>Ga0210391_10001678_pt1 | contig 19798 bp, 18 predicted proteins | sample IncBWC12OmetaG_FD_160573 | JGI IMG/M metagenome (GOLD analysis project Ga0210391, IMG submission 160573) | Forest soil microbial communities from Barre Woods Harvard Forest LTER site, Petersham, Massachusetts, United States - Inc-BW-C-12-O ...
ATGCTGCATGTTGGTGATGGGCGCGTCGGCGCCGACCATGGCGGCGACCTGGCGCGCGTAGCAGCCCGCGGCATTGACCACCATCTCGGCGATGATGCTGCCTTGTTCGGTGACCACCTCCCACTCACCGCTGGGCCGGAGACGAATGTCGATGACCCGATTGCGCCGCATCACCGTCGCTCCCAGATCTTTGGCGGCCTTGGCCAGCGCATTGCACAGTCCCGAGGGGTCGCCGTGCCCGTCGTCCTGGGTCCAGGCTGCCGCGAGCACGTTGTCCGTGGTCAGGAAGGGATTCAGCCGCTTGATCTCGTCGAGCCCGACGATCTCCATGCGAAAGCCGATGCTCTTCGAGTACCCGTACACGAATTTGAGCCACGCGAGTTCGGCCTTGTTGTTCGCGAGGCGCAAACCTCCGCAGGGGTGCCAGCTCACGTACTGCCCGGTCAGGGCCTCGAGCTTCGGATACAGCTGGTTGCTGTAGGCATGAATCTTCGCGAGATTGTAGCTGCCGGTGATGCTCGGACATTGGCCCGCCGCGTGCCAGGTGGAACCCGAGGTCAGCTCGCCTTTTTCGATCAGGACGGTGTCCGAGCAGCCTTCGAGGGCAAGGTGATACAGCAGGCTCGCGCCCATCATGCCGCCGCCGACGACGACCACACGTGCGTTTGTTTTCATTTAGACCACAATAAATTGATCGATGCTCGCCGTACAACTGAATAATTTGGTACCTTTGACCCTAAAATTTTAGCGCGAGGCCCTAAATGCAAATTCGCCCCGTCGTCGGCCTGCCGACCCTGACGTGGCTGCGCGCCTTCGAAGCCGCGGCGCGGACTTCGAGTTTTGCGGCCGCCGCAGCGGAGCTGAATCTGACCTCCGGGGCCATCAGCTACCAGATCCGCGCCCTCGAGGCGCACCTAGGGTTTGCGCTGTTCGAACGCCGGCCGCGGGGAGTGAAGCTCACCCCGATGGGGGTGGCTTACTTGCCGCCCGTGCGCAAGGCGTTCGAGGAGCTGGCCGATTCCACCGTGGGATTGTTCGGTGGGTCGGAACGGGTGCAGATCACCGTTCATGCGCCGGTGTCGTTGGCGGCGCTGTGGCTTGCCCCCAAGCTGCCGGCATTCAGCCGCGTGCATCCATCCATCGATGTGCGATTGTCTTCAGTGATTTGGGACAATGCCGTCGCGGACGAGGCCACCGATTTGGAAGTTCGCTACGGCGCCGGTCACTGGCACGGCTACCGGTCGGAGCACCTGCTCAACCAGGGAAGCCTCGCAGTGTGCAGTCCGGCTTTATTGCGGGGCGCACAGCAGGGCGGGGAGCTCGCCTCATGGGCCATGCGCCATCCGATTCACATCATGGGGTACGAGAACCATTGGCTGGGGGCGCGCCAAACCCTGGGACTCGCCAATGAGCCGGCGGGCGCGGGACCGACGGTCGACACCACCATTGCCGCCTTGGAACTCGCGGCCGCCGGCGCCGGCGTGGCGCTGGCCCACGGTATTTTTCTCGCGGCCTATTTCGCAAGCGGGCGACTCGTCGCCGTTCTTCCTCAGGAGTTTCCTGATGAAAACTCCTACTTCGTCATTACTCCCGAGCGGCCGCAGAGAATACGGCGCGAGGTGCAACAGTTTCGCGACTGGCTCCTCGCCACCGCCACCGCCACCGCCACCGCCGCCGGCGCCGGCGCCGCGGCGGTCTGAAGGCGCAGGTGACCGCACCGCAATCGCTACTGAGAATCGTTCGCGCCCGAATCCACAATTAATGTTTATTTTTGACAAATGGTGCGGCAAAAAGGGGGAAAATGTTCCCAAGTTCATTCAGCCCAGGAGAGAGTCACGATGCAAGGCAAAATTTCACGACGCACAATCGTCAAGAGCGGATTGATTGCAGGCGCTTTCATACCGGCCATGGGGCTCATGAGCAACACCGCGGCCGCCGCAGGGCTTCCGCCCTTGGATCCGAAGGACCCGACCGCCCAAGCCCTGGGCTACACCAGCGACGCCACCAAGGTCGATGCCAAGGCGAATGCGACATACAAACCCAATCAGAAGTGCAGCACCTGCGCGCAATTCCAAGGCAAGGCAGGCGATGCCAGCGGCGGCTGCAATATTTTTGCAGGCAAGAGCGTAACGGCCGGCGGCTGGTGCAAGGTGTGGGCGCAAAAACCCGGCGCCTAGGTTAGGTGCGAAGCACCCAGCGCAAGATCCCGAGTTTTTCGCTTTATGGCGAAGCACCTGCGGCGGCGTCGCACTCGAACGGCGTGCACATCGAGGACATTCAGTCGCGCAGCCGCAAGTACCTGTGGAAGATCGGCGCTCATCGGCACACCATACTGAGCCAGTGCATCTGGGTGAGCGACGGTCCGGCCGCGGCGGTGTTGGATGAGAGACGCGCGGATCTGGCGGGGCCGTCGGTCGTAATCGTCCCTGCCGGGACGGTTCACGGATTCAAATTTGGCGCCGACACCTTGGGCCATGTGCTGACGGTGGATCTCGCCCGGGTGCTCGGCACCGCGGGCAGCGCGCACCAGGCGCCCATCGAGGCCTTGTTCGCCTCGCCGCGCGCCGCCGATCTTCGGAGGGATCCGCAGCTCGCGGCGCGCGTGCAGCAGCTGCTCGAGCGGCTGGAGAACGAACTGCGGCAGCCGGACAGTGCGGCCGCGCCGGTCGGCAGCTGGCTGGCGTGCAGCGTGCTCTGGATGTTGGCGCAGGCAATCGCCGCGCACGGTGCGGGCGGTCCGCCCGGCAGCCACGACCGCGAGCGGCTGCGCCGATTCCGTCATTTGATCGAATCGAACTACCTCAAACACTGGCCGGTGGAACGCTACGCGCGGAAACTGGCGCTGTCCGATACCAGCTTGAATCGACTGTGCCGACGATTGGCCGGCAGCACCGCCTCCGACCTGATCCAACAACGCCTGGCATCGGAGGCCCGCCGGCGCCTGGTGCATGCCGCGGGTTCGGTGAGCGGCATCGCCGCCGAACTGGGATTCAAGGATCCGGCTTATTTCTCGCGTTTCTTTCGACGTCATAGCGGTGTGAGCCCGAATGAGTTTCGGCGCCGCGGCCGTGACGGATAAGTACCAGAACGCGTCCCAATCGTGCAAAGGAGGCCCAGAGGCGCTGCTAGGCTTGCGGCTTCCAGTTGCCGGGGAGGCGCATGGCCCGCACTCAGGTGGCGATTATCGGCGCCGGGCCGTCCGGGTTGTTGCTCTCGCAGCTGCTGCACTTGCACGGGGTCGACAATGTAGTCCTCGAGCGGCGCAGCCGCGAGTATGTCGCCGGCCGGATTCGCGCCGGCGTTCTGGAACTGGGCACCGTCGAGTTGCTCTTGAAGGCGCAAGTCGGCGAGCGCATGTTGAGCGAACGGCTGGTTCACGACGGCTTCGCCCTCGGGTTCGCCGGGAATAGCCTGCGCGTCGACTTGAAGGGTCTGACCGGCGACACGGTGTCGGTTTACGGTCAAACCGAAATCACCCGCGACCTCACCGCGGCGCGCATCGCGGCGGGCGCATCGCCGATCTTCGAGGCGGCCGACGTGTCGGTCGAAAACTTGGGAAGCGCGCACCCCTCGGTGCGGTATTCGCACGGCGGCAGAACGCATGAATTGACCTGCGATTTCGTCGCCGGCTGCGACGGCTATCATGGCGTGTGCCGGCGCAGCGTGCCGCAGCCGGCAATGCAGACCTTCGAACGCACGTATCCGTTCGGCTGGCTTGGCATACTCGCCGACGTTCCTCCCGTCTCTCACGAATTGATCTATTCGAACCACGAGCGCGGTTTTGCCCTATGCAGCATGCGTTCCGCGTTGCGCAGCCGATACTACCTGCAGTGCGGCGTGGAGGAAAAGGTGGAGGCGTGGACGGACGAGCGGTTCTGGGACGAATTGCGGCGGCGCCTGCCCGCACAGGTCGCCGAGACCCTGATCACCGGACCGTCGATCGAGAAGAGCATCGCGCCGCTGCGCAGTTTCGTGGTCGAGCCGCTGCGATTCGGCCGGCTGTTTCTGGTCGGCGATGCGGCGCACATCGTGCCTCCCACCGGCGCCAAGGGCCTGAACCTCGCCGCCGCCGACGTTCGCGTTCTGTACGCGGCGCTGGTGGAATACTATCGAACCGGCGGCACCGCGCTGATCGACGGCTACTCGGCACAGTGCCTGCGCCGGATCTGGAAGGCGGTGCGCTTTTCGTGGTGGTTCACCTCCCTCACGCACAAATTCTCGGAGGAACCCTTCGCCCACCGGCTGCAGTTGGCGGAGCTCGATTACCTGAGCGGGTCGACCGCCGCACTGACCAGCCTGGCCGAGAATTACGTCGGTCTGCCGTTCCAGGATACCCCCACCGTGTCCTAGCGCGCCCGCCGCGCAAAAGCGCTAGGATCCTAGCGCCGGCGTGGCACGGCGTCAGAGGTGAGCGAAGATGAAATCTGCATATGTTTTGGCGTGCGTGCTTGCGATGATGGTACCGGCGGCCGCGCCTGCGCAGCCGGGGGCATCGCAACCGGTGCCATCTCAGCCGGTGTACGTGGTCGCGTATGTCGATGTGCTGGCGAGCGCGGCTCCGCGGACGGCAGCGGCCTTGAGGCAGTATCGTGACACGAGCCGCGGCGAGCCCGGCGCACTTAGCCTCGATCTTTATTCGCAAAGCGGCCGAGCCGGCGGTTTTGCGCTCGTCGAGACCTGGCGCGACGGCGCCGCCTACGACACTCACCTCAAGTCGGCGGCGATCGAACGATTGCACCGCGATTTGAATCCGCTGCAGCTCGCTCCACCGGACGTGCGCGTGCAAAGCGCCTATTCGCTGGGCCCGGCGATGGCGAGCCGCAAGAATGCCATGACGCTCTTGGTCCACGTCGACGTGATTCCGACCTACCAGGCGGACTACGAGCGAATCGCAAGGAATTACATCGAAGCAACCCGCGGCGAAGCGGGTCTGCTGGGTTTGGAAGTTCTGCAAACGCTCCCGCCGCACACCAATCATCTGACGGTCATCGAGAGATGGCGTGATGCAGCGGCCTTGGAAGCGCACCAGCGCGCTGCCGCCACTCGAGCCTATCGTGAAGCGCTCAATCCGATGTTGGGTGCTCTCTACGACGAGCGCAGCTATCGGACAGTGGATTGACGAGTCAGCCGCGCTCCGTCATCGGCCTCGACATCGGGGGCACCAAGCTTGCCTGTGTGGAGGGTACCGCCGCCGGAGCGATTCTGGGCCGCGAGGAGGCGCCGACGCTGGCATCGGAACCGTTTGATGCGCGCTTCCCGGCCATCGCCGCGATGGTGACCTCAAGGCTGGATCTTGCCCGCGCCGCGGGCCGCGAGGTGGTGGCGCTCAGCGTCTCGGTCGGGGGCCCGCTGAAAATCACGGAAGGCGTCCTGCTGAACCCGCCGCATTTGCCGGGTTGGCACGATGTCCGGTTGAAGGATCGCCTGGCAGCCGCATTTCCCCGCCTGCCGGTTCTCGTCGAGCACGACGGCAATGCCGGAGCGCTGGCGGAGTTTCATTTTGGTGTGGGCAGGGGCCGCCCCGGCCTGCGCCACCTGATCTTTTTAACCTTCGGTACCGGACTGGGCGCCGGATTCATCGTCAACGGCGAAATACTTCACGGCGCCTCGGATACGGCCGGAGAGGTCGGGCACTGGCGCCTGTCGAACGATGGCCCCGTTGGTTTCGGCAAGAAGGGCTCTTGGGAAGCATTCTCCTCCGGAGCGGGATTGGTGTTGCTCGCGAACCGGCTCTATCCGTCGCGATGGTCCCTCGAGACGCCGATCCGCGAGCTGGTGGAATCGATTCTCTCCGAGGACGCCGAGGCCCTTGACGTGGCGAAGCAGGCCGGCCGGCGCATGGGGCAGGGAATGGCTTTGCTGATCGATGCCCTGAACCCGCAAGTCATCGTCCTCGGCTCCCTGGCCGTGGCGACGGGCGAACGCATCTTGGGACCGGCGCGTCAGGTCGTGGCCGAAGAGGCGCTGCCGCAGGCGGCGGCGGCCTGCGAAATCCTTCCGTCGGTGCTGGGATCGCGCATCGGCGACGTGGCGTCTTTGATGGCGGCGCTGACGAATCCATCCATTGCCGAGCTCATCCGGAACAGCGGCGGATAGGCGAGTCCGGCGGCGCGTTTACGATTCGGCCAGCTGCCGCTCCAGGTGGCCCAAGGTCTGCATCGCCGGCAGGCATTGCGCGAGGCTGGAATTCGGCTCGCGCTTCTCTTCGATGGCGGAGAAGAATTCGCGATCCTGCAATTCAATGCCGTTCATCGACACAGCCACTTTCGAGACATCGATGGGATTGTTCTTGCCGTCCACCAGCTCGTCGTAGCGTGCGATGTAGGTCCCGTTGTCGCAGATATAGCGGAAGAACGTACCCAGGGGGCCGTCGTTATTGAACGACAGTGAGAGCGTGCAGATGGCGCCCGACGCGACTTTCAGCCCGATGCTCATGTCCATCGCAATACCGAGCACAGGATGCTTCGGTCCTTGCAGGGCGTAGGCCTGCGACACGTTCTCACCGGTCTGATAGGCGAACAAGTCCACGGTGTGGCAGGCGTGGTGCCACAGAAGATGATCGGTCCAACTGCGCGGCTTGCCGAGAGCGTTGGTGTTGGTTCGCCGGAAGAAATACGTCTGCACGTCCATCTGCAGGATATTGAGTTCGCCGGCCAGCACGCGCCTGTGAATCCACTGATGACTGGGATTGAAGCGGCGCGTGTGGCCCGCCATGGCCACTACGCCGGTTTCCTTTTGCACCCGCACCAGCCGCTCGGAATCCGCGGCCGAGTCGGCCATCGGAATCTCTATCATCACGTGCTTGCCGGCGCGCATGCATTGCTCGCCCTGTGCTGCGTGCATTTGCGTCGGGGTGGTCAGGATGACGGCGTCGAGGCCGGGCTGCGCCAGGCTCTCGGCGAGGCTCGCCGTCCAGTGCGGAATCTTCCACTGCTGCGCCACCGCGCGCGCGGATTCGAGGTTCGATCCCGCGAGGGTAATGACTTCTATGCCCGGAATCTTGGCCATGGCTTCCAGGTGCTTGATGCCGAACGCGCCGTGGCCGGCGAGACAGACCTTCATGCCGCACCCCGCGTTTCGAGAATCATGAGTCCCGCAGCCGTGTTCGATGCCGGCACGTGGTAGTGGCGGTAGACCTCGGCGACCTCATCGCCCAGCGCGCCGCGCATCACATGCCACATCACCATCTCGACGCCTTCCGAGCCGGCTTCGCGCATGTATTCGGTGTGAGTGATCCGCGTGAGCGCGAGGGGATCCTTGGTCATTCCGTCCAGAAATGCAATGTCGAATTCGCGATTGATCAAACCCGCGCGCTCGCCCTGCAGCTGGTGGGACATGCCTCCTGTTCCATAGATCACCACGCGCAGGTCCTGATCGAAATTCTCCACCGCCCGGCGAATGGCCATCCCTAACTTGAAACATCGCGCCCCCGTGGGCGGCGGATACTGCACCACGTTCACGCACAGTGGGATGACGGGAAACGGCCACGCCGCCGGCTGACCGCAGGTCACCGACAGCGGCACCGTGAGGCCATGGTCGACCGGCATTTCGTTGGCGATGGTCATGTCGAACTCATCGAGGATGAGCGACTCCGCCAGGTGCCAGGCGAGAGCAGGATGGCCCTGAACCACGGGGACCGGACGCGGACCGAAGCCTTCGTCGGCGATGGGAAACCGGCTGGCGACCCCGATTAGAAAGGTGGGAATGATCTCCAGGGAGAACGCGCAGGCATGGTCGTTGTAGACGATGATGGCGACGTCGGGCGCCAATTTCGCGAGCCACTCGCGCGCCGGCTCGTAGCCCTTGAACAGCGGCTGCCAATAGGGGGTGCCGGTCGTGCCCTTGTCCATGGCGACGCCGATGGCGGGTACATGCGAGGTGGCGATGCCGGCGACGATCTTAGCCATGAGCGGCCTCCGGCGCGGTCCCGTCCTTAAAGCGATTGCCTTGCACACTGCGTCCGCCCGCCAGCATCATCTTCGCGTAGGCTTCCTTGGTCACGCCGGACATCATGCCGGCCACATCCTGAAAGGTCAGTCCGTCGCAGAAGGCGATCTTGATGGTGTAGTAGATATTTCCCCCGACCTTCAGCATCCCCAGCCAATCGCGTTCCAACACGGTGCGGCGCTGTTCGGGGCTGAGCGTGAAGCGATCCAGGTACTTGGCCTCGTTCTCCTTGAAGCTCTTGCGATTCTCCGCCTTGTTGAGCGACATGCAGAACATGTTCAAGACGTAGCCGATGCGGCCGCGCTCGGCATCGTAAACATAGGTGCCGGGAATGCTTTCATAGTCGCGGGGTATGGTCATGGATGAGTCTCTGGGGAGCGAATTTCATGGCGCACGATGTCGCGAATCACCTCGATGGCTCGGCGCATGAGCGGGCTCTTCGGCCGATGCGCCGAGGTTGCAAGCGAGAGCGCAGTCTTGAGGACGGGCGCGACGATGGGTTTGACCGACACATCATTGCCCCAGGGCGTGGACTCCACCGCGTTGAAGGGCAGAACCGCAAAACCGTGGCCCTGGCGCACCAGGTCGATGACCGCGGGAATGCATTCGATTTCATGCGCCACGCGAATCTTACGGTCCACCCCGGCCAGCGCATTTTCGACCGACATACGGATGGAATGCGGGCGGCTCGGAATGATGAGCGGGTAATCGGCGATTTCAGCCAGCGTGACGGATTTGCGCACCTTGCGCGCCGCCTTGGCGGCACGCGGGCCGATGAGAAACAGCTGATCGTCGAGCAGCGGCGATAAGTCCACGGTGGGCGAGGCGGGCGCGTTGTACACCAGGGCGCAGTCCACCCGGCCCACGTTCAGCCACTCGAGCATGTAGGCCGACAAGCCTTCGACCGTGGCCAGGCTGGCATTGGGCAGCCTGGACCTGAAAGCCTTGACCAGGGGAACCGTGACGCTGCGGCCCAAGCTGGGCGGCAGGCCCAGCACGAAATGACCGGAGTCGCCGTTTTTCTGCTCTTCGAGTTCCTGACGTGCGCGCCCGACCTGCATCAAGATCCCGCGCGTGTGCTCGAGCAGGCGGGAGCCAGCATCGGTCAGCACCACGCCGCGTCCGTTGCGGTCGAACAGGTTCTGGCCCAGCTCGACTTCCAGCTGCCGCACTTGGCGGCTCAGCGCCGGCTGCACCACCGACAGAAACGCGGCGGCGCGCGTGAAGCTGCCGAGTTCCGCGACGTGGCGGAAATACTCCAGCTGCTTCAGATCCATGCGGCGCTCATGCTCACGGCTATGCCCATTTGCTATAACAGGTATATCACCCATTCCTTGATAGTATACGTGATCACGGCCGAGACCCGACAGACCGACGACGGAATTTGAGCACATGCAGCGAGCCATTCCCTGTCTTTTCATGCGCGGCGGAACCTCGCGAGGTCCGTTCTTCCTCGACGGCGATTTGCCGGCGGACGTGGCGCAGCGCGATGCGCTGCTGCTGGCGGTGATGGGCTCGCCGGATGTGCGTCAAATCGACGGCATGGGCGGCGCCGATCCTCTCACGAGCAAGGTCGGAATGGTCCGCCGCGGGCAAACTCCGGGCGTCGATTTGGAATTTCTTTTTGCCCAAGTGTCCGTCAAGGAGGCGCGGGTCGACACCACCCCGAATTGCGGCAACATGCTGGCGGCGGTGGCGCCGTTCGGGCTCGAGACCGGACTGGTGAAGGCCACGGGCGAGGTCACGACTCTGCGCGTACTCACCCGCAACACCGGCACCTTGAGCGACATCGAGGTGCGGACCCCGGGCGGCAAGGTGGAGTATTCGGGCGATGCGCGAATCGACGGCGTGCCCGGGACGGCTTCGCCCGTCAACATCAGCTTTCTGGAGACGGCGGGTTCGGTGTGCGGATCTTTGCTGCCCACCGGCCGGCTCGTGGATCGCTTCGACGGCGTCGATGTCACCTGCATCGACAACGGCATGCCCGTGGTGGTGATGGCGGCCGAGGCGCTGGGCGTGACGGGATACGAAACCCGCGACGAACTCAATGCAAACGCCGCGCTCAAGCAGAAAATCGAGTCGATTCGCCTGCAGGCCGGCCCTGCGATGAATTTGGGGGATGTGGCGAAGAAAGTCGTGCCCAAGATGTGCCTGGTGGCGCATCCGAACGCGGGCGGCCAGATTTGCACGCGCACTTTCATTCCGCACGACTGCCACTCGGCCGTGGGGGTATTGGGGGCGGTGACCGTGGCCACCGCCGCGGTCATGCCGGGCAGTGTGGCAAACCGCTTCACGCGCGCGCCCCGAGGCACATCGAAGACGATCTCCGTGGAACATCCGAGCGGCGAATTCAGCGTGGTTCTGACCATGAATCCCGCGAACCCGACAGACGTTCTACGAGCGGCGCTGCTGCGAACGGCGCGGCTCATCATGCGGGGCGAGGTTTACGTTCCAACGGCCGTATCGGCCAAAGGGTGATGGAATGATCGGACAATCCGGGATTGCGGTAAAAAACATCACGCGAGCCGACCCCGCCAGCGTCGCGGCGCTCGCGAAGTTCGGCGTCGCTACCATTCACGAGGCCATGGGACGAGTGGGGCTGCTCGATACCTACATGCGCCCCATCTATCCGGGTGCCAAGGCTTGCGGTACCGCGGTGACCATTCTTGCTCATCCCGGCGACAATTGGATGCTGCACGTCGCCGCGGAGATGCTCAAGTCGGGCGATGTCGCGGTACTCGGTACCTCATCCGAAAATTCCGACGGTATGTTCGGCGATTTGCTCGCGACCTCGTTCCGGGCCCGCGGCGCGGTCGGTCTGGTGATCGACGCGGGTTGCCGCGACACGGCGGAGCTTCGCGACATGGGGTTTCCCGTGTGGTCCAGGGCCGTCTGCGCCAAGGGCACGGTGAAGGCCACCGTGGGCTCCGTCAACACGCCCATCATCTGCGCCGGAGCGCTGGTGCATCCCGGCGATGTGGTGGTGGCGGACGACGACGGCGTGGTCATCGTGCCCAAGCTGCACGCCGCCAAAGTCGCCGCGGCCGCGGCCGCGCGCGAGACCAAGGAGGCGGGGACGCGCAAACGTCTCTTATCCGGTGAATTGGGTCTGGACGTGTATGGCATGCGCGAGGCGCTTGCCAAGGCCGGTCTGAAGTACTTCGACGACGAGGCCGCGCTGGCGCGGGACAACGGCAAATGAGCACGGCGCTGAAAAATCCCCTGAAAGGGTGCCTGCCCCCCGATCCGAATCCGATCAAGCCCGCCTTGACGCTGCCTCCGGGCGCCTGCGATGCGCATTGTCACGTGTTCGGGCCGGCCGGCAAATTTCCGTATTCGCCGGACCGCAGCTATACGCCCCCCGACGCCCCGGTCGAGAACCTGCGCAAGCTCCACGCCCATCTCGGCATCTCGCGCGCGGTCATCGTGCACGCCAGCTGCCATGGCACGGATATGGATGTGACCTTGGACGCCATCGCCTCGAGCAACGGGGCGTATCGCGGTGTGGCCTGCGTCGACGATGCGGTGACGGACGAGGAATTGCGGCGCCTGCACGCCGGCGGGATTCGAGGGATTCGATTCAATTTCGTCAAGCACCTGGGCGGCGTACCGGACCTCGACGTGTTTCACCGCCTGATCGCGCGGATCAAACCGCTGGGCTGGCACGTGGTGCTGCACTTCGATGCCGAGGATATTTTGACTCAGACCGATCTTTTGCGCCGAATCGACGTGCCCTTCATCATCGATCACATGGGGCGAGTCAAGGCGGCCGAGGGCCTCACGCAGCGTCCCTTCCAGCTCCTGCTCGACCTCTACGGCAGCAATCCTCTGGCATGGATCAAGGTTTGCGGCTCCGAACGCGTGTCGGTGGGCAAGCGCCCATTTCGGGACGCCGTGCCGTTCGCGCGCGCCCTGATCGGAGTCGATTCGCAGCGCATTCTCTGGGGTACGGACTGGCCGCACCCCAATATCAGCAAAGACATGCCCAATGACGGCGAGCTGGTCGATCTGTTCGCAGAAATATGCCCGGATCCCGCCATGCGGCAGCGCATCCTCGTGGACAACCCGACTCGCATGTATTGGGCCGACTGACTTTCAAAGAGGCTGCTCATGATCATCGACTGCCACGGTCACTACACCACCGCGCCGGGCGGGCTGCAGAAATTTCGCGACGAACAGATCGCCGGCCTCGAGGCCGGCATCGACGTCCCGCTGTCCGCCCGGACCAAAATAGGCGACGATGAGATTCGCGACAGCCTGGAGAATGCCCAGCTGAAGCTGCAGCGCGCGCGCGGCACCGACTTGACGATTTTTTCTCCGCGCGCATCCGCCATGGCGCACCACATCGGCAATGAGACCACCAGCCGGCGCTGGACCGAAGCCTGCAACGACTTGATCCACCGCGTCGTGTCTTTATACCCGCAGAACTTCGTCGGCGTATGTCAGTTGCCGCAATCGCCGGCGGCGGCGCCGGTCAACAGCGCCGCCGAGCTCGAACGCTGCGTCAATGAGCTGGGATTCATCGGCTGCAATCTGAACCCCGACCCTTCGGGCGGTCATTGGACATCGCCGCCCTTGACCGATCGGCATTGGTATCCGCTGTACGAGAAAATGGTCGAACTCGACGTGCCCGCCATGGTGCACGTGAGTTCCTCCTGCAACGCGAATTTCCACGCAACGGGCGCCCACTACATCAACGCCGACACCACCGCCTTCATGCAATTTCTAACGAGTAACTTGTTCGCCGATTTTCCGACCCTCAAGTTCATCATTCCGCACGGCGGCGGCGCCGTTCCCTATCATTGGGGCCGTTACCGCGGGCTGGCCCAGGACCTGAAGCGCCCCTTGCTCGCGGACTACCTGCTCAAGAACGTGTTCTTCGATACCTGCGTTTATCATCTGCCGGGGATCGAGCTATTGCTCAAGGTGATCCCCGTCGACAACATCATCTTCGGTTCCGAGATGGTGGGAGCGGTGCGCGGAATCGACCCCGAGACGGGTCAGTACTACGACGACACCAAGCGCTACGTGGATGCGCTGCGCTTGAGCGAGGCCGAACGCTACAAGATATTCGAGGGCAATGCGCGCCGCGTGTTTCCGCGGCTCGACGCCCGGCTCAATAAATAGCGCACCCCTCGGCGGCGCGCCCCTCGGCGCACTCCCTTCAGCGAGGGGCGCTGTACACGATCTTGCCGCCCACCATGGTCGTGACCACGCGCGTTTTGCCGATGGTCTCCGGCGCAACGGAAAAGATGTCCTGCGACAGCACGGCGAGGTCCGCCAGCTTGCCCACTTCCAGGGTACCTACCTGGCCGTCGGAAAACGCCGCGTAAGCGGAACCCTGAGTGTAGGCGCGCACCGCATCGGCCACGGAGATCCGCTCCTCGGGAGTATAAACAGCGCCGGTCAGGGTCGCGCCGCCCTGGGCGGCGCCATCGAGCGACCCGCCGGTAACGTTTGCCGTGTCGACGGACTTCCAGGCCTGCCGCGTTGCCGTCTCCTGAATCGACACGAAGGGATTGGGCGGCCAAGTGCAAGGCCAGTCGCTGCTGAATGCCAGTACCGCGCCGCTTTGCTGCAGCGAGTGCCAGCGGTCGGAGACCACTTCATCGGTGGGATCGTAGTTGCCGCCGTCTTCGCCGCAGCAGAACGTGGGCTGCATGTCCGCGATCACCTTCAGCTTCGCGAAGCGCGGCACATCCGCCGCTTCGACCAGATCGGCATGTTCGATGCGCAGCCGGCGGTCGCGTGCGCCGTGCGCCTGCTCCAGACGCTCGTAGGTATCCAGAATCATGTGCACGGAGTCGGTGCGCAGCGCATGCGTCATGATCTGAAAGCCGCGCGCATCGAGTTCCATGACCAGGTCTTGGTAGTCATGGGCCGAATAGACGAGCGGTGGGATCAAGCCGGTGCCGCCGTCGGCGAAGAATTTCACCAAGTTCGCCGACACCCAATCGTCGTGGTAGAGCTGCCGCGCCTGCTCGAGATCCGCCAGAAAGGCGGGGGTGAGGCGATGCTGGACGGCGACCGCGCCGAAACTCGTGCGCGTACGCACGCTGAGCGTGCCGCGATCGCGCAATGTGCCGTAGAGCTTGATCTCCGCCAGATCACCGGTGGCGTTCACCACGCTGGTGATGCCGAAACTATTCAAGTAGTGGGTGGCGGCCTGCACCATGGCCAGCTTCTCCTCGAGCGGCACGCGGGCGTCGACGGCGCGTGCCGCAATCTGCATGGCGGCTTCGAGCAGGACGCCGGTCGGATGGCCGCTGGCATCGCGTATCACGCCGCGCTCCTCATCGATGTCGGCAACCGGCCGATCGGTGAGGCCGGCCATCTTCAATGCGGCGCCATTCAGCCACAGGGCATGCTCGGAGGTATTGTGAATCACCACCGGGCGGTCGGGAACCGCGCGGTCCAGCAGTGCATGCGTGGGCGTTGTGGGGGGCGCGGAGCTGAAGTCCGCGCGGCCGAACAGGACCGCGTCCTGCGGATGCGCCGCCGCGTAGGCCGTCAATCGCTCGACGAAGAGCTCCGGTTTCTCCGGCGTGATGCTGGCTTCCGGCGTGGAGAGGTTCATACCGTGCAGGGCATACGCCCCGTACAGCACATGGGTGTGCGAGTCGACGACTCCGGGAATGACCGTTTGTCCGTGCAGGTCGATGACCTGGGCACGGCCGCGGTGCTTCAAGACGGCGGCATCGGAACCCACGGCCTCGATGCGGTCGCCCTTCACGGCCAACGCCGTCACCCAGGGTATGCCCGGATTGCCGGTGTAGATACGACCATGAATGAGCACCGTGTCGCCGGCGAAGGCCGCAGCCTGCCAGCCCGTCGCCACGATCAGGGCGCACAGGCGCGTCTTCCAAGTCAGCTTCATTGATTTTCTCCCTTTGGAAAAAGTATAGCGGCAATGCCGGCCGCACGTGCATCTTAGTGGAGCATGCGCAACCATTCGCGCAGCGCCACAGCCACCGCGTCGGGCCGCTCGAACGGCGCCATGTGCCCGGCTCCATGGATCTCGAACAGCGTGGCGTGCGGAATTCTGCGCCGCATGGTCTCGTGCTGCGATACAGGCGACCATGTATCTTCGCTGCCGCTGAGCAGCAGGGTGGGCACGTCGATCTCCGGCAATACCGGGAGGGCATCCGGCCGATTCAACATCGCATTGATTTGGCCGGCGTACGCATCGGGCGTCGAGCGCTCGACCATGGCCGCCAAGCGCGGCATCAGCTCCGCCGAACGCGCGCCGCCCGCCATCATGGGCGGCAACCACTCGGCCGCGAGCGCCGCCATCCCCTTCTCATAGGCCAGCCTGAGCAATCGGCCGCGGCTCTGCGGCTCGCCGTCGCGAACCGTGTGCACGCCGGTGTTGAGCAGGGCGAGCCCGGCGATCCGCGACCGCGCCGAGCGCACCGCCTCGAGCGCGACCCGTCCGCCCATGGAGTGCCCGGCCAGCGCGAAGCGCTCCGGTGCCACGGCGAGCACATGCTCGGCCATGGCGGCGATGGAGGAGAATCCGCCGAAGGAAAGAATCCTCACCTCGGCGACATCCGCCAGGCGAGCGGGGATGTCGGCCCACACCGTCTCGTCGCATAGCAGCCCGGACAGGAGCAGCAGGGGCTGCTTCATTTAGGATCACCCGCTTCGACGGCCAGGGCCAAGGCGCCGAGCACGCCGGCACGGTCGCCGAGACCGGGCGCGACCACATAGCGATCCGCGTCCGCGAGAATCTCGGCGCGGTCGATGTAGCCGCCCAGCCAGTGACCCATGCGCCGGCGAATGAGCGGTAACAGGCGCACCTGACTCATGACGCCGCCGCCCATGACGATGCGTTGCGGTGAGATCGTCACGACCAGCTGCGCGCACAGTTGACCGAGATAGTCGGCTTCGATTTCCCATTGAACATGCGTCTCTTCGAGCTGCTGCAGCGATGCGCCGCTGCGGGCGATGATGGCCGGGCCCGAGGCCACGCCCTCCATGCAATCGCGATGAAACGGGCAGACGCCCTCGAACCGCAAGTCGAGCGGATGGCGCCGCGGATAGATATGGCCGATCTCGGGGTGCACCAAACCGTGAATGGGCGAGCCGTCGACGATCACGCCGCCGCCTATTCCTGTGCCGATGGTGAGATAAACCAGGTTGTCGACGTCCCGCGCCGCTCCCCAACGGTGCTCGGCCAACGCCGCCGCGTTGACATCGGTATCGAAGCCGATGGGGCATGCAAATTCCCGGGCGAGGGTGCCCGCCATGTCGGTGCCGCTCCATCCCGCCTTCGGCGTCTTGGTGATGAAGCCGTACCGTGCGGAGGTTTTGTCGAGATCGACGGGCCCGAAAGAACCGACCCCGATCGCCGCCAGGCTGCCGAAAGTCCGCGCCCGCCGCAGAAAGGCGGATGTGGCGGCCAGGGTCGAAACCGGATCGGTGGTGGGGAAGCGCTCCTGCGCGAGAATTTCGCCGCGTTCATTGCCCAAGGCAACGACGAACTTGGTGCCGCCGGCCTCGACGGCACCGAAAATACGGGGGATATCGGTCATGGTGCAGGAGCATAACGCATCCGGGCCCCGCCTCGAGACGACGCGCCCGCCGCTGGTGTAGAGTATGGCTTTGCCGGTGAGTGAAGACATGAACGCGGCGGCCGAATCTGCATTGAGTTCAAGCGTACCGAGCGCGGCGGCCCGCTCCATGATCGAACGATTGATCGGTTTCAAGACCGTATCGCGCGACTCCAACTTAGGGCTGATCGAATGGGCGCGCGACTACCTGCACGGCTTCGGCGCCGTTACCCGGCTCACGTACGATCCCACCGGCAAGAAGGCGAATCTGTTCGCGACTCTGGGCGACTCGAAGAAGCCCGGTCTGATTCTCTCGGGACACACCGACGTCGTGCCCGTCGACGGTCAGAATTGGGACACCGACCCATTCGTCGCGGTCGAGCGCGACGGCAAGCTCTATGCGCGCGGATCGGCCGACATGAAGGGGTTCATCGGCATCATCCTGGCGCAGGCGCCGAAATTCGCCGCGGCGCTGCGCGACGGCCGGCTCGATGCGCCGCTGCACTATTCGCTGAGCTACGACGAGGAGGTCGGCTGCATCGGAGTGCGCGGACTGATTCGCGATCTGGAGGCGCAGGATATTCGCCCCGCGGGGTGCGTGGTGGGCGAGCCCACCTCGATGCAGCCCATCATCGCGCACAAAGGCACACATCGGTTCCGCTGCGCCGTGCACGGGCGGGAGGCGCACTCGAGTTACGTCACGCATGGCGTGAATGCCATCGAGTACGCCGCGCGATTGGTGGTATTCATCCGAGGCATTGCCGATCGCCTGGCGCAGGGCGAGACTCGCGACTACGGATTCACGGTGCCGTACTCGACCTTGTCGACCGGGGTAATTCACGGCGGCATTGCCGTCAACGTCGTGCCCAAGGACTGTGTGTTCGATTTCGACATGCGCACCCTGCCGCAGGCGTCGCCCGAGGCCATCTATCAGGAGATCCGCGCTCATGCGCAGGAACTTGCGCGCGAGATGCAGGCGGTAGACGCCGACTCCGGCATCGACCTCACATGGGTGAACCAGACGGTGGGACTCGCGGCGGCGGAATCCGACGCCATCGTGCGCTGGGCGATGCAGCTGTCGAGGAACAGCCAAGTGGGCAAGGTGTCGTACGGCACCGAGGCAGGGCTGTTCCAGAAAATGGGAGTTCCCAGCGTCATATGCGGACCTGGCGATATCGCACAGGCCCACCGGCCGAACGAATTCGTCGCCCTCGAGCAGCTCGCACAGTGCGAAAGGTTCATGGATCGTATCCTCGATGGGGGATTCGCCGCATGATCGGCGCTCGCCAGCCGCCGGGAGACGCCGCGGCCGCGCCGCCGGTCACCGTCGTCAAGGGTGCGTGCCCGCACGACTGCCCGGACACGTGCGCGCTCGAGGTGCACGTGAAGGACGGAGTCGCCATCAAGGTCACGGGCGCCGCCGCACATGCTCCCACCGCCGGCGTGCTATGTACGAAAGTGGCCCGCTACACGGAGCGTACCTACCATCCCGATCGCCTGCTCCATCCGATGCGCCGAATCGGCAAGAAGGGAGAAGGGCGGTTCGAGAGGATCAGCTGGGAGACGGCGATCGCAGCGGTGACCGAGCGCCTGAAGGCGACCGCCGCCGAGGATCCGCAGCAGATTCTGCCCTACAGCTATGCCGGTACCATGGGCCTGGTGCAGGGCGAATCGATGTCCATGCGATTCTTCCACAAGCTGGGAGCGAGCCTGCTGGACCGCACGATCTGCGCCTCGGCGGGTACCGCGGGCCACGAGATCACGTTGGGCAGCCGCATCGGCGTCGATGTGGAACTGGCCGACCAGGCAAAGCTGATCATTTTCTGGGGCTCGAACGCCATCACATCCAGCGTGCATTTCTGGGCGCGCGCACAGGAAGCCAAGCGCCATGGCGCGACTCTGGTCGCCATCGACCCCTACCGATCGCTCACCGCGGAGAAGTGTCACAGGCACATCGCCCTGTTGCCCGGCACCGATTCCGCTCTGGCGCTCGGGCTCATGCACGTGCTGATCCGTGATGGCTTGATCGATCGCGACTACGTGGAGCGCCATACGCTGGGATTCGAGGGACTGCGCGAGCGGGCGAGTTCGTACGATCCGGCGCGGGTCGCATCGATTTGCGGCATCGCTGCCGGAGATATCGAATGGCTCGCGCAGCTGTACGGGACCACCCGGCCCGCATTGATCCGTGCGAATTACGGCATGCAGCGCGCCCGGGGCGGCGGCATGGCGACCCGCAATATCGCCTGTCTGCCCGCGCTCGTGGGCGCATTCCGCGACGCCGCCGGCGGCATCCTGCTGTCGACGGGCGGCAACTTCCACATCGACCGCCAAGCGCTCGAGCGCCCGGACCTCTTGGCCGGCCGTACTCCACGCACCATCAATATGTCGACCATCGGTCATGCGCTTCTCGATCGGAGCGCGCCGGTCAAAGCGGTCATCGTCTACAACTCCAATCCAGTGGCCGTGGCGCCCGATTCCACGCGCGTCGTTCAAGGGTTCGGGCGGGAAGACCTTTTTACGGTCGTGCTCGAGCATTTTCAGACCGACACCGCGGACTACGCCGATATCCTGCTGCCCGCCACCACTCAGCTCGAACACCTGGATGTCGTGAAGCCCTACGGTCATTACTACATGGTGGCCAACAATCCGGCAATCGCGCCGCTCGGCGAAGCCAAGCCCAACTCGGAGATATTCCGCATGCTGGCCGGGGCCATGGGGTTCACCGAGCCCTGCTTCGGCGACTCGGACGAGGCGATCGCACAGGCGGCGGTGGCTAAAGACTGGGATTTCGACGCCGTACGCCGCGTCGGCTGGAAGCGCATCGGGATCCCAACTGGAGTCGCGCGGTTCGCCGACGGCGGCTTCGACACGCCCTCCGGCAAAGTAGAGTTCTATTCAGAGCGCGCCGCGGCGTTGGGCCTCGACCCCTTGCCGGATTACATCGCGCCCCTGGAAGACACGCGCAGCGCGGCGGCGCTGCGCTATCCCTTGGCGATGATCTCACCGCCGGCTCGGCATTTCTTGAACAGTTCCTTCGTCAACGTACAGAGCCTGCGCGCCGCCGAGGGCGAGCCCTGGCTCGATATTCATCCGGATGACGCGGCGGCGCGGGGAGTGATTGCCGGAAATTACGTACGCGTCTTCAATGATCGCGGCAGCCTCGAACTGCGCGCCCGGGTCACCGACCGGGCACGGCGCGGCGTCGTGGTGGGCCTCTCGGTGTGGTGGAAGAAGTTGGCCCGTGACGGCAAGAATGCCAACGAGCTCACCAGCAGCGCGCTCACCGATATGGGGCG
>Ga0210391_10001679_pt1 | contig 19790 bp, 16 predicted proteins | sample IncBWC12OmetaG_FD_160573 | JGI IMG/M metagenome (GOLD analysis project Ga0210391, IMG submission 160573) | Forest soil microbial communities from Barre Woods Harvard Forest LTER site, Petersham, Massachusetts, United States - Inc-BW-C-12-O ...
CTCGAATTCCGCGCGATTCGCTGCTTGACCGTTCAGGGCCAGCACTAGAATGTTGGTAAAGTGCGTTCCCCCCGAGTAGTCCGGATTCTTCCAACTCAGAAGCAATTTTGGCGAACTAGCGGCCACGATCACCGGGATAGCGAGGATGGCCACGATCAAAAGTGATTTTATTCTCAAGTGATTCCTCCGACTGGGCTTATACGTTCTCCAACTACCGAAGCGTCCCGCTGTTTGCCGACAATTCCCGGGGTGTGGCAGCTGATCGAGTCTGCCGGGTCAAGGCTAACTTCTATCTCCGCGATACATGGAAGGCTAAGCCCTTTTATATGATCGACCGGCACGATAGAATCACTACGCGATAGAATCATTAGAGCTAACCCAGCCTACGCGGGCCATTTTTGGATGCACACTGTTAAAACTTACAGGCACTTTTTTGACCTCCTCTGAGCGCACAGGCCAAATGCCGCATGCCTGGCTTGATGTACGCAGGATTTATATCGTAGCGGTGAAATTCAGAAACGTATATGATTCCCGGCATCCGCTGTGGTTAACGTGTCGCCTGCCTGGTTCGGGCGGCGCTCGCATTCCAAAGAAGAGTGTCCCAATGCGTGAAAACGGCGGCTCTGATTTGTTTCTCGGTCTCGCATCATCCCTCCCAGGGCTCTGCAACGTACCCCTGCGCTTTGCCTCATCCTTGACCTCGCGATTCGCTCGTGCCCACGCCATTTGGTCTTTACCGGTGATGGCGGTGTGCTCGTGGCGGCTGGTTTTGGCAGAGTTGAGGTGCGCATGAGTTCCTCCCAAAGTCACCTGCCGTGGAGTGCGACGATTCTGGACTCTCGCATTTATACGGGAACGCTTGCATTTTTGGTGGCCACAATATGCTATTTGGCCGCGAAACTGGCTGGGGTCCTGGTCATAACCATCCCCCAAACAATTTGGCCAATTTGGCCGGGATGTGCCATTTTGGTCGGCATCCTCCTTCTCGTTCCGCGAAAAATCTGGCCTGTTCTTCTCCCGGCCGGACTGGCAGGTTTTGTCCTGTATGACTTGCAGGCGGGTTTGCGGATTTCTTCCATTGCCTGGTTCATATTGGGAGATACGCTTGAAATTCTCGTGGCTGTTTGGACAGTTAGCTATTTTTTGAAGGGCAAGCCACGTTTGGATAGTTTGGGCGCCCTTGCCAAATACTCGTTTTGTACAGTGTTCCTGGCGTCGCTTATCGTCTCGTCTATCGGCAGCCTCGCCTTAAACGGAGACATCTGGCTCAGCTGGCGGTTTGGCTTTTTATCGGAAGCACTCGCGTTCCTCACTGTAACCCCTGCCATTATCGGTGTATTTGGCCTTGGCCGACCGTCGTGGCGCGCCTCCCGAGCCTACTATCTGGAGGCAGTTATCTTGGTCTCCGCGTTGGTTTCGTTAAGCTATCTCGTATTTGTAGCTCCGGGAAGAAACGATCCGCCGGCTCTCCTTTATTCTTTGGTTCCGTTTCTACTCTGGGCCGCTTTGCGGTTCGGGTCCGCTGGCGTTGGCGCTTCAACAACTGTTGTTGCTTTGTTGTCGATTTGGGGTGCGATTCATGGCCGCGGTCCATTCACCGAAGCGGACCCCGTTAACCGCGTCTTGTCGCTGCAGTTGTTCTTACTTTGCACTTCCATTCCATTTATGGTTCTGGCAGTTCTCGTGGAAGAGCGGAAGTTTGCGCAACGGGAACTCGGCCAGAGCGAAGAACGCCTGCGGTTGTCCATGGAATCCGGGAAAGCGGTCGCCTGGGAGTGGGACCTTGAGGCCGGCAGAGATTCCTGGTTCGGCGACCTGAAAACCATGTTCGGAATCCCGGTCGAGCGCTTTGACGGGCGCCCAGAGGACTTCCATCGCTACGTTCACCCTGAGGATCGAATTCGAGTCTCCCAAGCCGTGGCCAAAGCGAAGGAAAACCACCAGCCTTACGAGGCGGAGTTCCGCGTTGTTTGGCCCAACGGAACCGTCCGCTGGGTCGCTGCAAAAGGGAAATTCTATTATTCGGTGAGTGGCCTTGCCGAGCGCATGCTAGGCATGTCGCACGACGTGACGGAGCTCAAACTTGTAGAGCAGTCATTGCGTGAGAGCGAGGCAGATCTCACGGAAGCCCAACGACTGGCAAATGTGGGCAGCTGGCAATGGGATTTGCAGTCCGACACGGTCACCTGGTCAGAACAACTTTATCGCATCTATGGCCTTGATCCCTCTTTGCCCGCCATCAGCTACAAGGGGCACGAAACTCTTTATACGCCCGAAAGCTGGCTTCGCCTCCAGGGTGCTGTCGAAGAAACGTTGCGCTCCGGAACTCCTTATGAGCTTGATCTTGAGATGAATCACTCCGACGGCACATCCAAATGGATTATCGCGAAGGGCGAAGTGCGGCGCGATGGCGCGGGCAATATCGTCAGGCTTCGCGGAACCGTGGATGATATTACTGTTCGCAAACGGGCCCAAGAGGAGCTTCGCAAAAGCGAAGAACGGTTACGTCTCGCTATCCAGGCTGGAAAAATGTTCACCTGCGATTGGGATGCAGACACAAATATCTTCACACTCTCCCCGGAGAGCGCACAGATTCTCAGGGGGGATAATGCGACCTCCAGCACCGGCGAACAGCTTTTGAAGAGCATACATCCAGACGATCGAGAGAGATTTATAGCTGCTGGCGCCGCGGTCAGCCCTGAAAAGCCCGAGATCAAGCTCAGTTACCGTATGTTGCGCCCTGACGGCACGTTGATCTGGTTGGAAAAGAATAGTCGTGCGCAGTTTGATCAACAAGGCAAGTTGCTGCGAATCATCGGGATCGTAACGGACATTACGGAACGCACGCGAGCGGAGAAAGCTCTGCGCACAAGCGAAGAACGTCTACGTCTGGCTGTTCAGGCTGGAAAGATGTTCGCTTATGAGTGGGACGCCGCTACCGACATTCTCGTACGTTCTGCTGAGAGCACTGAGATTCTGGGGATAGAGGAGTCCACCCCTCTAACCGGCCAGCAACTTTTGGCCAAGGTTCACCCGGACGATCGTGAAAGACTCGTCGCTGCGGTTATCAACCTTACCCCCGATAAGCCAACCCTCTCGATCACTTATCGGATGCTGCGCCCAAATGGTTCTGTGATTTGGGTGGAGAGGAACAGTCGCGCGCAGTTCAACAAACAGGGCAAGTTGTTGCGGATATTTGGCATTGTGGCGGATATCACAGAGCGCAAGCGATCAGAAGAGGCTCAGCGGGAGAGCGAAGAGCGTTTCCGATTGGTTGCCAATACCGCTCCGATGCTTATCTGGATGTCCGATACACATAGGCTGTGCACCTATTTTAATCATACCTGGCTGGAGTTCACCGGCAGGCCTATGGAGTTGGAGCTCGGAAACGGCTGGGCGGAGGGCGTTCACCCCGAGGATTTGCAGTGGTGCCTCGACACCTACGTTCGGGCTTTTGATGCCCACGAAAAGTTCACGATGGAATATCGGTTGCGTCGCTACGATGGCGAATATCGATGGATTCTGGATATGGGGGTGCCCAGGTTCAATCCAGATGGTTCGTTTGCCGGCTTTATTGGCTCGTGCGTTGATGTTACAGACCGGAAGCTTGCTGAAGAGGCTCTCTCCGGCGTGAACAGCAAGCTGATTGAAGCACAAGAGCGAGAACGTGCCCGCATTGCCAGAGAGCTTCATGATGATATTAGTCAGCGGCTTGCGATGCTGACGATCGAGCTGGAACAGTTCGGTCAAAAGTATTCTCATTTACCCGAGGAAATGCTTCACCATATTGCGGAATTGCGGAACCGCAGCTCCGACATTGCAGGCGATGTACAATCCCTGTCGCACGAGTTGCATTCCTCAAAACTGGAATACCTGGGCATCACGACTGCCATGAGGGCTTTTTGCCATGAGTTCTCGTTGCAGCAGGACGTCGAGATCGCCTTTGCTTATGATGAGATCCCACGCACGCTCCCGCAGGAGATTTCGCTTTGCCTCTTCCGAGTCTCACAGGAAGCATTGCAAAATGCCGTCAAGCATAGCGGGGTTCGGCACTTCGATGTGGAGTTACGCTACGGGTCGGAAGCGGTTCACCTTACCGTGCGGGATTCGGGATCCGGGTTTGACTCTGAAAGCCCGCTCAAAACGCGAGGGCTCGGCCTCGTGAGCATGACGGAGCGCGTGAAGCTAGTAGGCGGACGGCTCACGATTGACTCGCAACCTTTTCGCGGCACAACCATCCGTGCCAGAGTACCCCTCAGCAAAGCTGCAAGCGCATCGGCCTAGGAACGTAGTCCGCTCTCGAGCCGAGTCTTGCCAATCTCACGGCCCGCTTGTTTGTTTGACGTTTGATGGCATTTGACGTGCCTGTCACTTTTGCCAGTTCACTTCTAAGGACCTGTCGGCTAGCTTCTGTTAAAGGAAATCTACAACTGGCAATTGTGCATGGAAAATTTTCGTTGAGGCCTTATGCTCTGTAAGAAATGCGGGTCGGATCAACTGGCGGAGTATGGCTCAGAAATTAACCTACACTCTCTAGGCCATGCCGATCTGGACAAGCAAGCCCTACTATTATTCCCTAAGCTGACGGTCTGCTTGAAGTGCGGTTTTACGGAGTTCACGCTCTCGGAGAGCGAGTTGCCACTCCTGCAAAATCGTGCAGAAACCTGAGTTTACCTAACTTGGGCGGACATATGATGTTTGGATACAGAGTTGAACTTGCAGAAACAACGTGCGGACTGTGGCAGGATTCCTCGACGTACAAACTACTCAAAATCTGCTGACATACTGTTTACCCTGAAGGACGGCTTCGACAGCCGCCAGAAGGTCGGTTCCAGCTCGAGTTTTAACAACATAGCCCTGTGCACCGAGGCTGAGAGCTTCTTGGACCACGTCTTCGGATGATTCTTGAGTCAGAAATATTATCCGGGCGTTTGGAACGAGTTTACGCATTTGTCGGCCCGCCTCAATCCCATTTAAACCGGGGAGACCGATATCAAGCAGAATTAGATCGGGGTTGAGCTCTTCGACCTTTTGTACTGCTGCTAAACCGTCTGATAACTCGCAGACTACTTCCAGCTCGGGCTTTTGTTTCAGCGCCGAACAAACGAAAGAGCGAAAAGGTTCGAAATCTTCTACAACCAGAACTCGTATTTGCTGGTTTGTCAGTTGGCCCCATTTCCGAAGAGGTCACGCGTGCATCCGTGGGGACTGCCCGCATATTAATCGAACTTTTGATTCGCGTGCAAGTTTTTCGTTTGCCGTTTAATTCGTTTTAATTCGTTAATGTGAGTCTGGGTGTGTTCGCGATCATTCCAAGGTGATTGGCACGTAGATCAATTTACCGTCGCGCTGGATTTGCAGCACAAAGGGGACTCCCGGGGGACTGGCCTTTAATGCTGACCGCAATCGGTCCAATGTAGTCATGGGCTGGGTGTTTAAAGTACGGATCACGTCGCCGGGCGCTAACGGGACGTCTCCTGCGGAGCCCGTCACTCGCGCGGTTACCACGATACCAAAGGGGTCTCTCAATCCGCGCAGCATGGGAGCAGTCTTCTTATCGATTTCTACGCCTATTATGCCGAGTTGTGGAATCAGATTTTTTTGAGGGTCAGTAAGTGAGACGAGCTGATCTACATCTTGCCCTTCCTCAATCGTCCCCACATTGAAAACTTGCTTTGCTGTTCCTCTGAGAACAGTAACTTGCACTTTGTCCGCTGAATCCCGCAAAAGGAAAAAATAGTTCACGCTCGGCAAATTGTCGGCAGGCTGCCCGTCGATGGAAACCAGGATATCGCCAACCATCAAGCCCGCCGCTTCCGCAGGCCCTCCGGGAAGTACGTCCGAAACGATGACCCCATATTCTTGTTTCAGTCCGAGTCCTACCGCTATGGATGGCGTAATGGTTTGGATCCCGATGCCAATCTCTTGCCGGCGCATGTGTCCGAACTGCTTTAGCTGTCGATAGACAGTTCTCACGGTGGCGGAAGGAATAGCAAAACCCAAGCCCTCATTTCCTCCCGATTGGGAAAGTATGAATGTGTTCACGCCAACGACCTCTCCATTCAGGTTTACCAGCGGACCGCCGGAGTTTCCCGGGTTGATTGGAGCATCTGTCTGGATGTAGATCAGCGGGGAATCAGGGTCGAGTTGTCTCGCGACGGCCGAGATCAGCCCATGAGTGATGGAGTTTCTTAACCCTTCGGGGCTGCCGAAAGCAAAAACAGTATGGCCTTGCCTCACGTCACGGTAAGACCCAAGTGGCAGCGCCGGAAGGTTTGTGTTTTCAATCTTCAGCAGCGCGAGGTCCTTCTCACGCGCCACTCCGATAAGTCGAGCCGGGACGGTGTCGATCCTTCCCGAAAGGGCGGTTGCCAGCGAACCGTCCGTGTTGGGGGGTGGCAGGACGACTTCAATGCGCTGTGCTCCGTTAACCACGTGCGCGTTGGTTATGATGTAGCCTTCCGAATCGATGACGAACCCTGAACCGCTTGCGCGTTGGCGTCCAATCACAGCGCCCGTATTCCCCCTGCCGCTGTCTTCGATGGGTGCGTATGCCGTCACGATGATCTGTACGACGCTCGGTGAAACCTTCTTAATCAGGGCGTCAACCATCGAGTCAAATTGGACGACTGATTTTGCCCCGGAAGGCGCTTGGCCGAGGGCTTGGACCGCAATTCCCAATAGTACGCACTGCAGGAAAGTGGTACGCCAGCCGAGGTTCCTGGCAAATCGGACGCCATGAAAGAGGATTTCATGCATTCGACAGACTCCTTTTCCTGGGTTGACTGATCCGAGCGGCGCTCGTACTTATGAGCCGCTTGCCGCGCCTATTGCCTTGCCGATTCGCACAGCTCTCCCCAAGTTTCGGCAGCTTAGGACTGCCTGCTTATCTTAGGACACTGGTAAAAGTACTGAGCGGCTTCAACGGTGGACTACCGCGGATCTCTGCGTGGGCCCCGAATCGGCACATTTTTGCCAGGTGCGGCTTCCGCGGATGCCGTTAAGTCCAGGTACCTCTGATTTTCAGGTTATCTCGCGCATACCAGGGCGTTTTGTCTCGGAAACTGGGTATTTGATTACTGCAGCTTTGCTAATTCGGCCTTAGATTGTTTCAAGAGCGGGAGGCTCGGGTCAGCGTCCTTCCATAGATCCAGCAACTTCGCAAGAGTCTCGCGAGCCTTCTGTTTCTCCCCGCGCGAAGCATAATCCGAAGCGAGCGTGTAACGGGCTTCCAGCCAGCGCTGCTGAGGTTCCCAGCCGAGCGAACGGTCTGTCGAGCTCAACATTTTCTCGTACGCAGGGATGGCTTTGTCCACGTCACCGGTCTGCTGGTAAGCGCGGGCGACGGCCTCTATAGAAAACGCGGTGGAGTTCTCTTTGTCCGACTGCGTCAACAATTCGATCGCTTCTTTATTTTTGCCGGTTGCTAGGGCGATGTCCCCCTCGAGAAGGTGCAGGTAGCCCATTTGTTCCCCGTTCATGGGATCGGCAACTGGCTTAATCATGTCGGCGATCTGCTGGGCCTGGTCGAGCATCCCAGCGCGCGCAAAAGCATCTCCTAACATTCCGCCGATGACGACTTTCAACTGTATAGCCTGCAAGCCTCTCAGAGCGGCATCGAGGTTTTCCCGCTGGCCCTTTGCATCGCCTTTGCCTTCTGCAACGATCGCCAGCAAAAGCTGAACGCGCGCGATGCTGAGAGGGGCATGATTGGTGCTAACAATCTCGAGGGACTGTTTCAAACGACTCAGCGCGCTCTCGTAGCGGCCTTGATACAGGTCGAGGAAAGCAAGCGACCGCAAGCCATTTTCGCGGGTCTCAGGTTTGTCGAGCAGCCCCGAAAAAAGCTGCTCCGCTTTTTTGTCCTCCCCATTGGCGACCAGCGCAAAACCGTATTCGCGGTTGACATTCCCGGCGGTCAGCCATTGCGGCTCGAGCTCGAAAGCTTTCGAATACGCTTTGAGAGCATCGGGATATTGACCAAGAACTTTGTACGCGGTTGCGAGTCCCACATACGCGTGCCCAAAGTCCGGCATGATGCGCAAGACTTGCCTGTACTGCTCGATGGCGTCGCGCTGGCGGCCGTTATTCCGCAACAGGTTGGCGTAATCGAAGAGCATCACGGCGTCGTCCGGGTAGCGGCTGAAATAGGCGCGATAGAGAAGGTCTGCATCGCTAACATGGCCCCGGTCCGCCGCATATTGCGTTTCGATGATCATGCGTTCGCGGTCGGTGGTGCGCGATAACAATGAGAGAGCCTTCTCGTACTCCTTCTGTCCATCCTCCGGCAGATGATAGATAAAGCTGTAGTAGGCGTTACCCAGCGCCGCGTGGGCCATTGCAAATTCAGGATCGCCGACCACCGCTGCCTTAAAGAGTGTGCCTGCGTCCTTATATTTGCCGTGCTTCCAGAGCGCCGAGCCCTCGGCATACTGCTGCAACGAGCTGAGAGATCGGGTGGTGACTTGAGGCAAGGGCTTGTCCGCCAGATGAATTTCATAAAGCGACTCGCCAAGCGCTTCACGAATCTCCTTGGCGAGGACATCCAAAGCTTCGAGGATGTGGTCTTCGCCATACGATCTCTCGGTGTACGAGCGCACCGTTTCGCCTGATTGCGGATCAATCAACTGGGCAGTCAGTGCGTACTCCTGTCCGGCCCGAGTGATGCTGCTGGCGATCATGCCACGAATATTCTCGCGCTGGCAGATTTCTCGTCCGAGCGCGGGAGTTATCCTGTCGTTGAGGGGTTTTTCCATGCGCGTCAAAACCGCATCCAGGCGCGTCCGAGGGAAAACGTTGGCGTAGCGCGATTGTTCGATGCTCACGGCAAATGCCGTGCCGAGAGCGTTGTCGAAACGGGGATCGCCGGTCTGATTTTCGAAATCGCCTATGAGCACGGAGTCGCGGGAGCGGAAGGAGAAGGCCGGGTGACCATGCGTCAACCAGTACGCGCCCCCGGAAAGAATCACAACGGCTACGGCGAGCGAGACCCAAAGACTTGCGCGAGATTCCACTCTTGCCAGCGGCACCGGGAGCGGTTCTGCTATCGCAGGTGCCGTCTCGGGTTGCTGCGCAAGCGGCGCTGGTGTCACAATCGGCGGACTTGTGTCGAAACTCTTCAGGTCTGAGCCGTTACCGTTGATGCGTTCGACAGGAACGATAAATCGGTAGCCGCGTCGAGGAACCGTTTCGATGTATCGAGGCTTCTCGGCCTCATCCGAAAGTGCATCTCGAAGTTTGCTGACAGCAGTGTTCAACCCCGTCTCAAAATCCACAAACGTCTCGTCGGGCCAGAGGCGTTTCTTCAGATCGTCGCGAGTGACCATCTGGCCGTGCTCTTCAGCCAGAGCGGCCAGCACACGTAGGGACTTCTCCTGAAGTCTGATCTTGGCGCCGTGCTTGCGCAATTCGCCCGTGCGAACGTCGAGCACATAGGGTCCGAACTGAAGCGTTGGAGGGCTGGGGGTCGTCGCCATGGTCATTCCTCGAGGACAGGTACGAATTGTGCGGATTGTAACACGCCACATCGCATTGAGGTTACGATCCTTAGAAAGACCTAAATCGTTTCTTCTCTGTCGGCTACCTCTTAAGACTTAATGCAGAGCGAAGCTTCCCTCCGTACATTGACCCGCCACGGCGGTTCCACACAAACTCCGGCTAAATCGCCTCAGGAGCAAGTTGCTCATGGAACAGCGCGCGGCCATTTCCAAAGAAGAAGCTGAGTTCGAGAAGCTTCTTGCTGCCGCACTGGAGCGCGAGCGCCAGAAACTACGCGCGTTGACCGAGGCACATGAATCCCAGAAGTGCGGCAGTTTTGAAGACCCCGAATAGGAACTTGTCCGAGGAGCGTGCATGCGTCATCCTTTTCCTGTCTTATTGCTCGCCGTCATCGTTGGCGTCTTCACTTGGAATTGCAGTAACTCCAGCACGAAAAAATCAACCGGGCCCGTAACCCCGGTCTCGATCGCGATCACGGACGCGAACCACAATATGACTGTCGCCGCAGGCTCAGAAGACCAGCTCTTTGCAACGGAGACGAACTCAGACGGTAGCACGACGAAATTAATTCCTCCGGATACAAGCTGGTCTGTCACACCCCAGGGACTCGCCGCGATTGGTGATCTCGACGCAAACGGGGCAGACAGTTCGTTAAACAATGGATTGGCGCTGGGACTCCAAGCGGGAGCAGCCTCCGTCACAGTTACTGACGTGAACCACACGACTATTACTACGACGGCCACGTTGACCGTGACGAGGGGCCCGCAGCTGCAATCCATTATGGTTACGGATGCGGACAATGGTTCAGCGACGGCCGGGTCAACGGACCAGTTCACAGCCACTGGAAATTTTGTGGATGGTTCAGGTAACAAAACGACACAAAACATCACGAACTTCGTAACGTGGTCATCTTCCCTGACCCAGTTCGCGACCATCTGCAATAATCAACAGCCCACACAGTGCAGCACGAATGCATCTTATGGCCTGGCCACCGCCGACTCTCCAGGGCAAACCACAATCACGGCCAGCATGGTATCTGGTGCAAATACGTCCGTGACACCTCCCACGGCAACGACGTTAACGGGTACTGAGACCCTTACGGTTGTCTCCTCTGGTCTCCCCATTTCTGTGAGCGTTGCGCCTCAAACACAAACCATAGAAGCCGGCACTCTTATTGGAATCCCGTTTACAGCTACCGTCAGCAACGATTCTGGCAGCGCCGGTGTAAAGTGGGCGCTCTCTTCTACTGGTCTCACTTGCATTGGCACAACAACTTGCGGGAGCCTTTCGGCCTCTTCGAGTGCCTCGGCAACTCCCATCACATATACGGTGCCATCCTCGGCTGCATCGACTCTTATGGTCAAGCTCACGGCCACATCCGTGACGGACTCTACCAAATCCAGCTCCGCCACAATTACCGTCACCCCGGCCATCACGGTGATCGTCGCGCCAGGAACGGCAAATATTGCGGCGAGTAACCCAACTGGCGTCCCATTCACGGCAACTGTCACGAATGACTTGAGCAACGCCGGAGTAAAGTGGACGCTCTCATCTGCTGGCCTTACATGCGGTGGCACAACGACCTGCGGAACCCTTTCCGCATCTTCGAGTGTCTCGGGAACGCCAATCACGTATACTGCGCCGACTGCGGCTGCCACCTCGTTTGCGGTTACACTCACGGCCACGTCGGTTGCGGATGCAACCAAGTCTAGCGCAGGCACGATTACAATCACGCCACCAATTTCGGTAAACGTATTGCCGCCGTCCGCGAGCATCGCCGCAGGCAGCACTACGGGTACACCGTTTGCAGCTACCGTCACTAACGATGGAAACAATCGCGGCGTAAACTGGACGCTATCAACTATCGGCGGTCCTTGCAGCGCAACCTGCGGGACTCTCTCGGCGGCATCGAGTGCTTCCGGAACGCCTGTAACCTACACCGCGCCGGCATCGGCTGCCGCTACTTTTACGGTCACGCTGACGGCCACGTCGGCGACGGATACGACCAAGACTGGCTTCGCTACGATAACCGTCACGTCGTCTCAAGCCCAAAATAATTTCTTGCGTTATGTATTCGAGGCCAGCATGTTGCCACCCTCGGGTCTCAGCATCTCCAGCTTTGCTGTTTGGCCATCCACCGGACAACTGCGCTCGCTGACCTACTTCGTTCCCTCTGGCCTTGGGGGTGGCGGAATTACCGGACCGCCCCCTGGGGTAGCGATTCATCCGAACGGAACGGTTCTCTATGTCATGGCTCCTTCCATTTCCAACGCTCAGATCTGGACGCTGAACTTGGGGCAGAACGGCGTGCTCCAGCAGACCGCGTCAAGTCCCATGACAATCAACACTGCATTTCAGGGTCTGGCTATGGATCCTCTGGGCCAGTTCCTCTACTCCGTCGATCAATTCGGCGGATCGATTGGAGTATTTGCCCTGGACCAAAACGGGAATCCCGGAAGTCCTACGTCCGTAGCCACCGGTCTAACCAACCCAACCGAAATGGCGATTGATTCGACAGGAGCGTTCTTGTTCGTACTGAATGGTGGCAGCCCCCCGGGGATGATCAACATGTATGCCATTAATAGGTCCACCACAGGAGTGCCGGGAGCGCTCACGCTCGTTGGGACGCCTGCGACAGGCGGGTCCGACGACCAGTCCATGACGTTGACGCCTAACGGACAGTTTCTATATGTCTTCTCACTCAAATCAATCTACGCCTACAACGTTACCGCGACTGGACTGACTCCGGCCACGGGTTCGCCCTTCACTGGGCTCCTGGGAACAAGCAATAACGGGGAACAGGCAGCTGTGGATCCGAGCGGAAAATATCTCTATGTCACGGCTCAGGGCCCCGACGCGATATACGGTTTCTCGATCGGCGCATCAGGAGCACTCACGCCACTGGCGTCCTCGCCTTTTGCCGCGAGCAGCTTGCCAGATCAAATAAACATCGACCCTTCTGGCAGTTTCGTCTTCGTCGCCAATCGCGAGGATGCCTGGGTTTATTCGCTCAATAGCTCAACCGGTGCACTTACAGCGACAAGTCAAAATAGGACCATGGGTTTTGGTATCGCTGGCCAGCTTTTGAGTTCGGGGAGCAGTGCTCTCACTTTCACGCCTAAAGCGCTGTATGTGACGAACACAGGGAGCAACAACGTCTCGCAGTTCACCATCACTCCTTCAACCGGAGCGCTAACCGCAGGCTCCCCGGTAGCCGCGGGGACAGCCCCGAAGGGAGTGGCCGTATTGCCTGACGGCGATTTTGCTTACGTCGCCAATTCTGCAATTGAGTCTGGAGTCCCCACTGTTTCCGCGTACAGCATTTCGAGTGGAGCGCTAAGTCCATCAGGGACGCCGGCTCCTACGGGGAACGGTCCGACATGGTTGACTCCTGATCTTTCGGGAACGTGGATGTACAACGTGAACCAGACGGATTCAACCGTCTGGAAGTTCAATATAAATAATTCGGGCGCGCTTACATCAGGTGCACAGGCAGTTACAACCGGCGCCGGCCCTGTGTTCATAACCACGGATCCCACTGGCCAATATCTGTACACCGCCAATAGCACGGCAAATACAGTTGGTGAATATTCGATCCAGTTCCCGCTAGGATCTCTCCAGACACTGAGCACCGGCATAAATTCGGAAGGCATAGGGCCAAACTGGATAGCCGTAGACCCAAGCGGGCAATATGCGTACGTCGCCAATTTGAGCGACGGAACGCTCGGTGAATTCACCATTACCGAAGGCAGCGGCGATTTGGTTGTGAATGGCCCGCAACCCTTTCTACCCGTTGGGTCAGCGCTCAGTTCCGTGGTTGTGGAGCCCTCCGGGAGATACGTATTCGTCAGCGACTTTGTGGAGAATAAAATCTTCTCGTATACGATCAATCCGGCCGTGGGAGATTTGGCTTTCAATACTACTGGTGAACCCGTCGCTTCCACTGGCACGGGACCGGTGGCATTGGCGGTAGATATTTCCGGTCAGTATCTCTATTGCGTAAACGCCGGCTCTAACGACATCACCATCTTCAAAATTAATTTGACCAATGGAACGCTCACGCAAGTCGGGACAGCCACCGTTCCGACGGGCGGCACGACACCAGCTGGAATATCCGTTACGGGTACCGTTAACTAGAACTAGATGAGACGCGATTTTGCGATGCCACGACTATTTCAGCAACGCACGCTCGAGACTCCCCGCGCACCGCGCAGGGATAGCCAGCTAAGGCTATCCTTGCGCGTATTTTTCCCCTCTGTCAGAACACTTTCGGACTTGCCCTGCCCGGCGGATCCCGCGCACTCAACAATTCGCCCATACGCCGAGCAGTTCGTTTCGACCATACAAAAGCCATCCACTTCATCCTGGCTGCGAATGGAAAGGGAAGACCAGGAATGAGCCGATCATGATGCCGCTCGTCCATCTCGGACCTTTTTGGCTCCCTGCCTATGGACTCATGATGTCTATTGCAGTTCTCGCCGGTGTGAAACTTGCAGTTTATCGCGCTGCAAAGCACAGCCTCGATCCTCAGTTTGTTTACTACGCGGGCTCGCTCGCGGCCTTGACCGCTCTCGTCATGGCGCGGCTTCTGCACGTGGCCATCGATCCAGTCGCTTACTGGAGATCGTTTGGGCCATTGGTGACCGAAGCGGGAACATTCTTATTCGGTTTCCTCAGCGCTCTTTGCTTGATTTGCTTAATCGCCGTCCGCCGCGGCGTATCCTTGTGGGCTCTCGCGGATTGTTTCGCGCCATCACTGGCGCTCGGCGTTTGTCTCGCTCGTATCGGCTGCTTTTTGTCTGGCTGCAACTACGGCAAACCAACCGATTTACCTTGGGGAGTGGCCTTCACGAATCCACTCGCTGCCCAACTTGCGGGCACGCCGCTTGGCATTCGCCTTCACCCCACACAACTCTACGAATCCTTGCTTGGGTTGAGCACCTTTTTTGTCCTGATTTATTTGAGCCGCCGGGAACGCCGCCCTGGCGCTTTAATTCTGACGTTTGTTTCGTTCTACGCAGTCGGGCGTTTTTTTATTGAATACTTTCGCGGCGACCTTGATCGTCTCTTCTGGGGACCGTTTTCGACTTCTCAATGGCTTTCTGTGGCGCTCTTAGTCTTGGTATTTCTGTTGTATCGGCTGCCAGCCACTCATGGTGTCTCTGCTCAGTCAGTCGCGAGCCTTGTTCAAATTCAGCCGCTGCGTCCTTCCAACAAAGCTAGATAGCCTTGATAACCGTTCGCCTCGCTTATTCTGGCCAGCGCTTACTTTCGGACTGTCGCAGTTATAACCTTATCTTTGGTCATTTCCGCAGCCTGCTCAATCGTGGCGGATGCAGGCACCGGCTGGAATTCACTGTCAAACTCCTTCTGCCGTACATCAATTGTCTTGAAGAAGAGAGCTTTACCGCTCATTTGCACATCCATAGTTGTCATTTCCCAACATCCATGGCCGACTTCCTGTTGCCTTACCAAAAAGGTTCCACCCTCATCCAGATGACCTAACAATCCTCCACCGAACTTTACCGGGCTTTTCAAACGTCCGCTGATCTCTGCGAGCCGCTTTTGATCCACGTCCAGGGTCAATGTGCCTTCCATGTGATAAAAGACTTCCGCTTGGTGGCCTGAAGGATGAAATGCTGGATTCGGCGTAAATTTCACTTTGATTTTATTTCCGTTCTTTTCTTCTATTCGAAATACGAAAGCATCCGGAATTAGCTCTAGCAGCTCGGTGGCTTGTTTCCCATCTTCGTGTCGTTGTCGTTCTTGCTTTTGGAGTTCTCGCTTGCTGTGGAGCAAATTCCGAATCCGCTGATTTTCCGTTTCTTGTTGTGCTTCATCCAGCGGTTTGCCGTTCACAGCCAACAATCGCTCAATCTGTGCACCTTTTGCCTGACACACCATAAGCAACCGCCGTGGGCCGTCTTTCTCTTCCAGTTTTCGATAGCACCACAGCGACTTATCCTGCGCTTGGGCGTCAATTTCGTGCTCGATAATGTCGCGCACTAAATAGCTCACCTTTTTCTCAGGGTTGGATGCCTGCGGGGTGTTGTGATTACTCTCTTGGGCAACAATCGGGGAACTGATGATCGTAGCTAACAACATCCACATGGAAACCAGAAAGCCTGTCGAAGCTATTTTCATTATTTTCCTTGTGTGATTTTTGGAAAATAATTTCGCCAACCCGGGACCTGGAAATGGTTTCGACATCTGCGACCCCCTCATCGTTCTGTGGTGGTCAATTACACCGTGAGTGTGAACCATCCATGAAGTTCACGACTATAAGGCGGTTGCTGTATTCAAACCTGTTTCGTACTGCAGCTCCCGCTCTTGTTCGATAGCTGACGATTTTTTAGGTGGAGAAGACAGAGGGACGGGCGCCTATGTCCAGATAAGCGTCCGCTCTCGGGGTGTTTCAGAGGCAATGCAACTAGGCTAGCGAACAAGTGCGGGCACAACCATCGGGTCTTATCTGTAAGAAATATCGAAAGTTGAAGTAGAAACGAAGCGGTTCCCTTAGAACAACATTTACAGCATTACACCTATATACGGCCCATAGAGGGGCGTTCAAATTAGAAAGTGACGGATGGATGTCTCACGAGGCCCTATGCAAGTTTTGATTGCTGATGACCATGAAATTGTTCGCCGAGGTGTGCGCTCGATATTGGAATCAAGGGAGGGCCTCGAGATTTGCGGCGAGGCAGTTAACGGCAGGGAAGCAGTTAATAAAGCAAGCCAACTACATCCCGATTTAATTATTCTCGACCAGGCCATGCCAATTCTTAGTGGTTTGGGCGCCGCCACGGAAATCCTACAAATTCTGCCGGACGTGCCGATACTTATGCTATCGATGCACGATGGCAAAACTCTGCTTGATGCTCTACGCACGATCGGCGCACGGGGTTTTGTTCCTAAGGCCGAGTGTGCCGACAAATTGCTTGAGGCTGTGGACGCTGTTTTGCGCGGCGACACTTTCTTCGATGCAGAACCCAGCTCGTGCATGGGGCTGTCTGAATAGAAGTTTGAGCAAGGCTGTTCAAATAATCTCGGGAGGTTGAAAAATGGCCATAGCCGCTCAACAAATAGAAGCGAAAATCTGGAATACTGCGATGGGTATGGCGCACAGATACGCCAGCGCTTATCGTGATACGCTCCTCACTGATTCTCAGATTGTGGCGGCCATGACGTCGGACGCCCTTTCAGGCGGTTTCTCCGAAGAAGACTCTTACGAGATCGCAAAGATTGCTTTCACGTACCTCCAGCATAATCACCACGCCCTGAATCCGTGAGGAATTTCGCTCCTAGCACGGATCCCGTTGGTACGGGAGGAGCGGAAGCGCGCGGCCTGCGATAGCCGAACAATCCCCTAGCTGTTTTGTCCGTGACTCAATCTGTGGTACTAATAAAGTGAGCCCCACCCTCCACTCAGCCCAGAAATGAACCTAAGGAGAATTGTAATGAAAATCGAAAGACTATTGGGCGGTTTGGTGTCCTTGGGCATGGTTGCGGCGATGGCCGTACCCCTGTCTCTCGCTAAGACACAGGATGCATCCGCACCTCAAGCCTCAGGTAAACAGATGGGAATGCGAGGTGGGCTGCAGGCCGCGGTAGAGAGCCTGAATCTTACTGATGATCAGAAAGCAAAGGTAAAGGATATCTTTGCCGATGCAAGGACCAAGTACCAAACGGTGTCCAGCGATACTTCGCTCAGCGATGACCAGAAAAAAGCCAAGATGAAGGAGCTTCACTAAGGTACGCTAGCCAAGGTGAACGCCGTCCTGACGCCTGATCAACAGACCGAGTTGAAGAGCAAGATCGAAGCTGCAAAGGCGAAATCACCGTCGCAGCCGTGATCTAGAAACAGTCGGACAACTGGCGATAAGCACGAAAAAAGGCGCCTGGTTCGCGAGAGCTGGGCGCTTTTTGTATGTGCGATGGATCTTCGACCGATTCTCGTAAAATTCCTCACATGGAACGCACTTGAATCGTTGCAAGGATTCTCGGCGCTGAATCCGGGGGAACTAGTCGCGATTTACGCCGATTAAGCCTGATAAGTGAGATTGGTGCGTTGATAGAGAGCCGTGTGTCCACAATTCGGGCACTTCAACTCGGACCCCGCCGCGGGAAACTCAGGTTTTCTGGGAGAAAGATAGTCCGATAGGCGCTTGTCTGCGATCGCGGAGTGTATAAAGGACCGTTTGCATCCCACGCAGCGCAACATCCAGGAAGCCATATCCCATCGTATCGCTGCAAACCTATTCTGCGCATAAGGAAACCATAAGGAATTCATAAGGAAAATTACTTCGCTAAACGCAGCTAGAAGCAACTAAGGGGATCCAGTCCTCAGCCGGGGCGCTACGTCATTTCGACATCCAAGTGAGCGGCAATGGTCTCTTCGAGATCATTCAAAGAGTCGCGTACTGTCAAAAGCATGCTTCCGCGCGCAGGTTCGCTCAGAAGCTTTGCCACTCTCAATTTATTGTCAGTGGCTTTGATCTTCCCACGAAGATCATTCATGAGGTCAAGAGCACGAGGTTTGCCCGAGAAGGAAACCTGACGGAGCGCTGAATGCACGCTACACACGAGCTTATCCAGATTCTTTATGCGAATTTCCAATTCGCTTTCTGAAGCACTTTCGATTTTCCGGAAAGACTCATGCTCAGTGGGTGTGTTCCCAGCAATTAATTGGTGTGAACTCATAAATACCCTCTCGGACCGACGTTATCTAAGTCGCTCGGTTCCCATCTGCCGGGCGGGCACTCTTTGTAAGGGCAATATCTTTGCCAATCGGCACACTTTCTGGAAGGCCATAAGAGCAGGCGACTTATCAAACGATCGATGATCAATTTTTGAATCGTGGAGTGTACTAGAACCGGAAAATTGTTCATCCTCAGATACGCCAGAGTGAATAAGGTTTACTCAGGGAAGGAGCTGAGCTTGGCTGGACGTAGTGGTTGGCTGATTCGTAGTGCGATGAGCACTCCGACCTGAATACCTTGATCCTCGGATCTTCGTAGGGCTTTTACCCGATTACGAACAGAAACTTCTGAAAGTATGTTGTCTTCCGAAAGCGAGGTGAAAAATGAGATTCATTTGGCTTTTGTTGGCGCTCGTGTTGGTATGCGCATGGATAGGCGGTTTTGTTGTTTATCATGCCGCAGGATTCGCGATTCACATACTTCTGATTTTGGCCGTCATCTCCATCATCATGCAGTTGTTTAGCGGAAAACGAACAGCTTAGACGGATTGCCGGGTGAGATAAAACAGCTCTTCCTATGTCCGAGGTCCGTCAGACCGGTCGGTGTTGCTCCTCGTACCAAATTAATATTGCAACGACGAGCCAGGACAAGATGGCGAGGCTCAAGACAGTCATCGAATTCCAAACAGGTAGAAGCTTCCAAATCACTATCGCAAAAAATGCCAAGCCAAATGTCCCCATCGCAGCGCCGCGAGCATCCAGCGCAGCGGCGTTCTTACCTCGGGTGGTGCCGTCCTTTCCAACCTTTTCTTTCTTCTCCTTCTCGTGCTTCGCCACGAGCGTGACACTCGCCGGAAAAATTGCTGGGAATGCGAGAAACAATCCGCCAACCACGGGTCCAAAATGCTTGGCCACGATACCGGTGGCAGCCGTGATTGCACCGCCAAACAAGAAACGCACCGCGTATTCGTACCAGCGGATTTTCCGGATTGCGGAGAAGTCAAAGTGGACGCGCATGAAATATTATTTCAAAACCAGGAACCACAAACCGAAAGCCCCAACAAACCACGCAGAAAAGGAAAACACGCTGGCTGCCATCGCGCCCCATCTATTCCTGACCAGCAGGTGAATGCACAAGCAGGCGTACAGAAAAAAAGCGACGGCACCGGCAATCATCGAGCGGCCTTCTCGCGCTGCGTAGAGTTTCCCGTCCGTCAGGATGGTCAGGGTCAGTGTAGCCAGTGCAACGGAAGGCGCAGCGCTGAATAAACCTGCAAAACTCCTGGGTTTTAGAAGATCTCCCAGAATCGAAAAGGCGGACACTATGATGCCACCCACGACAAAGCGAAAGATGAGCGGTCCCATTTCGAGCTAGCCTCTTATCCCGGCGCTATGGCAAATATCCCATTACTATTTTCGTTGCGCTGCTCGTTTCTTGTTGGTTGCAGTTTTACCAGGTTTTGACATTTTAGTTTTCGCGGTATTCTGCGGATCGCCAGTGGCTGCCTTTTCAACATCTCCACCGTTGTCGCGCGCGATGTCCGCAAGCAACCGTTTACTCAACACGGAACGCGGCTCGGAGACGGTTATGTCC
>Ga0210391_10001680_pt1 | contig 19786 bp, 15 predicted proteins | sample IncBWC12OmetaG_FD_160573 | JGI IMG/M metagenome (GOLD analysis project Ga0210391, IMG submission 160573) | Forest soil microbial communities from Barre Woods Harvard Forest LTER site, Petersham, Massachusetts, United States - Inc-BW-C-12-O ...
GGCTGGTGCCCACCACTCCGGAGGCCAGAATCCTCCAGGATGCCGATCGGCTCGATGCGATTGGGCTGGTAGGCGTCGCTCGCTGCTTCTACACCGCAGGTCGACTGGGTTCCAGGCTCTATCATCCGGCTGATCCCGCGGGTAAAGACCGGGCTTTGGACGATACAAGCTATGCGCTCGATCATTTCCCGAAGAAACTCTTAACTTTGGCAACAGGCTTTAATACCGTGGCTGGACGTCGAATGGCGGCCCAAAGACATGCATACCTGCAGGAGTTTTACGACGCGTTCATCCTCGAACTGAGAGCGTAGAAGAGCGCTGCGCTAGCGCTCTCAGTTCGTTGTTCGTTCCAGGGTCGCGAGGACGTGTTGGATGCTCTCGGTCAGCGAAAGAGCTGTCGTGTCGAGGATTTCATATCCGGCGGCGATGGTTTCCTGATGCAGGTAGCGGCTCCATCCCATCATGCTCTCGTTGGCCAGCTCTGGCTGACGACGATCATGCGTAAGTCGAGCTGTTCTGGTCGCGTCGTCACACTCGACGCAGATGATCCGCGCGCCTGTAATCCCTTGAGCATCGAGCGCCTCCTGCAAGAAAGCGATCCTCATCTGCCCTTCGAACAGCACGCGTTGGCCAGACTTGAGAACCGATGCGATCCGTTCAAACCACCGCAGAGTCATCGTCCTTTGCCACGCTCCTCCGGGTTGGTAGCCGCGGCCATAAGTTGCCATAATCTCAGGGGAAGGAACGCCAATGCTGTCGAACCGGAAAACGGCGATCTCAGGATGGTTTGCTTCTATCTCGCGAGCTATAGCTGTTTTCCCAGAACCTGATGCGCCGGTGAGGATGACAAGTTTCGGATTCATACTTTTACCCGCCATGGATGCTCAGAGCGTCTATGGCCCGGCCATCATAAAAGAAGACGAATCCCGGCCAGAGGTTCATCTCTTACTGGCAAATTTCTCCCGAGGAGTTCACCTGCTTTCCGTCGATCAGCGACGGCTTAATGCACGCTAACAAACCCTCGGGCCCAAGCCCCCAGGCAGGCTTGGTACCCACGCCTCGATTACGAAAGTACCGCATCTCAATTACTAGAAGCCACTAGCCAAGTGCACAATTTCGAGTGATGCTCTTCAACTAGCAGCCGATCGGATAAGAATGGCTCGGCTGGCTGAATTGCAACTTGCTGGACTTGCTTCAAAACTGCCACCTCTTATACCCAAATAAATCTGAAACCAACGCGCAACGGCGCAAGGAAGAAGGTGATTCCATTGACCCCAAACCAACAAAATCCGGACCGACTCCTGGAGAGACAGAGAGTTCAGGCAAGGCCTACTGCAAGGATCATCCTGGCGGCGTTATTAACCTGCGCAGCTACAGCGGCGACTGGTATCAGCAGTCCTGCTCAGACCTCGCAGCCAGAATCCAAGCCACAAGCGACGTCTCTTACACAATCGATCCAGATTGATCGGCGCAGGATAGGCCCCGTAATCCTGGCCGTAGGTGGGCCCACGGGGCACAGGCTACGCCATCCGTAAAGCGACACCCAGAGAAGGAGGCGGAAACCAAGTGCACACTCAAATCTCTACCTCGCAAATCTCTCGTTATGAGAGGTGAGTGGAGACCTTTGCCAATTTTCTAGCCCAATCTTCTATCCCTACTGCGGCCATCCTGCGGGCAGGACCAACGCCTCAGTCGCCCCACATCCTCGCACGCTCCCCCACTTCTTCAAATCTTGGGAACCGCTCGCCGGGTCGAGCCTTGCTTGATTTGTACCCGTAAATGTGTTATAATAACTAACGGGGATTCATGTTTCTATCATCCCAAACCTCGGATAGAGAGTCGCCAACCAAATCCCCCTAGGAGGAAACATTTTGCCCATCCAAACACGAGCAGTTGATTACAACCACGACGACCAGACCCTGACCGGCATGTTTGCCTGGGATGACACGTCCATCGAAAAGCGGCCAGGAATCCTGGTTATCCACGGAGGTGCAGGGCTGGATGACCACGCCAAAGAGCAGGCAAGGCGGTTCGCCAACCTTGGCTACGTTGCATTCGCCTGCGATATGTACGGCCATGGAGTGGCGGGGAACAGGCAGCGCGTTATGTCCCGCATCACGGAGCTGCGTAGCGACACGGCGAAGCTATGTGGGCGCGCATCCACCGGAATCGACGTATTGCGACAGCACCCCCAGGTGGATGACCGCCTTGCCGCCATAGGCTACTGCTTCGGCGGAATGGCTGTCCTTGAGCTGGCCAGGAGTGGGTTCGATCTCATGGGAGCCGTCAGCGTCCACGGGACCCTGGATACGCCCCGTAAGAGCCAGCCGAATTCCGTCAAGGCGAGAATACTCATCTGCCACGGCGCGTTAGACCCCCACATCTCCATGGAGCAGGTGAATGCCTTCATCGAAGAGATGAAACTTGCTCGCGTCGACTGGCAATTGATCATGTACGGAGGAGCCATGCACGGGTTCACCCATCGGGGTGAGACCCAAATCCCAGGCGTCGCCTACCATGCCCTTTCCGATTCCCGTTCGGCGAGGGCAATACAGAACTTCTTCGGCGAGCTCTTCCAGCGGTTCAGCCCATCTTGATGCCGTGTTCGCCGATAATAGCGAAGACTGACAAAAGGTTCGTCATTCCAAGCAGCTGGCGAACCTGCTTACCAAGATTGACGAGTTCCAAACTGCAGCCAGCCGACCGGGCAGAAACCGCCAGACGCACCAACGTGCCCAGACCCATGCTGTCTACTCGGGTAAGATGCGTGAGGTCGAGCACGATTCGCTTCGTGTCCGGCATCAGCGCTTTGACCCGGGTGTAAAGAATATCGTTGACGCCCGACACCAGCCTGCCGTTTAGCTTCACCACCACAGTGCTGCCTGCATGGGTGACGTCAAGGGTAAGGGGACACGCGTCAACTTTTTCAGACATGAGGCTTGCCTTGTAGAAACTCGGGGTTTGGATCGGAGCCCGATTTTCGCATACCGTGCCACGAATTGAAACGCGAATCTCCTGCAACCGGACCTTTAACGCAAAGCGCCGACCCGCTGGTTCACTTCCGCTCTTACTTTAGAAATGTCCTGTTTGAGGAGCGCTCCATTCTGCACCAGCAAATCACCGCCCACGTAGACGCGTTCCAGGTCGCGCTCTCCGGCAACGAACACCAGCGAAGCATAAGGATCGAAAACGGTCCGGAAGCGCGTCGGATCGATCACCAGGAAGTCGGCAAATTTTCCCGGCTCCAGGCTGCCCAGCCGGTCCGGTACACCGAGCACATCCGCGCTGCCCATAGTGTGGAGGCGCAGCACGTCGTAGGGGCTCATGATCTTCGCGTCTTCATACTTGTCGCGGATTGCATAGAGCCCGGTACGCATGTTTTCAAAGGGGTCCGCCACATCCGCGCTGGCTTCGCCGTCGACGCCCATGCCCACCCGGATGCCGGCCTTCAGGCAGGCGGGGATATCGGCCACTCCTGAAGCCAGCCGTCCATTCGACAGCGGATTCCAGCTCATGGCCGCACCCGCTTTCCCGCTCTCCGCCAGGATGAAGCTGTTGGTATGAATGAAATGTCCGAAGATCAATTGCTTCGAAAGCAGCCCGCTATCCATAAACCATCGGAATTTGCTCTGCTGCTCGTACTGCGTCTCCGGCGGTTCGAGATAGTGACTCTCATTGCCCAAATGGAACTCGTCGCCCAGCTGCTTTTCCATCAATGTCTGTTGATAGGTATTGTTGAATGCTGTGCCGCCGCTGATCATCACGGCAAGAAAGTTGGACGACTTCGGCTGCGTAGCCGTCCAGTCTAAAAAGGCCTTCAACGGTACACGTGCCTGCTCCGCGCCATAACTCGGCTGCACGCCCAGCGCGGTAGCCTTGCCCACTGACATGCTGTGCACAAACCGGATGCCGGAGTCCATCTCCGCGCGGAAGCCTTTTTGGTCATACTCGTCGGCAGTCGCAGCGTTGCGGGCCCGGTTTCGTGCCTCGAAGTTGAAGTTATAAGCCGCCGTGATGCCATGCTGCAGGTGGTCGAGCGCGCCATCCAGCGTGAACCAGTACATATCGTCCGGGCTTGCTTTGACGGCCGGCTTGTAGAGCGCGTCGATCCATCCCAACAGCGTCTGGTCTGAGCCCAAACCGCGAAACGCGCTTTGCCAGAGGTGGCTGTGGGCGGAGATAAAGCCAGGGATAACCCAGTGCCCACCGGCATCCAGGCTCTCATTCGACCGCAGCTCGGCCGGCGGATCGCCCGCCGCTACAGCCGACAAACGTCCATCATCGCCCACCACAAGATAGCCTTTTACCGGCTCGCGCTGGCCCTGCGCCATCGTCAGAATGTATGCATTCCTTACTACCAGCTTGGCCGGAGCCTGAGCGAAAGCCAACCACGGGCTTAGCCACAAGCCCAAAAGACAAAATCTTCTGAAAATCATTGCCAATTACTAAACGAGACGGGAAGGAAGAACAACAATAATTCCCCTCAGTGATCCAACAATCTCGGGATGGGGAAAAGGATGACCACGCTATGCCGGCTCGATCTATTGGACCGGGATTGGCCGGGTGGTCTTTGCCTTGGCCGAAACAGGCCTGCCCCGCTATACCGGCAGGTCCCACGAAAATCCGACCTTGATCTGTCCTGCCGCGAGGTGTTCGCTCGCGGCCAGAAAAAAATCGTTGTCGACGGACCTCTGTTGGAAGACGAAGCAGGCCAGGTGCGCGAAGGATTTTGGACGAAGCCCCCTTTTTTCGCTTTTTGCGCACTTTTCGGACTTTTCTGCAAAACCGCCGCTGGGTCGTCCGGAAGGCTACACTGGCATGATGACGAAATCGCCCAAGGTGGATCTGGTGGGTGTTGGCCTGAATGCGACCGACACGCTCATTGCACTTACGAATTATCCGGCACGCGGTTCCAAAGTCGAATACGACTCCGCGCGGATATTACCTGGCGGCCAGGTCGCAACTGCCGTCGTGGCGTGCCAGCACTGGGGGATGTCGACTCGCTACGTCGGCATTCTGGGAGACGACAGCCCCGCGACCTTGCATCGCGAAGCATTTGCCGCCGCTGGCGTGGAGGCGCAACTCGTCACCGTTTCCGGAGGCACCAGTCCGCAGTCGCTCATACTGGTAGACGGTGGCGGGGAGCGAACCGTGCTCTGCCGGCGTGATCCCCGGGTAGCCCTCAAGCCAGGCGATCTGGACCCTGAATGGATCGTGAACGCTCGTGCCCTCCACGTCGATGGTTATGACACCGCCGCAGCGACCACGGCGGCCGGCTGGGCCAGTGCCGCTGGCATCCCCGTCATCGCCGATCTCGATGAACTTTATCCCGGTGTAGAGAAGCTGCTTGAGAATGTGGACTACCTCATCGTGAGTAGAGACATTCCAGGCCGGCTCATGGGGGAGTCGGACTTAGAAATGGCCCTGCGTCAAATGCAACGCAGGTATGGATGTCGTCTCGCCGCTGCAACCCTGGGTGAACATGGCGTGCTGGCCTGGAACGGAAAGCAGCTACACCACGCCTGTGCTTATTCTGTGCCCGTGGTCGATACCACAGGCGCGGGAGACATTTTCCACGCCGGCTTTATCTATGGACTGTTGCAAGATTGGCCCCTCGAGCGGCAGCTCGATTTCGGGTGCGCCGCGGCTGCCTTGAATTGTGCCGCAGTCGGCGCCCGGGGGGGCATTCAGGCCGTCCGAGACATACAACATCTCATGGCGACGGGCGCTCGCCATCAGACTGCTGAATGCACGACCAGTTCCGACTAACGCCGCGAACCGAAGAGGATTACGTCCGCGAGCGGTTGAGGAGGATGGAGAGGGCTACCAGCGGCGTACCCGGCCCACGTCCACATGCACGAAGTTGGATTGCGCGTAGTACCCCACGCCGCCGCGGCCCAGCGAGAGCGCCGCATCGCGGACCTCTGCACTTGATATCCCCGGAATCCGAATGTCGATGGCCTTGGCTTCCATGTGCTGGCTATGCTCAGCGACACCATGGCCATGCTCCCGCAAGTAGTTGTTGCTCCACGGGGTACGATAGCCGCACACAATGTCAATTTCGCCATCGGGATGTCCCAGCTTGACCAGCAGATCGTGAAGAAGATCAAACTCCTTCACGTCATAGTCTTTTACATCGCCGGTGCGGTGGTCGCGGAGAAAATGGTCCAGTTCCGCGACGCGATCGGGAAGATACTGATCGCCTACTCGGTAGACCACATCGATATGTTCACCGGTATGAAGGTGATAGAGACGCAGGCGGTAGGTCGGAAGATTCGCGCCCAGGGCGACCGCTGCGCCCGGGAACACACTCAGCAAACTGAGGCAGACAAAGAACTTAGCGAGAATGGAGTAGTTGCGTATCACAGAGGCCCTGGCATTGATTATAGCGGGCCCGGTCCGGCGTCGACAATGAGGCTAAGGGGCTACCTTCACCACTGAAATCGAGGTCAGGTTGCGCACCCAGCGCGCCGGCCGCTTCTCTTCGCTGGACACCATCTTGAACGCACCATCCTTACCCAGCTTTTGCCCGTCAAGCATGTCGGCAACAATCACGTCGCCGGTGTGAATGGAAGGGTCTACCTCGGCCAGCGAGTAGAGGACGCTGTAGTTGTCCATTCCTTCGGCAACGATGCCAATCATGAAAAGCTTACCCCGCACGCTTTCACCCAGGGGCACGCCGGCTTTGCTCAAAAGATCGGCCAGCGGGACGCCAGAGTAGGTCTCGTTCGCCTTGCTGTGAGCATTGAAGACGGCAACCTGTTTATGGGGCAGAGCCGCCAGCTCATCGGGACTGAAGTTCAGTGCTTTGCCCTCGTAGGTCTTGATGGTCAGTTGAGTGGAGGGGGTGGAAGGCGCGGAGTGTTCCATCTGCTGGGCAACGAGCGCTAGTTGTCCGGCGAGGAGCGCGAAAGCAAGCGCAGGAATGGCAAAAACAGAGGATCGACGCATCACAGCGCTATTCTAGAGCAGTCTTCTATCCCACAGGCTGAAGGTTCCAGGATTCGCCTGTAACTTCCTTATCGAATGGACGTCTCAATACCGGGTGTAGTTCTTAGGAGGCTCGAATGTCAGGTTCCTTCGCCATGCGAAATACGTTGGTTGCTATGCTGCTAGCCTTTTCTGCCTCGATCGGGTGCACAGCGGCAACCAAAACTCCAATACCCGCGCCGGCACACGATGCTCCGCTAGCCCAAACATCAGGAAAGCAGACTGCAGTTTTTGCGGGCGGGTGCTTTTGGGGAACGCAGTCAGTGTTCGAACGGGTAAAAGGAGTGCTCGCTACGACGGCCGGGTACTCAGGCGGGTCCGCGTTCACGGCGACGTATGAGCAGGTTGGCCAGGAAAATACTGGGCATGCGGAGTCGGTCAAGGTGGTGTTCGACCCGTCGAAGATTACCTATGGTCAGCTCCTGCAAATCTTCTTTTCCGTAGTCCACGACCCGACGCAGCTCAACCGCCAGGGACCAGATGTAGGCGAATCCTACCGTTCCGTTATCTTCTATGCCAACGACGAACAGCAGAAGATCAGCAAGGACTACATCGCGCAACTGGATGCGGCCAAGGTTTTTCCCAAGCCCATCGTGACCCAGGTTGTCCCGCTCAAGGGCTTCTACGATGCGGAGGCCTACCATCAGGACTACGCTCTGCACAACCCAAACAATCCCTACATCCTGGTCTGTGACCGTCCGAAGGTGGAAGCGCTAAAACAGCAATTCCCCGAACTCTTCAAGGACTACCACGGTAAGTGAGTCACTCCTGGCCTTTGCTGAGGCGGCGATAATAGTCCGCAACCGCTTCCTCATACCCAGGCGCAATTTGAGGCTCTTTCGTGGTACGCACCTGTCCAGGCGCCTCGCTATCCGAATCGTGACGGAGTTGCAGTTCCAGCTTGTCGACCCCGCTAAGCACCTCGGCGTGAAGTTGCTCCACCATAATCGGATTGCCCGGGAATCGGCGCGGATCCAGGCGCTGCATCTCTTGTGCTAACTCCTGAATCTGTTTCAGGGCTGCCGGGTCATTTTGAGCCAGATGGTGAAGCTGGCTCAGCTCCGCCATCCCTTGCTGGTAAGTACGTTCAGGGTCGGCTGGTACCGCCGAATTGTCTGGGACGACAGCACGGCCATTTCTGTCGAAATGGTTATTCCCGGTGTTGATGTTGTTCCAGGCTGTGCCGACTGCCCCACCACCAGAGGTTCTATTGCCGATGTCGCCACTCAAGTTATCCTGGGCGACCTGGTTTCCGCCGCCGATCTGGGCGCCCGGACCACCATGGCTACTCCAACTCCCTTGATTGGCTTGTCCCTGCTGTGAGCCTTGTCCAGGTTGTGCGCCTTGCCCTGGCTGTCCGGTCTGCCCGTGCTGCTGGCCAGCCTGGCGGCCCAACGAATTTTGTCCTCGCCCAGTCAACGACTCAACCTGGTCGCGGAACCGTTCCACATGGTCGAGCGCTGCTGTTTGCTCACTACCCGGCGAGTTACCCTGGCCAGGTTTTGCCGGGCCGAGCCCCTGCTGGGCCTCGTGCACCTGTTGATTCAATTGTTCCAGGCCTTTGCCGATACCCTCTTCCATTCCGTTTGAGTTGGGGTTCACGCCCCGGCGCAGCCAGTCGGCAGATCGCTGCACCCGATTCGTCAGGTCGGTCTGGTCCATACCTCCCAGCGCATCGCGCAGTTTCGAAGCGGATTGCGGTTGCGTTGGCGCCAACTCACGCGACGCGTTACGCAGATTCTTTTGGAGCTGTGCCAAGTCGTCGGAGAGCTGTTGCCGGTCCTCGGCCAGCTTATTGCGCTGCTGCATTCTGGCGGAATACTGCTCCTGATTCGAGACGCCCGATTGCCCGGTCATGCCGCGAATGCGGTCGGCCTGGGCCCGTTCTTCCTTAGTCAGGCGATCGCTTTCACGAGACAGCGAGTCGAGCTTGCCGGTTGCTTGTTGCTGCTGCGCGCCGCTCATCAAACTCGCGGCCTGGCGGAGCTGATCGGCCGCCCGTCGTGCCGCTTCGCTACTCTGCTGTTGGCCGGCGCTCTGCTTCATTGCTTCATCCGCGTTGCGGAGCCGGTTGAGTGCCTGTGTGACTCGTGGATCGGACGAATTTCCGGAGCTGCCTGACGAGGACTGCGATCCGGAGGACTGAGCCCGACCTGAGGATGAATCACCCGAGGATGACCCACCCCTGGAGCTACTCGCGCTCTGCTGTCCCTGCTGCCCTTGCTGTCCCTGTTGACCGTTCTGGGCCATCTGCTCCATCTGACGCTGCAGTTCTTCTGCCTGGCGGCGCAGCATTTCCTGCTGCCAGCGTTCCTGCATAGTTTGAGGCTGATTGCGTTGCTGCTGTGCGAGCTCCTCCTGACGGCGAGCCAGTTCATCGAGCTTCGCCAAAGCATCGTCTACTGCTTTAGCACGCTGATCAGCCGCGGAGCCGGTCTGGGCCGTCTCATACTGATTCTTCTCGGTGTCCAGTTCCAGATCGAACAAGCTTGCCAAATCCCGGCCTGCACCGCCGCCCCCGCCACCACCCCCGCCTTGTTGACCGAACGCAACCTGGATCTTGCGGAAGGTGGCTTCCGCGCGCAACAGGTACTGCAGGGCTTTCTGTTCCGCCGGTATGGCGTCGTGCCACTGCATTTGCTTCAGCTTGTCCGACGAAGGCGTCATCGCCGCGGCTGCCGCTTGCATATCATGTCCGAAGCTGTTGAATTCCTCATTGGCAGAGGAGAGATCCCTGCTGTCCATGCGCGCGGCAAGCGCCAGTGCCTGATCCTGCAACTTGGTCTGTACCCCGGAGAGGAACTTGCCTGCCTCGGCTGCATCTTTTGCCGTCGCCGCCTTGTCGTTCTGGCGCTTCCATGTCGCGGCAATCAGCTCTTTCTCGCGTCTCGAAATATCTGTCTGGCTTCCCATACCGCCGCCGCCACCGCCGCCGGCCATCTGCTGCGATTGCGAGAATTCGCGCTCGAATGGGTCTGCCTGAATAAAGGCCATATCGGTACGCGCTTCGGTGTGACCATCCTTCGCCGTGGCGTAGAGGCTGACCAGATCTCCTGGAACCAGCTTGAAGTCTTCCAGGCTCAACGTAGTTGAGCCGTTCACTTCCTTTGCTCCGGGCTGCTGCGGCAACTCGATGGTTTTTTCTGGTCCACCGTTGACCGAGTAATGAAGGCTCACCTTGTTCAAGGCAAACTGATCCGACGCCTTCACGCCTACGGTGACTTCCTCAATGGGACTGGCGCGATAGTCGCCAGTGGGACGGTCGATGGCGATGTCGGGCGGATTCGCCTTGTCGGTAGCAATAAAGTAGTCCTCCGACAAGCGCACAGGCTGACCCTGATCAAGCGCGGCAACGTGGTAAGCTCCGTCCTTCTGCATCAGAATGGAACCCTTGTAGACATTGTCCTCACCACCGCTCAGCGCAATCTGCTTCCCGTCGTCGAGCGTAAGTTGGCCGTTGCGTAGCGGCCGATCCATCCTTACCGTCAACTCCGCGTTGGTGCCTTCCAGGGCGCGCAGGTCTCCGCCGTGATCTTCCGATACCGGAGCCATGCCGGTCCATTTGGGGTAGTGGTAGGTCACCTTGAGTTGCTTGACTGAAGGCAAATCCAATACGCGAACTTTGTAATGGCGGGACGTGAGAGGTCCGGCCTCTACGTAATACTCGACGTCTTCCGGGAGTCCAGTAAAGAGGAACTGAAAGTCGGAGGCGTTCGCAGACTGCATGGCGACCGGCTCCCAGGCGCCTTTTCCCGAACTTTTGTAATGCGCAAACAGCCTCACCTTCTGGGGCTTCAAACCGATGATGCTGGCGGTGATGAGTTGATCGCTGTTGCGACGAACAGCAACATCCCCCGGTGTCACGCGGATGTCATAGAGCGGAGTAGCTTTGGGTCCGGTCCAGAGCAGCGAGGCTCCATAGCCCAGATAGCCGGGGCCAGCGGCAACCAGCCAGACCAATACCGCGACACAAGCAGCACCGGCTCCGGCAAAAAAGTAAAGCCTGTTATTGGATACGAGTTGAGCCGGCTGCGCCTGGTGGGCTACTGCGAGTGTGTCGGCCGCAAGCAGCTCAAGGAAAGGATCGTTGCCTTTCTTCTCCCGGTCATCGAAGGTGAGCAGCCGCTGCTGGAATTCAGGATAGGCGGATTCCGCGACCACGGTGGCCCGGCTGCGCGTGAGTCGCAGCAAGGGGAGGGCGAGCGCAAGGGCGGCAGCGCAGGCAAGGGCGAGCACCAACAGCGAACGAGCACCGGTAAGACCGCGCAGTGGAAACGCAAACGCGTTCAGGATAAGTACGAGAAGGATGGTGGTTGCTAAAGCAGTGGCCATGAGGATGGCCACTCCACGCAGCGAAACACCTAGACGCAGTCGCTGGTGCAGCTGGTGAATATAAAGATTGAGCCGGGCACGATTCGAGTCTGGATTGGCGTTGCTCATGCCTCCTCCCTCTGTGTGCCGAGGTAGCGGCTGGCAACGATGGACTCGGCAACCGCCGCCACCAATACAAGAAGCATAACGTACCACCAGATGCTGTGGGCGCTATTTTTTTCCTGCACATGCGCGAACGATGCCGCAGGCGTTGCCGAACCTTTTCCCCAGAGGGCGAGCAGGTCGGGTGCAATGGGCTCGAGGTTTGACTCGCGTCGATCGGGATTCACGCCGATCAACGCGTCCTTTCCGTTCGCCAACCTAATTCGATAAAAACCGGCGCGGGTCAACTGGAATGACTGCGCCGTGGCCGCCTCGGTCAACGACAGCGCACGGTGTCCGTCCGGATCGATAATCTCGACTCCGGTCGACGACGGATTGCCGGCCTGAGTGCGCAGAGAAACAACCGAGTCCACCAGCCTGCTGCCGCTGACGTCGTCACTGCCGGAAAGATAGCGCGCTGCTCTGTCAACAAAAGGTACGAACGCAGGGCGAACCGGTAGGTCGTTGGTCAGGCCGTCTAATCCAGAGGCAAACAGAAGCACGTGGCCTTCGCCAATCTGCTTCTCCAGTAGAAGTGGTGTTCCGTCAGTGAGCCGTGCGATCACCCGCGCATGGGACGCATCGACACCGGCCACATAATAGATCTTCACATCGGCCCAACCCGTACCATTCATAACTGTGTGGGTAAGGTCGGTATCGCCTACGGTGGCGTATCCATTCTGCGTATAGGAGCGGGCATTGGAAGAAGACTCGCCGTAGACGGGAATGCGGGCATGGTGTGCGGCTGATGTTCCGGCTGCAATCAGGACGCCGCCTCCGTTGCGCGCATAACGCAACAGGGCATTCTCAAAAATGGATGGAAGCGCAACCGCATCGGAAACAACAACAAAGGCATACTTCGAAGGATCGATGTCCGTGGACTTGTCGCTGTCGATAGGCTGCAGAATAAAGGAGGCCTGTGTGGCTGCCCCCAGCGCCGCGCCAAAGTAGACGGGTGAGCGCGTATCGCTGGCCTGGTGCACAAACAAAACTCGTGCCGGATCCGATCGTTTGATGGCGAACACGCTGACGTCATCGGCGGGAAAACCGTCGGCCGAATCGATCCTGATGGCACAGTGGTTGAGTCCGTAGGGCACATCCAGCGGCGCGAACTCAACCGTTGCCCGGCCATCCGGCGGGAGATTCACTTTGCGGGTGGCGATGGTCCTGTTGTTGACTTCGAGCGTTACAGTCCTTGATGCAGCCGGTGTCCCATATCCGGCAATCACTGCCTGCACCCGCGATTTCCTGGGATCTTTCGGATCGGCTAGTTGAGCCGGAAAGTGAATGCTTTCGACGGTCCAGTTTGGTGTGGCAGGGCCTCCCACCGGATGCAGCACAACAGAAACGCTCGCCGGCAACTCCATATCAACAAAATTTGCCGGCATGCCGGTCTTCTGCATATCGCTGAAGAGGTGCAGTTCGACGGGGGTGTGAACCGACTCGACCAGGGCGCGAACTCCGTGGGCCAGCTCGCCCAAATTCGCGCGCGCATCTCCAGGTTGGATACTTTCGACGGCAGAACGTAAAGCTGCTTCATCCTGAATGGGCCGGGTCAAAATAGCCAGCCGGCCACCCAGCGCCATGACTTCGGCTGGCTGCGACCTTGGTCGAGACGCCAATACCTGCAGGGCAGCTTGCTTCGCATCCGCAAAGCGCGAGCCTGCCTTCATGCTAAAAGAATCGTCGACCACCAACAGCAGAAGCTTGTCGTTCGCACCCGCGCTTGCCCGGCGAATGAATGGATTGGCAAACGCAAACATCAGCAGCAACAACAACGCAGTGCGCAGCGCGAAAAGCAGCAGGTAGCGCAGCCGCTGGTGGCGGGTGGAGCTTTGTATGCCTCGCTCGAAGAACATCAGCGAGCTGAAGGGCAGAGGTGTTGTCACGTGACGCCGTAGCAGATGAAGGTAGACAGGCAAACCGATCGCCGCGAGGCCGAGCAGGAACCATGGATTGAAGAAGCCCATCAGCGGCCTCCCTGGCGTATAGCGAGATACTCGCGCAGCGTGGTGTCGAGCGGCTGGTCGGTGACCAGCAGGTGGTAGTCCATGCCTGCCCCTTGAGTCCGGTTACGCAGCTGCTCGATGTGGTCGTCGATCTTCCTGCTGTATTCGGTGCGCGCGTATTCCGGAATCACCTCCAGGCGTTGATCGGTCTCGAGGTCGACCAGGATGGCGGGTCCGTGCAGTTCCGGCCTTATCTCCTTAGGGTCGAGCACGTGGAACAGCACCACCTCGTTGCCGTGGTAGCGCAGCGGTTCGATGGTGCGGACGATGGAGGCCGGGTCCTCATAGAAATCGGAGAAAATGATCACAATGCCGCGGCGATGCAAAAGGTTTTGGAAGTGCAGCAGCGGCTTGGTAAAGTCGGTGCGGGCGCGCGGCTCAGCCTGTTCCAGTCCGGCCAACAGCCGGTGTAGTTGCCCTTGCCTGGTGGAAGGCCGGATGTAGTTGCGCACTTCATCATCAAAGACAATCAGCCCGGCAGCATCGCGCTGGTTGTGAATGGCGAGATAACAGAGCGAAGCGGCGGCAAAGCGGGCATAGTCCATTTTGCTCGGCCTGGCCGGGCTCGCGGTGTAATCCATGGAATTGCTGGCGTCGAGCAGGATGGTGAGCTGGCTGTTGGTGTCACCGCGATAACGCTTCAGGTAAGCGCGCTCGGTGCGGGCAAAGAGATTCCAATCGACGTGGCGTAAGTCGTCCCCGGGGGTATAAGCGCGGTACTCGGCAAACTCCTGGCTAAAGCCAAAATCCGGGGAGCGATGGAGACCGGCGACGAAGCCGTCCACTACTGTCTTCGCCAGCAGATCCAGGCTGCTGATGCTGGCGAGGACTCCGGGATCGAGAAAGCGCTGCAGCATTAGTTCTCCCTGGGTGGCGGCATGTGCTCGATCAGGCGGCGGAGAATTTCGTCTGCGTCGACGCGCTCCGACTCAGCATGAAAATTGAGCAGGATGCGATGGCGCAGTACCGGTATCGCGAGTGAGGTTACGTCTTCATAGGTGACATGGTAGCGGCGGCGGGAGAGTGCGCGCGCTTTTGCCGCTAGCACGATGAATTGCGCCGCGCGTATGCTGCCGCCGTAATTGACGTATTTTTTTACGAAGTCAGGCGCGCTCTCGTTCTTGTAACGGGTTGCGCGCACCAGGTTGACGACGTACTTGGCGACCGGCTCACCGATCGGAACCATGCGAACCAGCTGCTGGAAATCGAGCAACTCCTGGGCAGTGGTGACGGGCTCGATGGTTGCTACCTTGGTCGTCGTGGTAAGGTCCACGACTTTGAGTTCGTCGCTGGCGCTCAGGTAGTCGAGGATGGTGTTGAAGAGGAACCGGTCCAGCTGCGCCTCAGGCAGAGCATACGTGCCCTCGAGCTCGATGGGGTTCTGGGTAGCCAGCACGAAGAATGGCGCGGGTAACGAATAGACATGACCGCGGACAGTGCAGGACCGTTCCTGCATGGCTTCGAGCAAGGCGGCCTGTGTCTTGGGCGGAGTGCGGTTGATCTCGTCTGCCAGGATCACATTGCCAAAAATAGGACCTTGGACAAAGGTCCACTTGCGATGCCCGGTAGTGAGATCCTCTTCAATGATGTCGGTCCCGGTGATATCGGACGGCATCAGGTCGGGCGTGAACTGGATGCGCCGGAAACTCAGGCCGAGTGTCTCCGCGATGGTCCGCACCATCAGTGTTTTGGCCGTACCGGGCAAGCCGGTAATCAGGCAGTGGCCACCCACGAACAAGGCGGTGAGGATCTGATCGAGCACTTCATCCTGGCCCACGATGACCTGGCGCACCTGGGCGAGAATGCCGTCACGGACCGCATAAAACCGTTCGATGCGATGTTGCAACTGGGCTGCGTCCTGGCTAAGTTCAGGGAGCGTTACCATCGGCAATTTCCTTCCTCTCCACTACGTGATCTTGTCTGACACTTTCGCCCAGCACAAAACTCTTCCATTCACACCAACTCCGTCCGGGTGCCCCATGTTCGCACCAGCGTACGTGGGTCAACAAAGCCGGGGCGAAGCCCCATCAAAGGTCTGTCTTTTCTCTCTCCCGACAACCAATGTTCGGGTGCCCCATCCTTCGCGCTCTTTGCGAAGGGTGGGAGAAGCAGAATATGCACCCATGTTCGTGGTGCGCAAAAATTGCCGATCGTTCTCCATCCCGTCCTCCGCTAGTTCGTTTTCGGTGCGTCCTTCTGTTCCGGGTGCTCAATTTCCAATAACAATTTCTGCGCCGGGCGATAGCCGGGCGCTACCTCAAGCGCCGCGAGTACGCTTTCTTCAGCTTTCTCACGCTGTCCCGATGCGTAATACGCCCGCGCAAGATTAAACTGCGCTCCAGCTTTGTCTGCCGGGTTGAGGGAGACCACCGCGGTGTATTCCCGGATCGCTCCCGGGTAATTCGCTTGTGTAAACCACAAGTCCCCCAGATGACGGTGCAAATCTTCATCGTGGACCGGATAGACGTAATTGATCCGCTCCAACGTCGCAGCAGCTTCTTTCGGCTGCCCCAGATCTTCTTCCAGGGACGCTAGCTTCTTCAGGATTCCAGGTTCTTCGCCACCAATCTTTTCGTACTCCGTCAGCACTGCAGCAGCGCCCTTCTTATCGCCTTTGTCCAGCTCCGCTAACGCCACAAACTCATACGCGTTCGCGTCCCCTATGTACTCGGGATACATGCGGATGACCGCGTTACCCTGCTTTATCACAGCGTCGTTTTGCTTGATTTTGGATGCCTCTGCCACACGCTCCAGAGATTTGCGCCATTCATCAAAGTTGGCAGCCATCGTTCCGTAGCGCTGATTCAGCCACTCTAGATATTGCTTATCGAATGTGTCGGGCGAAAATCCAAGGTTCTCCTGAATCACTTCCACGGTGCTCTTTCGCCGCCCATACGAATGGATCATGTCGAGCAGCTTTCCCTCCCCCCAATGGCTCTTGATGTAATCGCAAATGCTGCCTGCCTCGAAATACGACACCACTACCTGCGCCGGATAATCAGGAAAGATAAAGCCGCGATCCAATTTAGCAATCGGCAAAAGCTTCTTATCCCGAATCGCAACCAGGATGTCGGGTGACACGCGATCCCCCCACTCCGGCGATACCTGGGTCTCTTCATGCACGGCCACGCCTTCGGTGAACCACCGCGGTACTCGGCCGTTGGTCAGCGAGAGCACGTAGACGTGGCTCATTTCATGCCAAAGTGTGCTGCCCCAGTTAAAGTCTCCAGGCTTGCGCGCCGCCGGGCTGTCCATAGCCACTACTTGTCCAAAAGTGACTCCCAGCGCGCCCAGTCCAGGCATACCCATGGTCCGTACGGCAAAATCCTCATGGTCGGGATACACCTCAACCTGCACCGGCCCTGTGAGTTTGGTCTGGTATTTCTTGTCATACGTGGCGATGATCCGTTGCAACTCGGCTTCAAAATAGGGATGCAACAGTTCCGCTTCGTTCTTGCGCAGCCTCAGCACCGTCCCGTTTTCCTTGTAGGTAACGAAGTTCTTGTAGCTATCGAGAAGGCGCAGGCTGTTCACCGTCTCCGCGTCACGGTAACCGTTGTTGTAGCACATCTCCAACTGTTTAAATGGCTCATCTTCCTGGCCCAGCCGCATGAGGCTTACTCCCAGCTGGGAGCGGGCGGACCATAGGCGAGGGTCGGCTTCGATTGCTTTGCGGTAGTAGACGACGGCATCGTTAAAACGATAATTGAGTTCCAGATGGTGAGCTACCAGGGCGTAGCCCTCACCATAGGTGGGGTTCACTTTGCGGATTTTGTCTAACCACGGGTCAGGGGATCGGTCCGCGAGCAACTCCACCGCCGCGTGAATCGCCATCGCGTTCAGCGCATCCGAGGACAAACCGAGTGCCTCATTCGCTTGCGCGACGGCGTCTTCCGTGTCCGCATTCTCCAAAGCAAGATTGGCGGCGAATTCATGAGCTTCCACCAGCTTGGGATCAAGCTCCATAGCCTGGCTGGCATACTCAGGGGCTTTTCCGTCGAAACCGTCCGCGCTGACGATGGCGAGGCCTAAGTATGCCTGCGCATTCTTGGGGTCTCTCTGCAACGCCTCTTTGAAGAGGCCGACCGCATCGTTGTTGTTGAATCGCTGATGCAGCAGCATTCCCCATCGCACCTTGTATAGCGCGTCACCGTCCTGGGCCGCTGTTGCGATGCGAAACTCCTCATTGGCCTGGTCATACTGTTCCAGGCCCCAATGGCCTTCCGCTCGCAAGTAGGCAGAATTGCTATGTACCAGTGACTCATAACAAGCCGTTGCTTGTGTTTGCTGACCGTGTTTGCGCAGGAGGTGGCAGGCATCCGGAGAGTTTGCGGCGTGGCAATGGCTGACGCCACCGAGCACGGTGAGTACTATGCCGAATTTTTGCTGCCAATTCATTTATCAAGTTCCTGTTGCACTTGCGCCAGCTCGACTAGGGCTGCTGTCAACTGCTGCTTATATTCCGTGGGGTCCATTGCCGCCTTCTGATATTTGAGGGCGTCAATTTTTTGTTCGAGGTCTTCCTTCTTCTGGAGCAAGGCTTGCTTGGCCGGATCATTCGCTTGCTTCTGAGCTGCACCGATGCGCAGCACGGTAAAGTTTTTGAGCAACACTCCCTCGTTCTTCGAAGCATCTCGGACGGGTTCGCCTTTTCCTGTGTCCTCAAACACGGGATGTTCCGTAGCCAAACGCTTCTGCGATTCATAAAAAGCAGCAGTCTTGCGTTGGGCATATTGAAATGCCTCCATAGCATTGATTGAATCGCTTTTATCAATGTCAGCCGTGGGGTCCTGGAGCGCCTCAACCCAATAGCGCGCGAAGACAGTCGCATTTTTTTCTGTGCCGTTCTTGGTGGCGGCGATGACGCCTCTACCCGGCTTCTCAAGGGCAGCAACCGATCCACCACTGGAGCTAGTGGCGTTGACAATCAATTGTCGCCTGGCGGGAATGCGGTCGCAGAAACCGGCGAGTTCTGCTGCCGTAATATCAGGCCCCACCAGGTTGAACTTGTAGTCTGTTCCATCGTAGGATCCGTGCCCGATCAATATGAGCAGGAAGTCATCTTCAGGCTTGGCATCATGGGCAACAGAAGTGAGCGTCTCCGCTAGATTTGCCTTAGTCGCCTGTGGGCCGCTCAAGGTGTAAACATGTGCGCTGCTGCCGGAATCTTTGAACAATTTGTCCAGATCTTTGGCGTTGGCGGTAAAGCGCTGCTCGTAATCCGGTTCGCCCCCTAGCCCTGCGACCGTGACATAGTAGACGCTGGCGTGCGCCGATAGGGCCGCCATCAGCAAGCACATGAAGGTCGGCCTCATACCACACCCCACTTGCGTCGCAATAGCCACTCGGTGGATATGAGGAACAGCATCCACAGAAACACCACCGGCATATTCCACAGTTCTTTGATGTCTCTCACCGAGATGCCAGCGTCGGAATAGGAGATTTCGTTGGGCAGTCGCGTCAGTTCGTCCGGCCTCCAATAGCGGCCGCCGGTTTCTGAAGCCAGTTTCTCCAGCAACTCACGGTTTTGCTCAATGTGAAAGTTCTCCGCGACTCCGTCGATGCGTTCGAAAGGGAGCGTGCCATTTTCCGTCTGGCCCGAGGCAGTGACTTCAGCCAGATAGGAACCCGGTTTTTCTGCCGTCCAGTTGGCGTGGAACACTCCCGGACTGTCGGCGGCGGGAGTCATATCCACCAAGGCCGAGAGACCATCCGGGCCGGTCAGATGGGCGGACACCTTGGCATCGCTGACGGGCATGTAATCCTTATCGCGAACGTCCGCGGTGAGCTGAATCTGGCCGTCATCCATCAGAGTTTGACCCGGTGCGGTCACCACAACTTTTCCTGGAGAATCCAGCACCAGCCAGCGCAGCAGTTGTTGCCAAAAGAGATCGTGCGCCGGGTCTCCCAGCGGTTGGCTCATCTGCCATCGCCAGGTGCCTGACGTTGCCATGACGGCGGTGCGGCCACGGCCGTAATTCTGCGTGACCAGCAAGGGCAATTTGCGGCCGCCGGAGTTGAGTTCGGCCAGCACCGTTGCCCCCGGCTTGGGCGTGCCCGCATCCTGATAGTCCATCAGGTAGGTCAGCTTCTTCCATCGGTCTGTGTTCTTTGCCGGGTCATCCATCAGACGGGTAATGGGGCTGTCCGATCCCGCGACAGTGAGTTCCGCGGTTGCGGGATTGCGATGAAAGGTATTTCTGCTGTTGGGCAGGATGGTGGGCAACAGATCTACCAGGCTGGAGCCGCGCCAGCCGCCATCCGAAAGCGAGAAGCGTCCACCCAGGAAAAGGAGCCCGCCGCCGCGACGGTCC
>Ga0210391_10001681_pt1 | contig 19775 bp, 15 predicted proteins | sample IncBWC12OmetaG_FD_160573 | JGI IMG/M metagenome (GOLD analysis project Ga0210391, IMG submission 160573) | Forest soil microbial communities from Barre Woods Harvard Forest LTER site, Petersham, Massachusetts, United States - Inc-BW-C-12-O ...
GGGGAGTGATGGTTGTTCGTTTGCTGTGCCGCGTTTTCATTGCCGCCTGCTTGCTCTCTTTGCCCCTCGCAATGGCAGCCGTGCTGGCCACTGTCCGCGGAGTAGTCCACGATCCGCAGCACCGGCCTATTGCGGGCTCTACGGTGACGTTGCACGCAGCTACTTCGGATTTTGTGGAAGAGGAGAAGACCAATACGGATGGTGAGTTCAGCTTCTCCGCCGTGCCCGCTGGGGACTATTTCGTTACTGCCGCCCAACCGGGATTCGACACCGCGAAGCAGAGCATCACGGTGGCGTCCAACACTTCGCCCATTCTGCACATTGAGCTATCGGTTGCCTCAGTGCAGCAGTCGGTCACGGTGGATACCAACACGTCCGCAGTCAATGTCGATAGCATCACCCCCACCACGCTGATCAGCCGTGAAGATATTGCCCACACCCCCGGGGCCGATCGAACCAACAGCCTTGCAATGATCACGGACTACGTGCCGGGCGCGTATATGACGCATGACATGCTGCACATGCGCGGCGGACATGAATTGAGCTGGCTGATCGACGGCGTGAATATTCCCAACACCAACATCGCCAGCAATATCGCGCCCCAGATTGATCCCAAGGATATCGACTACCTGGAGGTCGACCGGGGGAGCTATCGAGCCGGGCTGGGCGACCGTACTTACGGCGTCTTTGACGTAGTTCCGCGCAGCGGCTTCGAGCGCAATCGCCAGGGCGAACTGGTGCTCTCGGCGGGCAGCTTCTATCAGACGAATGACCAACTCAGCCTGGGTAGCCACTCGAAAAAATTTGCCTGGTACACCAGCGTCAACGGCAATCGCAGCAACTATGGATTGCAGCCTCCGATCGAGACACCGGTTCATGATGCCAGCAACGGCTATGGTGGGTTCGCCTCTTTCCAATACAACCATGATGCGGCCAACCAACTGCGCCTGGTGACGCAGCTCCGAACCGACTATTACCAGATACCTTACGACCCCGACCCAGATGATTGGCAAAATCAAATCTATGATTCAAGCGGCCTGCGCGACGGGGAGCATGAGACCGATAGCTACGCTGCCTTGACGTGGGTGCACAACTTCAACGCCTCCACAGTGCTGCAGTTGTCACCCTTCTACCACTACAACGATGCCACGTATGATCCGAACGCGCAGGACCTGCCGACCGCCACGAGTTCGAAGCAGACAGGGAACTATGCAGGGGTTCAGTCTTCTATCTCGACCGTGATCGCGAAGAACTCCATCAGTGGCGGGGTGTATGGGTACGGCCAGCATGAGCATGATGTTTTTGGCGTGGTCTTCAACGATGGCAGCAGTCAGAATTTTACCCAGCCGGAACAAACTAGCGGCGGGGTGGAGGAAGTCTTTGTCGAAGACAGCTATAAGCCGGCGACGTGGCTTACGCTTGTTGCCGGTCTTCGGCAGTCATACTTTGCGGGTGCTATCACCGAAGATGCTGTGTATCCCCGGGTCGGCGCCGCTGTTCTTATTCCCAAACTTAACTGGGTGGTGCGCGGGTTTTATGGCCGCTTCTATCAACCGCCGCCGCTTACCAGCCTTTCGGGTCCTGCCTTGCAATATGTCGTTGCCAGCAATACCGGCTTCCTTCCCCTGCACGGGGAGCGGGATGAAGAGCATCAATTCGGAGTACAGATTCCGTTCCACGGATGGCTGCTGGATGCCGATACATTCGAAACCAAAGCACAGAATTTTCTCGACCACAGCAATATCGGCGAATCCAGTATCTTTATCCCGGTCACGGTGCAGGGAGCGAAGATTCAGGCCTGGGAACTTACCATTCGCTCGCCGCGTCTTTGGCGCTTCGGACAAGCGCACCTGGCTTATTCCAACCAGGTGGCCCAGCAGATTGGCCCGATTACGGGCGGCCTGATTTGTTATCCACCGGATTCACCTGCGTGTGAGGTTGCACCGGGATATTCGGCGCTGGATCATGACCAGCGAAATACGCTGAATGTCGGCATGAACGGGAATTTGCCTTATCGTGCTTATGCTTCTTTGAATATCTATTATGGTTCAGGTTTTTCTAACGGGTATCAGGACCCACCCTCCCCGTTTAACGGGGCTTATCTCCCCGGGCATGTGTCTGCCGATTTGTCTTTGGGTAAGGAGATCGGGGAGAATTTATCTGTGTCCGTGCATGCGCAGAATGTATCGAATACCCGCAGGTTGTTGGACAACAGTCTTACGTTTGGAGGATTTCACTATAACGATCCACGGCAAATTTACGGCGAGGTGCGATACCGGTTTCATTTCTAGTCCGGGGGCACTCACAATTGTTCTCATCCTCTGCTTACTGGCTGGTCTCGAAGGATGCCAAAGCGAACCACCGGCGGTAGAGCCGCAGCCTACTGGAGCAACTTACCAATTGCGAGGGATTGTCGTTTCGTCCGATGCCGCCAAAGGTGTCGTCACCATCGATACGGAAGCCATTCCCGGGCTGATGGGCGCCATGACCATGCCCTATAAACTTGTGCAGCCCGGCGTTGCTACCGAACTTCACCCGGGAGATCACGTCACCGCCCGGCTGCGAGTTTCAACGGATTCCAGCGTGCTGGACCAGATCGATGTGACCGCGCAGGCTAAACCGGACTACAAGCCAGATAAGCTCTACAACGTCCCCGCGCCCGGGCAGACGGTGCCTGATTTCAAATTTATCAATCAGAGCGGCAAGACGATCGGCGTCGATCAATTTCGCGGCAAAGCATTGCTGGTCACCTTCATTTACACCCGCTGCCCATTGCCCGAGTACTGTATCCGCATGAGCCGCAACTTCGCTGACATCCAACAGCTGCTGGCCGCCGACCCTGAGCTCTATAGCAAAACCCATTTGCTGAGCGTCAGCTTTGACCCGGCACATGACACGCCAAAGGTGCTGCGCAGTTACGGCAACGCCTATATTGGCGAATCTGGAGGCAAGGCATTTTCTCACTGGGATTTTGCCGCCCCGCCCGCCGCGGAACTGGATTCGGTCGACCAGTTCTTTGACGTAGCCGTGAGCCCGGGCAGCAGCAATACTCTCACCCACTCTCTTTCCACCGTGATCATTGCGCCCAATGGCAAGATATTTCGCTGGTATCCGAGTAATGACTGGACACCCTCCACCGTGGTTGACGACATTAAGCAAGCCGTTGCCCAATAAGCATTGGGTGGTTCAACCGCTGGTATAAAAGGAAGCAATGATTCTTGTGCTCATGGGAGTGACCGGGTCTGGTAAGACGACGATTGGCAAATTGCTGGCCTCAGAAACAGGCTGGCGCTTTGCCGACGCAGACGACTTCCATTCCGACGCGAACAAGGCGAAGATGCACGCCGGTATTCCCCTGACCGATGAGGATCGGCAGCCGTGGCTCCAAACCCTGCACGCATTGCTGCTGGGCTGGTACGAAGCAGGAATCAGCGGCATCCTGGGCTGCTCTGCGTTAAAGCAAAGTTACCGCGAGATGCTCAGCCCGCAAATTCCCTCGGTCAATATTCGCTTTATCCTGCTCGATGTCCCCCGACCGGTGCTCGAAGAGCGCCTTAAAGGGCGCAAGAACCATTACATGAATCCAGAGCTGTTGCAGAGCCAACTCGACACCCTTGAGGTGACCCCCGATCTCATGCGCGTCGATGCAGAGGGGCCACCCCAGAAGATCGTGCAGGAGATCCTGGATCAGCTGTTGACCGTAGAAGGCAAGATCGACGTATAGGGACCGCATCTTTCTCGGTGGAGGTAGAATCAAGCTGTGTCTACTCTTCTTCCCATCGACGTAGCAACCCCTCGCAGTGTGGTCCTTGACCCGCCCTTGACCGATGCCGAGCTGGAAGCTCTCAGCATCGCCAGCGACTGGTTCCGTCTGGAGCGTTCCAGAGAAGGGAAAATCCTGATCCACCCACCCGCGGGAGGACTGACCAGTAGTGGAAATGCAGAAATCGGGTCCCAGCTACATTCCTGGTGGATGACCCATGAACGGGGGAGGGTGTTGACTCGAGCGGCACTTTCTTCCTTGCGGACAGTTCGATGTTGAGCCCGGATGCATCGTACGTTCTGCCGCAGAAGCTGAAGGGATTGACCAAGGATGAGCTGACGGGCTTCCCCCGCCTCTGCCCCGACTTCGTAATCGAGTTGCTCTCGTTTTACGGACAGCCTCCTTAAGGCTCGGGAAAAGATGGAACGTTGGATTGAGAACGGCGTCACTTTCGGATGGCTCATCGATCCATATAAGAAGAAGGTCTATGTCTATGAACCTGGCAGCCAGGCTGCTACCGTATCAGGCAATGTCGTTCACTGGAAAGGCCCTGTCGAGGGGTTTGTCTTCAAACTTGACCGACTTTGGCGCCGCTATGAAATTTGAGCTTTATTCTGGACGCGGAGGCGCCCGCCCCTAATGGCGAAAGTCACGGTTCTTTTTGGTGTGGTTCTGATCATCATTGGTGGTGCTAGCTATATTCTCACTGGCCACAAATTTCCTACTTCACTGATTCCAGTTGCCTTCGGAATCCTGCTCGCTACCTTCGGTAGCATGGCCGAAACCCCCGACAGCCGGCGGCGCATGTTGTTCATGCACATTGCGGTTACGGTGGGCCTGCTTGGCTTTCTGGCCACCGCTCCGGCCTTGATCCAGGTGGTGCAGCTTTTCAAAGGCAAGTTGTTCCCCTATCCGGCAGCCGTGGAAGAAAAAGCAGCGATGTCCGGCCTTATGCTCATCTATGTACTACTGTGTGTGCGTTCGTTTATTGCTGCGCGCCGCTCGAGAGTCTAGGGGGCCTTTTACCGCGTGAGTATGCGATCCAGCTCCGGGGCAGGGATGTCCCTCCGTGCCGAACGGTCAACCCGGGGACGCAGCGGTGCCGCCGCCGAAGAGGTTAAGAAGAAACGACCTCCCCTGCGCAAGGTGCTGCCGGAAATCTGGACGCTGGTCAAACCGCGCAGGTGGCTGCTGGCGTTCGGTTTTGTGTTAATGGTCATCAATCGTGTCTCGGGCCTGGTTCTGCCCGCGTCCACCAAGTTCCTGGTGGACAACGTTTTGATCAAACACCAGGCAGGGAAATTGCCGCTGATTGTGGGCGCGGTTCTGCTGGCGACGACCATCCAGGCAATCACATCCTTTTCCCTCACCCAGTTGCTCTCGAAGGCTGCCCAGCGGCTCATTGCAGACCTCCGCATGCAGGTGCAGGCACACATCGGCCGTCTCTCCGTGAGCTTCTACGATGCAACCCGCACTGGCGTGCTGGTGTCGCGCATCATGACCGACGTGGAAGGCGTGCGCAACCTGATCGGTACCGGCCTGGTTGACTTTGTGGGCGGTGTGCTTACCGCCGTCCTGGCCTTCTTCATCCTCATGCGCATCAGCGCCAGCATAACGCTCATCTCCTTCGCGTTTGTATTGGCGTTCGTTCTGATTCTGCGCAAAGCATTCGCCGTGATCCGTCCTATCTTCCGCGAGCGGGGCAAAATCAATGCGGAGGTGACCGGGCGCCTGACGGAATCGTTGGGCGGCGTGCGGGTGGTGAAGGGCTACCACGCGGAGGATCGCGAAGCCGGAGTGTTCGCTAAGGGAGTAGAACGGCTTTACCAAAATGTGGTCCGCTCGCTGACCGCCACCTCATTGCTCTCGCTGGCCGCAACCGCCATTTTGGGCGTCGTCGGCGCCACGGTGATGTGGCTTGGCGCCCACCAGGAAATGGCCCACAAGATCACCCTGGGCGACTACTTTACTTACACTATGTTCCTGGCCTTCATGGTGGCTCCGGTGTTCCAGGTGGTGAACGTTGGCACCCAGCTGACAGAGGCCATCGCCGGACTTGACCGTACCAGCGAGATCCTGGCGGAGAGAGAAGAAGACGGCGATCCCAAGCGGACCGTCACCCTGGGACCGATTAACGGCGATGTGAAATTCGAGGACGTGCACTTCGCCTACGAGCCGGACAAGCCCGTCCTGCACGGCATTTCCTTTCATGCCCGTCCCGGTACGGTCACGGCCCTGGTGGGCTCATCGGGATCGGGAAAATCCACTATTATCAGCCTGGTCTGCGCGTTTCATGAACCTACGTCGGGACAGGTCCAGGTCGATGGCATTGACCTTTCGACGGTGCGCCTTAATAGCTATCGCAGCCAGTTGGGAGTGGTGTTACAGGAATCGTTTCTGTTCGACGGAACCATTCGCGAGAACGTTGTCTTCTCTCGTCCGCAGGCGACAGAGGAGCAATTTCTCAATGCCTGCGCGATCGCCCGGGTCGACGAGTTCGCTCTGCGCTTTCCGGAAGGCTATGACACCATCGTGGGCGAGCGGGGAGTTAAGCTATCGGGCGGCCAGCGCCAGCGCCTCTCGATAGCGCGCGCCATTCTGGCTGATCCGCGCATTCTTATTCTCGATGAAGCCACGTCGTCGCTCGATTCGGAATCGGAGGCGATGATTCAGAACGGGCTCAGTTACCTGATGCAAGGGCGCACCACCTTTGTCATTGCCCACCGCTTGTCAACGATTCGCAGGGCGGACCAGATCCTGGTGGTCGAGGGCGGCCTCATTTTGGAACGTGGTACGCACTCAACCCTATACGCTCTCCAGGGCCGTTATCACGATCTCTACACGCGCCAGCATGGTGTCGAGTCCAATCGCTTTCTTGCTCCAGGAGAAGGCGAAAAATTGTTTGAAGAGCTGAAGTAGTTTTCAACGCTTCACCAGGGAAGCGAGTTTCTTTGGCGCCATCTGGAAATAGCTGCCGTGAACCAGCTCTTTCACCTCGGTCCAATTCAGCGCCGCACGATCCATGCGGAGAGCGATCCACCCTCGTGATCCGATGTATGCGGGCAGGTAAAACCGGTCCGGCCCCGATTCAACAAGGAAACGGTTCTCACCAGGCAGGGCCTTACAACAAACGCTGATGATGTTGTCCCCATGATGATTGTTCAGGTAGTAAGCGAACGTCTTTTTGCGGACCAGAAAGGCAGCGTGCGATCCCTTGTCCTCGCGTGTCGTCTCGGGGAGCGCCAGACAAATTTCTGTTAACGCATGCAAGCGGGAAGGCTGGCTTGATTTCTTGACCATACAAATCCGGGCTACAGTCGTGGTAAGCATATAGCAAGGAAAGGGAATATTTGAAGCCTCGGAACTCCGCTTCCAGTCTCCGTCTTTGCGGCTGCGCCTTGATCCTGGTGGGATTTTTTTTGCTGTCACCAGGGGGCGGGGCGCAGCAGGCCAGCATCACCGGCAACGTGGTCGATGCACGCAATCAGCCAGTGGCTGGGGCGCAGATTCTCGGGAGTGGGGGCGAACTGCTGGCTACCACAGCCGCTGACGGCAGCTTCACCGTGCCGGAGGGTTCAGGCCGGGTACAGATCACAGCCGCCCACTTCGAGCCAACGACGGCGGACCTGCAAGGTCCCTCACCCGTGCAGGTGTTGTTGGAACACCCGCTGGAGAGCGTCACGGTCACCGCCTATAGGTCCCCCTTGGCTTCGGGTGATAGCCCCTCCAGTACACGTCTTCTCACGACCCAGCAGTTGCGCCAGGCGGCAGGGATTTCACTCGATGACAAGCTGCGACAGGTTCCCGGGTTTGAACTTTTTCGCCGTACCAGTTCGCTGGTAGCGAACCCAACAACGGAGGGGGTTTCGCTGCGCGGCCTGGGATCGACCGCAGCCAGCCGCTCACTGGTGCTGTTTGACGAGATTCCGATCGACGATCCCTTCGGCGGCTGGATCCACTGGGAGGAGTTGCCTCCGCCTTCCATCCATTCGGTTGAGCTGGTGCGTGGGGGAGGGTCTGATCTGTATGGATCGAGCGCCATCGGGGGCGTGATCAGCATTGTCCCAGTCAAGCCCGAAGCGAACCGCTTTCAACTGTCCACCAGCTACGGTTCGGAGGAGACAACGGATGACTCGGTGTTGGGAATTTTAAAGCTGGGCAAATGGTCGGGCCTGGCGAGCGGACAGGTCATCGCTACGGACGGTTATATCCTGATTGCCCCGAGTTTTCGCGGCCCAATCGATCAGCCATCGAACGTGCACGCGCAAAATGCGTTGACGGAGTTCGATCACGGGCTGAGTCACGACGGCCGGGTCTTCTTGAGGGGCAGCGTCTTGAACGAAAATCGCCATAATGGCACCCCGGTCCAGATCAACAGCACACGCCTGTGGCGGTTCGCCGGGGGTGCGGACTGGAGCAACCTGGTGGTGCGTCTGTTTGGGGACAATGAGCACTATTCGCAGACCTTCTCTACGGTCAATGCCGCACGCACCGCGGAGACGTTGACCCGCATCGGGAAAGACCCAGCGGATGAGATGGGGGCGGCTGGGCACTGGCACCAGCCGGTAGGCAAGCATCTTTTGCTGCTGGCCGGTGCAGATATCCATGATGTGCGGGCGGCCGATTACGAAACGATGTTTCCCGTCTCGAAGGGGTATCTCAACACCACCGCACGGCAGCGCCAGAGCGGCGTGTATGGGGAGGTGCTGTTCACGCCGACGGCATGGACCCTTAGCGGTTCGGCCCGAGTGGACCACTTCTCCAACTTCGATGCCAGCCAATACAACAGCGTTACCGCCCCCATCCAATTGCCTCAGTTGAACCAGACGGTGTTCGATCCCCGCATCGGGATTACGCGGCGCCTTACGACCAACCTGGCTCTGAATGCCTCCGCGTTTCGGGCATACCGCGCGCCGACGGAGAACGAGCTTTATCGCACCGGGCAGGTCGGTTCGCAGACTACGCTGCCCAATCCCAACCTGCGTTCGGAGCGGGCTACGGGTTGGGAAACGGGAGTTCATGCCGATCTGCCGCGGCTCGGGTCCACCGTCCGGGTCAGCTATTTCTGGACGCAGATCAATCGGCCTATCACTGCACTGACGTTGAGTACCACGGCTACCAGCGAGCTGCTTAAGCGCGAGAATCTGGGGCAGATTGAAAGCCGGGGAGTGTCGCTCGACTTCGCGGCCAGGCCGGCGAGTTGGGTGGGTATCCAGGGAGGCTATCAGTACGCGGATGCGACGGTGACCAGCAATGCGGAGGAGCCGGCCCTGGTGGGTAATTGGATTCCCCAGGTGGCACGCAACATGGCGACTACCCAGATTGATTTGACGCGCCGGCGGTGGGGTTTGCTCAGCCTGCAGGGACGTATCAGCGGGCGGCAGTTCGACGATGATGCCAACCAGTATCTGCTGCATAGCTACTTCCGCTTCGGTGCTTACGCTTCCCATAACTTTGGCCACCATCTGGAGGCGTTTGCGGCCGGAGACAATCTGTTCGATCGAGCGATTCAAGCGGGGAAGACGCCCCTGCTCACGCTGGCTTCGCCGCGGGTCGCGCGCTTTGGTTTGCGGATTAATTTTGGGGAGTAGCCGGAACCACTCGGCTATTTGCTGTGCCACTTAAGCAAGGGAAAAACGCTGCTGTAGTTGTCGGTCCAGAGTCTTACATTCGCTTGCAGCGAGGTTGGGAAACCGTTGTTGACAATCTCTGGTTGCGACAAGAGCGTCTCGTTTGCGGTGACCAGGATCCAGTCCGCATAGTAGAAGCCATTCTGTTCGTCACCCCGCGAGTGGACAGACACGGCTTTCATTCCTGCATTTCCGGCGATCGCCGCCACGACCGGCTCCAGGTTGATGTACTGGTTGGAGACGTGGAAGACTATGACGCCGCCGGGCTGCAAGTGACGCCGGTAGAGTGCCAGAGCCTCCGTGGTTAAGAGATGGACGGGAATCGCATCCCCGGAAAAAGCATCCACTACGATTACATTAAAATGCTGCGGGCTCTCGGCCGCAAGAGAAAGCCGCGCATCCCCCAGGATCACCTCAATGCGCGCAGGACTATCGTGCAGGAATGTGAACCAATGCCGCGCCAGCCTCTCTACCAGAGGATTGATCTCGTAAAAGCGGATGGCGTCCCCGGGATTGCCGTAGGCCGCAACCGTACCCGTTCCCAGGCCGATCACACCCACCCGTTTCGCACCAGCCCCACAGCAGAGCCGCATCGCCAAACCGAGGCCGGAGTCAGGCGCGTAATAGGTCAATGGCTGGCCCAGGAATTGGGGAGCAAACCACTCCGCGCCGTGCTCGATGGTTCCATTCAAGAGCTGGCGGTCGGTGTCGGACTGTGGCGGCAAGTGCGACTCCCTGACCCGCAGGGTGCCATAGAAGTTGCGCATCAGAGCTACTGCGTCATCGTCGTATTGCCGCACCTGGGTGCTCAAGACCACGATCGCCGCGGCCGCACCCGCCATCCAGATCATGCGCACGCCCCAACCGTCTTGCCAGGTCGCCGCCAGGGCGATCAATGAGACCACCACCAGGGTGCAGGCGAGGTCGTAATTGGCACGCAGAACCAGGGGAAAGATCACTCCTACCAGTAGAGTCCCCGCCGCACCGCCGGTGGCTACGACCAGGTAAAACCTGGTCATGCCGGCAGTGACAGGGCGTCGCTCATAGAGCTCACCATGAAGGAAAAAGCAGCAAAGAAACAAAGCAATCAGGAACAGAGGGAGGCTCACCGCAATCGGCAGGATGGTGCGAATATCGCGCAGCGCGTACGCCATGGAGGCCACCGCTACCAACACCCAGCGCAGCATCGACTGACGAAGCGGCTTCCAGGCCCCCTGGAAGGCCAGGATGAACGTCAGCATGTACAAGGCGAGCGGCGGGAGCCATAACAGAGGAATGGCGGCAATGTTCGCGCTCATATGGCTGGTTACGGCAGTCAGCATCATGCCGCCGCCCAGGGCAAGCAAAAACCAGAAGGGCTCGGGGCGGCCGGCCAGGACCGCCTTCTCCGCTGTGGCGATAACAGGACGCCGGCGGCCCTGCCAGGCGATGGCCCCGCAGAGTACGGCAAAGACCAGGAACCCCCCACTCCACCACCCCGTTTGCTGCTTCATGGTCAGGCCGGGCTCGATGAACAGTGGGTAGGTGGCCAGAGCGAGCAGGGAGGCAAAATTCGACAGAGCAAAAAGCCGGTAGGGCGATCTTCCTTCGAAGCTGCCCGCGTGCCAGGCAGTCAGCAAGGGGGTGGTGGAAGAAAGAGCAAGGTAGGGTAGCCCTATGACCGTGGCGAGCACGCGGAAGACGGTCAGGGCAGGATGGTAGCTCACCGCAGCGGGACCGGGCTGGATTCGAATTCCCAGGGTCAACAGCGCCATGGTCAAAATCAGGATGTGGATCACTGCCTGCTGTTTGGGGTCGAACAGCGACGAGATCCAGTGCGCATAGAGGTAGCCCAGCAAAAGGACGACAGAAAAGAAGACCAGGCAGGTGGTCCATACCGCGGCGGAGCCACCAAGGGTGGGGAGCAGCTGCTTGGCTGCCATGGGTTCCACCACCAGGAGGAGAAAGGCACTCAGGAAGATCGTCAGTGCGTACAGGCAGCGGAGAAGGGTCATCGCGGGTACCACAAGGGTTTATCACACAAATGTCTTTCCCGAAGGCGGCCCGGGTAACCGGGCGCCAGGTGACCGTCGCAGATAACGGGCGTGATGTAGCCAAACCGCTTAGGCGACGTTAATGTCATCCACGAGGATCAGTTCTGGGGGAGGGCTGCTCTTCGGCGCGCTCGTGAGCCAAAAGCTCACGGGCGCTTGCTATTTGCGCCGTACCCGTGCCATCCATAGAATCGCGATCATGCCCGATCCTCTGCTAATTGCTCAGAGCGAAATGCCGCTCTACCTTCTGCCGGCCATGTCCAACCGGCACGGTCTGATTGCCGGGGCAACTGGCACAGGGAAGACGGTCACGCTGCAGGTGATGGCGGAAGCGTTCAGCCGCATCGGCGTCCCGGTGTTCGCTGCCGACGTTAAGGGCGATCTCTCCGGTATCAGCCAGCCTGGGGTCGACAACCCGAAGATTGCCGACCGGGTCAAGAAGCTTAACCTGACTGATTTCTCCTTCGCCGGATGCCCGGTGACGTTCTGGGATGTGTTCGGGGAAGAAGGACACCCGGTTCGGGCAACGGTCTCGGAAATGGGACCCCTGCTGTTCAGCCGCCTGCTGAACCTGAACGAAACCCAGGCCGGGGTGCTAAATGCGGTCTTCAAGATCGCCGATGACCAGGGTCTGCTGCTGCTCGATCTGAAAGATCTGCAAGCCATGCTGCAGTACGCGGCGGACAATGCCAAACAGTTCCAAACCCAGTACGGCAACATCTCCGCGGCCAGCGTGGGAGCAATGCAGCGGGGCTTGCTCGCGCTCCAGCAGCAGGGTGGGGAAAAGTTTCTGGGCGAACCGGCGCTGAATCTCGACGACCTGATGCAGACCGACACCCAGGGCCACGGCGTGGTGAATATTCTGGCGGCCGATAAGCTGATCAACTCGCCCAAACTCTATGCGACGTTCCTGTTGTGGCTGCTGAGCGAGCTGTTCGAACGCCTGCCGGAAGTAGGGGACCCGGAAAAGCCAAAGCTGGTGTTCTTTTTCGACGAGGCACACCTGCTTTTTACCGATTTGCCCAAAGTGGTCGAAGACAAGGTCCACCAGGTGGTTCGCCTGGTACGTTCCAAGGGGGTTGGGGTTTTCTTCGTGACCCAGAGCCCGACCGATGTTCCCGACAGCATCCTGGGCCAACTGGGCAACCGGGTGCAGCACGCGGTGCGAGCGTTTACCCCCAGGGATCAGAAGGCGGTCAAAACAGCGGCCCAGACGTTTCGCGCGAATCCGGCGGTTAATGTGGAGCAGGTGATCCTGGAGATGGGGGTGGGTGAAGCATTGGTGTCGTTTCTGGACGAGAAGGGAACGCCCGGGATGGTCGAACGTGCCCTGGTTTGTCCGCCGCGCAGCCAGATAGGGCCTATTACGCCCGAGCAGCGCCAGCAGATCATGCGCGAATCCCTGGTGGCGGGAGTGTATGAAAAAGCGGTCGATCGCGAATCGGCCTATGAGCTGTTGAAAGCCCGCACCGCTGTCCCTCAACCCATTTCGAATCAGCAGCCTGGGGCAAAATCGACCCCTTGGTACGGGGATCTTTTGTCTATGGGGTCAGGTTCCTCCGGAGGACGGCGCGGAGACAGCCTGGTCGAGACGGTGGCTAAGAGTGCGGCACGTACGCTGGGCAGCACGGTGGGGCGGCAGATCGTCCGTGGGGTACTCGGATCTCTGCTGGGGGGTAGCAACCGGCGGTGATGAGCGGCTTACTTGCTGGGTTGCCCGGGCTCGTTGCAGCGAACGTTGTATAGCCACCTACATCCTTAGTCGATACGCTCCTTTGAGCAACCAATCCGACGGGTTACCTTGTGCTGCACCTGCCAGCAACAAATTCGTGGGCGCCGCGTTCATACAGTCGGGTCGGTCATTATCCGGCCACGCTGACCGCGTAAGGCATTTGGCCGCGGAAAAGCAAGGAGCGATGCTATGCGTACGATTCGAGCTTTAAGAACTCTGTTCCTCGTATTACTGGTTTCTGTTGTGCCAGCTTCGTCGTTTGCGGGCGTTTCTGTTTCCATTACGGTCGCTCCGCCCATCCTCCCGGTGTACGCGCAGCCGGTTTGCCCCGGAGATGGCTACCTCTGGACTCCTGGATACTGGGCTTATGGCGAAGCGGGCTACTTCTGGGTTCCGGGAACCTGGGTGCTTGCTCCACGGCCTGGAGTTCTTTGGACTCCTGGTTACTGGGGTTTTGGTGGCGGGTTTTACGCGTGGCACGCCGGATACTGGGGTCCCCACGTCGGCTTTTACGGTGGGGTGAACTATGGCTTCGGCTACGGCGGTGTAGGCTTCTACGGCGGGCGTTGGGAAGGCGGACATTTCGCCTATAACAGCGCGGTGATGCACGTAAACACCACCATTGTCCACAACACGTATATCGATAGAACGGTTATTCACAACACGACGGTGATCAACCGGACAAGCTTCAACGGCCCTAACGGGATCAACGCCAGGCCGGGCCCCCAGGAGCAGGCTGCGATGCGCGAACAGCATGTTCAGGCGACTTCTGAGCAGATGTCGCACGAACACTTCGCCAGCACCAACCGGTCGAACTTTGCGTCTGTGAACGGGGGAAGGCCCGCAAATGCGGCCGTAAGCCGTCCTATGACGTCGGCGAACTTTAATCATGCGGCTATGACCGCCAACAACCGGCCGGCGTATAACGCGGCTGCTAATAATCGTCCAGCGTATAACAACAACGCGGCGTATAAAGCGCCTGCAAACAATCAACAGCATTACCAGGCTGCGCCGCAGACGCATTATCAACCTGCCCCGCAAGCGCATAACGAATCTCATCCGAACGGCGGCGGTGGGGAACACGAACGACGGTAGTTTCTTTTGCCGAACAAACGGCCCACGGCTTTGCCGTGGGCCTTTGTTTTTCGTTCAGGGCGAGGGTGTCAGAGGGCCATGCAAGTTCAAGAGGATTGTCCGCAGACTCTACAGCCCGGTTATTTTTGCGTGTGGACAGCCCGACTAGAGTCGCACCCTGACACAAAGCCAAGTTTTCGCTCGGAGGTTAAAATCGCTTTTTCATTTGATGATCGATCTCCGGAGATCGCCCGATGCAAAGGTTTGACGGTGAGTCTGCATGGAAGCAGTCTGAGCAACCATCATCGAAACCCTCGCCTCTCATGCGATTCAATCTTTGTCTCGCGATTTCGATGCTTCTCATACATCCGGCCAGACCACAGCATGTCGATACGAAGGGGCCTCTTGTTCATCTGGCCAGCGGCACGCTCGAAGGAACCTTGAGCGGTGAAATTGCCGTGTTCAAAGGAATCCCCTTCGCCAAGCCTCCGCTAGGACCGTTACGGTGGCGCCCACCGCAACCCATTGCTCCCTGGTCTGGAATACGCGATGCGACGAATCCATCCCGTCCGTGCATGCAGAGCCTCCAGGGTGTGGATAGCTTCGTTGAGCCGCTTGCGGCAACCTACGGCGTAGCGTATTCACCTCAGCAGCTCGATCCATCGGAAGATTGCCTGTATCTCAACGTTTGGACGCCTCAACTGCAGCCAGCCATGCATCTTCCTGTCATGGTCTGGCTGCATGGCGGCAGCAACCGGGTCGGTAGCGGCACGGAACCCGCCTACGATGGAGTCTCACTAGCCTCCCGTGGCGTTATCGTTGTGACCATCAATTACCGTCTCGGGGTAATGGGTTTCTTTGCCCATCCTGAATTGACCGCGGAGTCTCCCCACCACAGTTCAGGCAACTATGGGCTGCTCGACCAGATCGAAGCTCTACGATGGGTAAAGCAGAACATAGCCCAGTTCGGCGGCGACCCGGAAAACGTTACGTTGTTTGGTGAATCTGCCGGATCGGTCGATGCAACGACGCTGATGGCATCACCTCTTACGGCAAACCTGTTTCGGAGGGTGATTGCGGAAAGCGGCCCCGCCTTCGGACTTGGACCGTCACAAAACCTAGCCCGAATGGAGTTGTTGGGAGCGGCGATTGGAAAAGAGGCAGGCGGCCAGTCAGGGTCGCAACTTGCAGTTCTCAGGAAATTGCCTGCTGCGCAGATTGCGCAGATCCAGAGTAGTCTGATCGCTGCAAGCTTCAAGGGTTACGATCCAAACGCGTCTATCGTAGATGGCTGGGTGCTTCCACAGTCGACAGCAAGCGCTTTCGCTCTGGGAAAGATTCAACAGGTCGACCTTCTCGCCGGGTTGAACGCGAGAGAGTTCAGCGCCTTCCGAATCGGTGCGGCAGCAGCCGCTAAGAAATTGCCGCAGCCCGCTAACAAACCAAGCGTGACCGAACAGCTCAAACAATTCGCGGATGTGGCCCGCCCGCTCTATGGCGACTGGACGGACATTGCCGTTGCAACTTACTCCGTCCAAATTCTCTTTCATGGCGCACCCGCGATAGACCAGGCGAGCAACGACATTGTGGCGGCTTGCCCCATCGGAGCAGAAGCAGCCCTGACGACGAATATCGGCCGGCGCGCTTTCGTTTACAGGTTTGATCGTTCGATCCCAGGAAAAGGTGAGTCAGAACTTGGGGCCTTCCATTCGCTGGAACTCCCTTATGTCTTCGGGACATTTCAGGTACGCACCTTTAGCTGGCTGCCATTTGCTCCGACTGACCAGAAGCTCTCACAAATCGTACAAACCTATTGGACGAACTTTGCCAAAACCGGAGATCCCAACGGACCCGGCCTTCCTCATTGGGTTTCCTGGAGCACCGATCAGGAATCGTACATTTCTTTTAGTGAGAGCGGCGATGCCGTCCCACAGCAACATTTTTCCCCAATGTATTGCCATCTTTCACCAGATCGTTTGCAGGGGCAATTGGGCAACCACTAAGCGCAAGACCCTAGCTCCTGCAGTAGGAAAGCGTAGTCGAGGGCTATCTCCTTCAGATAGTCGTAGCGGCCGGAGGCTCCGCCGTGTCCCGCGCTCATGTTGGTCTCCAGCAACAGCAAATTGTCGTCAGTCTTCAGGGTTCGCAGTTTGGCAACGTACTTTGCTGGTTCCCAGTACATGACCTGGCTGTCGTGCAAGGAGGTCTTTACCAACATTGCCGGGTAGGCCTTGCGATCCAGGTTGTCATAGGGGGAGTACTGCAGCATGTAGGTGAAAGCTTCCGGCTGGTTTGGATCTCCCCACTCCTCATACTCGCCGATGGTCAGCGGCAACGTCGGATCAAGCATGGTGTTCATCACGTCTACAAAGGGCACATGGGAGAGAACGGCGCGATAAAGATCTGGTCGCATGTTGGCTACCGCGCCCATCAAGAGCCCTCCGGCGCTGCCGCCTTCCATGGCTACACGGCCCGGGTCACCATAACCCTGGGCTGTCAGGTATTCCGTCACCGCAATGAAATCGGTGAAGGTGTTCATCTTGTTCATCAGGCGCCCGGCATCATGCCATGGCTTGCCCATATCACCCCCGCCGCGAATGTGCGCATACGCGAGAATAAAGCCGCGGTCGAGCAGGCTAAGACGATTCGAATTAAAGCCCACCGGGAGGGAATAGCCGTAAGAACCGTAACCGTAGATGTACAGAGGGTTGGAGCCATTGCCCTTCTTGTCTCTGCGGTAGACGATGGAGACTGGAATCCGCGTCCCGTCCGGGGCGGTGGCGAACAATCGCTCCGAGCGGTATAGCGAGCGATCGAACCCTCCCGGCACTTCCAGTTCTTTCAGCAACGTAGATTGTCCGGTAACCACGTTGTATTCATAGACCGAAGTGGGCGAAACCAGTGACTGATAGCCATAACGAAACGTGTCGGTTACGAATTCGCGGTTGACATGGGGATGAGCGCTGTACGTCGGCTCAGGAAATGCAATCTCGGGCGATCGCCCGGTAAAGGACCCCTGGTTGTCGAAAAATCGGACCTGCAGGTGTGGCAATCCGTTGGAGCGTTCTACCAGCACGGCAAAGGACTGAAAGAGTTCCAGCTCTTCAAGCATTACGTCTTCACGATGCGCGATCAACTCACGCCAATAAGAGCGGCCTGGGGTGGCAACCGGCGCGGTGACCAGGCGGAAGGTCCTGGCCGTGTCATTGACCCGGATGTACCAGAGCCCCTCGCGGTGGTCAGAGGAGTACTCGATATTCTCGCGGCGCGGTTCGATCAGCGTCCAACTGCCTTGCGGATCGGCAGCGGGCAGAAACTGTTCTTCGCTGGCTGTATGGCTGGCACTCTCCAGCACGATGTACTTGCCGTCGCGAGTGCGCCCTGCGCCCACATTGAAGCGCTCGTCGGCTTCTTCGTAGAGCAGCGCATCCTTATCCCGCGGTTCCGACACTACGTGGCGGTAAAGCTGAAACTGCCTTTTGGTCTCCTCATCCTCTACTGTGTAAAAGAGCCTGCGATTGTCCGCTGCCCAGACCACGGACCCAACACGCTGTGCCTGATCAGCTAGCACTTCCCCAGTACGCAGATCTTTTATGTGCAAAGTGTATTGGCGGAATCCCGTGGTATCGGTCGAATAGGCCAGCAGGTTTCCATCATCGGAGACAGTGAGCGCGCCCAGCGCCATGAATGCTTCGCCGACGGCGAGCTGGTTCATGTCGAGGATTACTTCTTCTTCTGCCTCGAGCGAACCACGCTTACGGCAATAGATGGGATATTGTGCACCCTGTTCCGTGCGCGAGTAATAGAAATAGTCTCTATCGCGAAAAGGAACTGATACATCCGTCTCTTTTATGTGGCTGAGCATCTCGTCGTAGAGGTTGGCCTGCAGCTCCTCGGTGTTTTTCATGACGGCCCTGGTGTAGGCATTCTCCTGTTCGAGAAAGGCAATCACCTCTGGGCTGGTTTTTTCTCGAAGCCATGCGTAGTCATCCGTCAACCGGTAGCCATGGAAGGTGTTCACGGTTTGCTGGCGGCGGGCGATCGGCGGTTGAGCAACAATCGACGAAGTCATATATAGCAAAGGATATAGGAAGCCCTGTGTACAGGGTCAAAAGGCGGTTTTCCCCCGAGCGCCTTCTCGCATCACAGTTAGGGAGGAGTAAAACATGAAATTTCCCACACTTTTCGGTAAGAAAACGATCGCCATGGCTGGAGGGGTCTTGCTTTGCAGCGGCATGGGGATGGCGCAGATGCAACAACCATCCACTGGTCCGGCAGGCGGCCAAGGCCCGGGGTCGGCCAACCCTTCTATGAATCCCCAGATGAATGGCATGCAGACCAATGGCCAGCCTTCCCCTGTGGACACGCTGTTCGTGAAGAAAGCTCTGCAGGGCGGCCTTGCGGAAGTTCAGCTCGGACAGCTTACGCTGCAGAAAAGCAACAACGACCAGGTAAAGCAGTTCGCGCAGAAAATGATCGATGACCACACCAAGTTGGGCGATCAGATGAAGCCTGTCGCGCAACAAGTAGGAGTGGCGGTTCCGACTGAGCCTTCGAAGAAGGACAAGCAGACCATGGCCAAACTACAGGCTCTTTCAGGCTCTGCCTACGACCAGGCCTACATCAAGGACATGGTTAAGGACCACAAGCAGGATCTAAGCGACTTTCAAATGGAAGCCTCCAATGGGCAGGATCCCGCGGTGAAGGATGCTGCTACCCAAGGCAGCCACGTCATCGCCCAACATCTCCAGTTGGCGCAGCAGCTGGCGAAAGACCAGAACGTCAACATGGCAAGTAAGTAAATATCAGACTTAACCTTGTGCCCACCGCTTTCCCCAGCGGCGGGCACAACTGCGTCTGCGTACAATGAGGCAATGCGTAAATACCTGCTTGCGCTCTTCGCACTACTTCTCGCTTGGCCTAGTCCGTTATCGGCCGAGCGAGTGCAGGACCTTCCCCCACCCACCAACTACGTCAGTGATTTTGCCGGGGTACTGTCCCCCGCAACTCAGGCGGACCTGAATCGTTTGTGCCTGCAGGTAGACCGGCAAGCCCACGCGCAGATTGCTGTGGTCACGGTCAAGTCGCTGGATGGCGAGCCCATCGAAAACTTCGCTACGGCCCTCGAAGACAAGTGGAAGGTGGGGAAGAAGGGCACAGATCGGGGCTTGCTTCTCATCTTCGCCATCGATGACCGCAAGTACCGTATCGAAGTGGGGTACGGACTGGAAGGTATTCTGCCGGATGGCAGAGTGGGAGATATCGGCAGGCAGATTGTTCCGTATTTGCAGCGGAACGACTACGACGGTGCTGTTACCGTGGCAGTGCAGCAGATTGCGGGGGTGATCGCGGCGGACGCCGGGGTCACGCTCAATACCAGTCAGCGGCGCGCTTATGCTCCCGCTCCCCAACCCCGGCAGCTTTCCCTGGGCGAATTGCTGGTGCTGGGCGTCGTTCTATTGCTGGTCATCTTTGTGCTGGCCCGCTTTGGCGGTTCCGGGCTGCTCGGCTTCCTGATTGGGATGTTTCTCGGCGGCGGAGGA
>Ga0210391_10001682_pt1 | contig 19763 bp, 8 predicted proteins | sample IncBWC12OmetaG_FD_160573 | JGI IMG/M metagenome (GOLD analysis project Ga0210391, IMG submission 160573) | Forest soil microbial communities from Barre Woods Harvard Forest LTER site, Petersham, Massachusetts, United States - Inc-BW-C-12-O ...
GATGACGCGACACTCGAAGCGCTGCCAGGAGTCGACATTGGAGATTGCGCGACTTCTCGGCGAAGCGCTCAAAAAGACGCGCGCCGCCGCGGCCACGCGCTGAAAGCCCCCTAAGAAGTCCACGTTGGGTTGAAAGCAGCTTGGGAAATTGCAGAAAACAGGCGCTGCCGAAGTTCGCCAAGCCGGGATGACAAGCCATTCACACGCAGCGATGGGAAAACGCGTGGCAACCTTTGATCAGAGCGTAACGAAAGGAGAATCAAAATGAGTAGGACTTTGCAGGTGGTAGCAAGAATCTCTCAGTCCTTGTGCATCGTTTTGTTGCTGTTGACCTGCGGCGTGCTCTCAGCGCAGAACCAGGAGCATCGCGTTCGCAATATTGTTCTGGTGCACGGAGCCTGGGCAGATGGCTCTGGGTGGAAAGGCGTTTACGAAATTCTTGTAAAGGATGGCTACAACGTCAGCGTCGTTCAGGAGCCGGAGACGTCGTTCAAGGATGATGTGGCTGCGACGAAACGTGTGCTCGCCCTGCAGGATGGACCGTGCATTCTTGTCGCGCACAGCTATGGGGGAGCCGTAATTACGGAAGCGGGTGCGGATCCGTCGGTGGTCGGCTTGGTGTACGTCGCGGCGCACATGCCGGATGCCGGCGAGAAAGAGTCAGAGGACGGAAAGCGGTTCCCGAGTGACCTCGCCAAATCAGGCGCGATCAAGATCACGTCCGACGGATTCACATATATTGACCCGTCAAAATTTCATGAATTGTTCGCGGCCGACCTTTCCGATGACCAGGCTGCATTCATGGCGCGCTCGCAGGTGCTCAACTTTGCGGACAATTTCTCAGCGACGATCACCACGGCTGCCTGGAGAACCAAACCGAGCTGGATGGTGGTGGCCGGAAGCGATCGAACCATCAACCCTGACCTGGAAAGGTGGTACGGCAAGCGGGCCAAGAGCCAGATGGTTGAAGTCGCTGGCGCGAGCCACTGCGTCTACGTGTCGCATCCCAAGGAGGTCGCAGATATTATCGAGAGTGCTGCACGTGCGGTTTCAAAGTAACTCGGATTCCACAAGACGTCCCCACGCCCGTGCTATTGGAACTTGCGGACCTCCAGCACGAACGCATCACCCCGAATTTTGAGAGGTCCGGTGACAACCGCGTTGAAGATACCGCCCGCGCCCCGGACTTTTTTCAGGAGTGTCGAATAGGCTTCTGTTTCTTGCGGCTCGAGAGGTTGCGGCGACCCGCTCGCGACATCCCAAGCGATCTTATCTGGACCTTCGATGGGCTGAAGCCAAACCTTTGGATGAACAGCATTGCCCACCTTGGACAGTGTCGTGGCTCCGTGGATCTGAATCGTGCCACCCAGCGTGATTTCGACTCCCCGCAAGAAGTGCGTTCCGTTCGCAACATGCGCGAACTGTTTCTGCCAGGCGTCAAGATCCGGTAACCCATCATGGTTGAGATAAACGTAGGCGGTTGAATCGGTGGCGTTCGGGACGGGCCTCACCAAACGAACCCCATCCATACGTTTGAGCGCCTCGTACGCTCCTCCCCAACATGCGGAAATGCCGTATGGGCAGGTTGGTGTGACGCCAACCACGACGGGAGGGCCTGGCTCGCGAGCTTGGATCTCGGCGTCCAGTTCGAGCGGACCCTTTTGCATGACAAGCTTCAGAGGTTCTGTGCGGGCGTGAGTAGCAGCTGCCGGCTTTGCGTCAGCTGCTCGGGCGACCCGAGTCGCCGTCGGGTCATTTACCTGGACGATCCCGGCTAGTGACGGAACCTTCTTCTGGTTCAACAAAAACAACATGTAGTGCCCCGGTGGACACAGATTGCCGTTCGCAGGAGCTGTGACCACGACCTTGCCCGAGCCTCGAACGAAGGCAAGAAAGTTGATCCGTTGATTCTGATCAAACGAGTGAGTGACGGAAGGAAGTCGAATCCAGGTCACTTGGCTGATTCCATTCGGATCGGGGGTCATCACCTCAAATTCCTCGCCGAAGTTCACCGTCGCCGGCGCCTTCGTGATTACGGGACGTGGACCCTTGAATAAATAAGGTGGGGAAAACAACTGGGCGTCAGCGTGGGTGTTGACGGGCGGATTCGACTGGCTTGCTCCGACAACCGGAGCGTACTCACCGCCTCCTCCGCTGAAAACGCGCCCGTCAGGCAACAGAACTGCCGTCGAATGGTAACAGCGGTCGATCCCCTCGGGCGCCATCGGAGTCCATGTTCCTCGTGATGGATCCCACAGTTCCGGGGTGTGAATTGGTTCGCCGGGATTGAGGCCGTCAAATTCGGTGCCTTGCGAACCGCCAGTCACCAGCACGGTGCCGTCGGGCAGGAGCGTTGCGTTGTGCTGGCGACGGCGAAACTTCATAGGCGTCGCGATGGTCCAAACGGGTCTTGGAACATTCAGATCAATGGTCTCGACGACATTCGTCGTCGAACCGCCGCCGATGAAAACCACTTTGCCCGCGTCATACATAACCGACGGAGCATAGTCGGCGTTCTGCACTGTCCGAATTGCTACGGGAACCCACGTTCCTGGATTACCTGGGGAGATGTTTTGCAAAAGGTAGGTCGTCGCCAGCGAACCGGACATGAACAACGCGCCATTCGGAGCGACATGGAATCGCGGGAACAGAGGAAGCCCAAGAAAGTTGGTGAGATCGTTCCAAGCACCGTTTTCGAGAACTTGGGGAATGGTATTGATTGTGTTTGCGTTCATAGGCGGTTGAAGTGGGCCGGTCGGAAAACTGCCGGAACAGACAAACGCTCTTCCATCGGGGAGCGTGACAGCCGTGGGATACCATCGGCCATTATTCATTGTTGGACCCGCGGTCCATTGATCCGCAAACGGATCGTAAAACGTTGAGCAGTTCAGTCCTTGACTGTCGAAGATATGGCCACCGACAACGAGCAACCGCCCATCGGCCAGGAAAGTGTGACCGGAGCAAAACAGATTGATCGAATTACCGTGAGAATCCGTGGGCTGATTCCCGGTAGGTTTTGCCGCAGCCAAGGGATTGCCGGGATCCCATAGATACGCATGTGTTTCGTGTTGGTTGAGCGAGGGGTAGTCGGGAGTACCCGGCGGATTGCGCCGACCCCAAAACAGAACCCTTCCTGTCGGAAGCACGTGCGTATGAATGGGCACGTTCGCAAGCGAAATCTTCTCGGACCACTGTCCAACTTCGGATGGATCGCCTGCCACGGGCTGTTCGACGGCAACGGTCGAGGTCGCCAGATTGAGCTTGGTCGGAGCCGTGTAAGTTGCTGACAGCGTGTATGCAAGATTTGAATTTGCGGGATGCAAACCTGCTGCGGTAACCCGGAGCGCGTGAAAACCTTCCCGGGAGGTGACCGTCGTCAAGTGAGCGCCTGCAGCATCGCTCGGTCGTAGCACAGATGTTGCGATCGCAGCGCCGTCGGGCGCAAGAACATCCAACGTAATACTCGGGTTGGGCGTCCCGTTTGAGAGATCCGCCTTGAGAGTGAGAGCAAGCGGGCTATTGGCTCGGCACCAGATGCGGCTCGCGATGACCGGTTTCCCATTTGTAGCAGGTGGAATATCCAAGTCTTCGGCGGCTTCGAAATCTTGAGTAACCGGCTGCGAGACTGTTTCAAAAGTTGACCCGCCAAGCCCCTGACGGCTGTAACAAACATAACTGCCGCCATTCTGATTCTTAGGAATTGTGATGGTCGCTGAGCCGCTGCCATCGGTGACGATGTCCGCCGAATGGCCAGTGTAGTCGTGAAGGGATACATTCGCTCCGAATCCGGTGGCGACTGTGATAGTGCGTGAGTTATTTGGATCGTTGTTCAGGCCGACGAGTAGATGTGGTCCGCCCAATCTTTCGAACGCGAAAGTGTTGAAGTCCTTCCAGCGTTGTTCGGTTGGTCCGGACGCAAGGTTCTCGTGAATCCAAATCAGGTTGTCAATAAGGGGCTTCAGTCCAAAGCAGTTCGGATCGGAGCTGTAATCCCGATAGTAAACGCATGGGTAGCCTTCCGAGGTCAGGATGTAGGCGTAACCCAGCATCTTGTTGATGACGATTTTCTCGCCGTCGTTAAGATCGGTGTCGTGGTTTTCGACGAACGTAACGGCATTCATGGGAGCGATTCCGGTCAAGCCGACATGGTCCAGATCTGCCATGTTGAAGCCACCTGGCGTGTTGCACATTTGAGTAAGGACAAACTTCAGAGGAAAATCGAAGGCATTGGGCCGGCCCTTCATCCCGGTAGGATTGAAGATCCATCCATTGACCAGAACGCGATTTCCGTCAAAGTATTCTCCGACCGCGAATTTTCCGTTCATTGATTTGCTGGTGAGAAAGGGAAGCAGAAACTCGGTGGAGAGCCCCTTGACGTCGTCGATTCGATAACCTTGGACGTCTAGAGCCCGGGTCAGCCAGTCTGCGGCCGCGATCAAGTTATCGAATACGTAGTGAAGCGGCTTGGCATTGATTGGAGCGAGCTCCCGTCCGAACGGAAAATCATCGCCAACGGGCCCACCCAGAGCGGGATCGCGCGGGACTTGTGGAACGAAATTCGAAGGGTTCTTTGGGAAACGCCCTGTATCGGGCGTTCCATTTGCTCCAGGGTAGCGAAATACAAAGGGTGTTGTATCGCCGACTCGCTGATGCTCGACCATGTCGAGGTAAATGTCCAAGCCATTGGCACGCAGGATCGCCGCGCAGCGCTGCAGTTGTTCGCGATTTCCGAATCGCGTTGAAACCGAGCCTTTCTGGTTTTTTGAGCCGATGTCGTAGTCGTCAAAGGGACCGTAGCCGTCCGAACCTGGTTTATCGCCGTCCGAGGTTTTGAGGACCGGAGGCAGCCAGATCGCTGAAAAGCCCGACTCGCGAAGCTGATTTGCCTGCCGAGCGAGATCGTCCCACCACCAATCCGTGTTCGAGTTGCCATCGGCGGGCGAGGGAACCGCCTGATTTGGCGGCATCTTGAAGAAGCCTTGAAGAAGCACGCCCATCATCGTTTCTCCAGGAAAACGGTATACCCGTTAGAACGGGCAGCGATCGGCCGACATTTCATCGCCTATCGGACACACAACAGGGTAAACGCACGCACACGCAAACGCGCCCGGCGAGGGTCCCGCAGCCACCGGCGGAAACGTTCCGCAACCCGATCAAGATCTCGTCGCTTGAAGGATCAGCGTCCGGCTCCCTTGGCTTGCGCATTGCCGCCGGAAAGGGCTGCAAGCAATTGTTCTCCAATTGGACTCCCCAACCCCGTGCAGGCGTCCCATCCAGGTCCAGCGGAGTAAGCGCCGTTATTTCCGATAGTAATGTCGCGGAAACCTCCGCGAAGAGCGCTGCTATAGAGAATTGAATTCAGGAAGCCGCACGGTGCCTTAAGTCCCTGATTGAGTCGAGCGATGAGCGAAGCCCACAGCGGCGCAGCGGCGCTTGTACCCCCGATCGGTTCAAGGTGTTTGCCATCGATCCGCATGACTACGACTCCTGTGACCGGATCAGCGACGGCAGCGACGTCGGGCACGCCGCGCCCGACGTTATGGGGAGGGTTGGCGGACGGAGGAACGTTTGCCGAGTTCTGGTAGGAGGGCTTTGTAAAAACTGAACTGACGCCGCCCCCGGTGGCGCCTTCCTTTTGCATGGTCTCATTCCATACGGTCTCGGATTGGATTGCGGGCGAAGTGCCATTTGACGCTACCAGCGTCGTTCCACCAACGCCGAGGGCGAAGGGACCCGAAGCCGGGAAATCGACGTGAGCACCACTGGAGACTTGGTCACTCGAGCCGTCATCGCCCGACGCGCAGCAGATGGTGATCCCCTTGGCTGCCGCGGCCTGGAAAGCTTGGTTTACCATCTGTACCCCCATTGCTGTCCAAGCGCCGTCCGGATCGTCCTCGGGGTTGCCGTAACTGATCGAAATCACAGAGATCCTGTTGCCGTCGGTAATTGCTTCCTGGAGTGCGTCCACCCAGCCTTGGCTGGTGAACTCGGTGAAGTACATAAAAATGTTCGCGCCAGGCGCTACCGAACCGACCACGCACATGTCGAGCATGACTTCACCGGTTGAATCTCCACGCTGGGACGAAGCCGGTGTGTCGGGCCCGGGATCATTACCGGGGCCCTGAACGACGACATCGGTAATCTTCGGAGTCGTTCCCCCCAGAACGTTCTCGTAATAACTCTGGAGAGCGGGCTTGGAATATCCCCCGCGCGGGTCGGGACTGCCGCCTCCGTTGAAAGCAAAAACGGCTACGTTCTCAGCTGTCCCGTCGAGACTTGGAGGATAGTCATACAACTGCGCCACCTCGGGAGGAAAGAAAGCGCCTTGGAATGGGCTACTTGGGATTGCTGCGGTTCGATCGTGCCGTTTCCCGGAGCCTTTAGAAGGAGTTGTGGCAACTCTGGCCGGCTTGAAATTCGCTCGTCTGTTTCGGGGTCGGCCTACAGGTCGCGTATCGACTCCAAAAACTCCCTCTACGATGCCGGACAAATCCGCGGGGACGTGGAGCGCTCCCACGCGCGCTCGGAAACGGCCTCTTTCCGGATGGACATAATCGTTCAGTTCCGTACCGAACGCTTTACAGACATCGCCGATCGTACCCTCGACCAGCACCCGCCGCTTTGAGACGCTGCTGTCGAGCACCGTGAGCTTGTTCGCTTTTGCCCATTCGGAGATTTTGTCGAGATCTTCCGGGTCGGCGCCAAAGACGGCATCGAAGTTGCTTCCGCTCAAATATTGCCGCTGGCCCGGCAGCTGAGTATTCAATTGGTCAAGATCTGTCCGGTTCTCACCGGCGGTTGCGGGCTTCGGCCTGGCATAAATGCTTACCTTAATCTTTTTTTTGTAATCGGATTTGCCGATGAGCTTCGCCTGCGTCACTGCTGAACGAGTACTGCCAGGAATTGGAACCAGACCGTCGGAGTTCTGCGGATTCCATTTTTTCGGAGTCTTTGGTTTCATGATGTCTCCCTTTGAGTTTGCCGAAGTTCCATTCGCTGCCATCCAGAAGCAGTTGAAGTTTTTCGTCAGCGGCTCGTGAACGGCGTCTCCGTGGAGCGGTGAATATCGCGCCCGAATAACGGCCCCGTCAGCCGCCTCGCCAGGTTTTGGACCCGGTTCAGACGACGAAGCTATTGCTTGACAAGCGTAGCGACCGAGATATGCGGCCAATGAATGTTCGTTGCGGTTGGAGCAGGCGGAAAATCAAGAATCACGCGCTGCACGTACTGCAACTGCAGAAACACTTCGCCATCGGTGGGCTGCACGGTTTCAATCCAGAAGATGGCATCCATTTGAAGCGCATTAGCGTTGCTCACGACAAAAGGAATGTTCAGGATTCCCGTTGATCCTGCGGCAGCAGCGGTCGAGATCGCGATTACCACGGTGTGAACGATGTTTTGTCCTTGGATCGCAGCGCGAAGCACTTGGGTCGGGTCCTTGACGACGGCATTGACGTCGAGGCCGGTCGGCAGGCAGCACGCCGAAAGTTTGCCTTGTGAAAACGGAGCCAGGTAGACGGGATTGGTTACCGGATTGTTCGGATTTCCGTTTAGCGGAGGGATTACAGGATCGGTGAAGGGGACAGAACGGACCGAGTCGATTGTCGGACCACGATTTACGTCCAAGATCAAAGTGCTCTGGGCCAACAGCGAATCGCCGTGCGGAATGATAGCTTGTCGAATCACTGTCGGAACCGTCAGATTCGGCACAGTCGAGGGAGGAACAAAAATCCACAACCCGGGTTCGATGTGGAGCGCTCCGTGCGTCTCGCAGTCGGAGACTTCCTGGAGATAGTGGACCCCGTTCAAGAACAGATCATTTTGTTTTGATCCGCGGTTCGGGATCTGCCCGCCAATTTTGGTGAACTCGAGGGTCTCCTGTGTGCCGTTGAGCTCGAGAAAAAACGGCTGCTGGTGTTGAAACGCCGGGCGCGAAATCAAGTTAAAACCCGTGCCCATCCAGAGCCCCGGCAGCTCACCCAGAGGTCCGAGTCTCGGATGCCCCTGTGCGAAAGTGGTAGCGGCGCGGGTGACGGGTCGCAAAGTCCCCATGTCAGTTCCTCCTCTCAAATGTTTTTGGGGCCGACTGACAGATTTCGCTGGGTGGTTGAACGAAACGAATGAACGCCTTCTGGAAAGCCGCTCCCGGGCATTCACCCGCGTTATTCGCGATCGAGTTAACGGGGGACCGATTCAAGGCCAGGCGCCAGCACTGCGGACACCAAGCCCTCTGAGCAATTATGCACCGAATGGCGATATCATAATTTAGATGCTTTCCATGTCAAGTCAATTTGACGTTAACGCCAAAATTTCTGTTGAAATGTTGCGCCCTGTGTTTCGGGCCCGGGTTAAGAAATGTGAGCCCTCACACCTTCCGCCGAACATTTGCGACGCGTCTGTTTGAAAACGGAGCGAACGTCGTGTTGCGTTTATGATCCAGGGTCTGGTTCCCGTAAACTCCAGGGATAAATGCGAAATGCGTTGGTCGGCTACGGTTGCCGCATACGTGGCATGGAATCGAGCTATCACTCAAACCGAATGTGCAACTGGTGCAGCCAAAAGGCGCGAGAAAGAGTGCTGTCGAGCTATTCCCTCAGCAGAAGCTCTTTAAAAGGCTGCGCTGCCGTTTTGCCATTCAACGTTTCGGCCATCGACGTCCAGACGGGCGCGAATGGAGTTCGGACATGGTCTGCGGAGTGTGCCCTATCCGAAGGTTGTTGATGTCCTCCAAGCAGCGCCGACCGCGAAGCCACGTTCTGCGAAAGCGCTTGAACGAGTGCCAGCCCATCCCTTCGCCATCACGTTTCATCTTGACGAGCCGAGGTGTAGGCCAACGCGCTTCGAGATTGCTGTACAGATGAGGTCTATTCCGAAGCGTCCGGAAAAGCTGGCCATTCTTGCCGTCGCGATAACTCTGCATGAACTCGGCAATGTCTGGAGAGACGTCCATCTCACGATACGCGGCGCCAGCCGATGACGCCCGAGCTGCACTGGGACTAGGGTTGTTACGGGACCTTGCACCGCAAAGGCTCAAGCGAGAAATCGAATCTGTTTGAGTGCAAATTGCTCCCTAATTGACGCCGGTTCCCGTCACTGGAACGCTCTGCGTGCCGGCGGAATCATTCAGAGTCACAGTCGCTGATTTCGCGCTGGCGCCGGTCGGGTCGAAAGTGACCTCAATCGTGCAGGTGCCGCCGCCGGGAAGAGTCGTGGGGCAATTGTTGGTCTGCGCGAAGCTAACGGTGTTCGTGCCACCCATCGCAACGGTTAGGCTCGTTACCGCCGAGGCGGAAGTGTTGGTCACCGTGATCGCTGCAGGAGCGCTTTTCACTCCCACGGTCTGATTTCCGAAAGCAATACTCGCAGGGCTTACGGTGATCGACGAAGCAACGCCGGTCCCGGTCAGAGTCACCGTTTGCGTGCCCGCGCTGTCAGTCACCATCACGAAGTCATCCTTCGCCCCGGTGCTCTGCGGATCAAACGTCACCTGAATCGTGCATGTGGCGGACGCCGCGATGCTCGTGCCGCAGTTGTTCATCTCGGTGTAGCTGACTGTGCCCTTCGGCGTGATCGCGATGCTCGAAATCGCAATCGCTGCCGTCGAAGTATTCTTGAGCGTCACCGGCGTGGTTGTCTTCAGTCCGACCGTCTGATTTCCGTAAGCGATGCTCGCCGGAGTCAGGGTGATCGACGAAGCCACGCCCGTGCCAGTGAGCGTCACGGTTTGCGTGCCCGCTGCGTCAGTTACTGTGACGAAGTCATCCTTCGCGCCGGTGCTCTGCGGATCAAACGTCACTTGGATCGTACATGTTGCCGACGCCGCGATGCTCGTGCCGCAGTCGGTGGTCTCCGTGTAACTCACCGTACCCTTCGGCGTAATCGCGATACTCGAAATCGCAATCGCCGCCGCCGAATTGTTCTTTAGCGTCACCGGCGTGGTGGTGCTCACGCCCACTGCCTGATTTCCGTAAGCGATACTCGATGGGCTTAGGGCGATCGACGAAGCCACACCGGTCCCGGTCAGAGTCACCGTTTGCGTGCCTGCGCTGTCAGTCACCGTGACGAAATCATTTTTTGCGCCGGTGCTTTGCGGATCAAAGGTCACCTGAATGGCGCACGTGGCCGACGCCGCGATGCTCGTGCCGCAGCTGTTCATCTCGGTGTAGCTGACCGTACCCTTCGGCGTGATCGCGATGCTCGAAATCGCGATCGCTGCCGTCGAGTTGTTCGCGAGCGTTACCGAAACGGTCGCTGTTGTGCCTACCGCATGGTTTCCGAATACGATGCTGGTCGGGCTCAACGTAATGGGCGGCAGCGTAACTGTGAGCGTCGCCGAGCCCGATACAGCACCCTGCGTCGCTTTGATGGTTGTACTTCCCGCGCCGACGCCCGAGGCCACTCCGCTGGAGTTGATCGTTGCGACCGTCGTCGCGGACGAACTCCACGTTGCCGTGCTCGTCAGGTTCTGAGTGCTGCCATCGCTGTACATCCCTGTAGCCGCGAACTGCTGTGTCGCGCCCTTCGCGATCGATGGCGATGCCGGCGTGACTGCGATCGCCTGCAACGTCACCTCGGCGGCAGGATTAACGATAAGGCTAGCCTCGGCGCCGACGCTGCACGTCGCATTCGATGAATTGGTGGTGAAGTTGCCGACGAAAATATCCTGTCCACCGGGCGTCGCGAGATCTCCAGCCACAAGGTGGAGCGTGATCTGGGTTCCGCTGACGTCGGTGCTCGCGCGGCGGCTGCCATTCCAGTTGACGGCCGAGGTGCTCGCCGAGAAACCCGTTCCGTTGATCGTCACGTCCATCGCCGCGCTCGTAGCAGGGATGGTTGCGGGGCTGATGCTCGTTATCGTGAGCGGCGTTGCCACGGTGTTAAAGAGCGCGGTGGGCACGAACTGATCGTGCAGCGTCACGGTTTGCGGGTTCGTGTTGCCGGTCAGGCTGCCGGTCCAACCGGCAAACAGCATTGCCGGAAAAGCGCTGTTGGCCGTAGCGGTCGTGGTCACACTCGCTCCGTCGCCATAAAAATCGAACGTATTATTTTCGGGGTACGCCGTGCCAACGGGAGTGATGTTCACCCCGCCATAGCACGCAGCTCCGTTCGCGCCGAGCGCCGGCGGTACGGTGTATGACGCATAGTAAGGAGTGAACGACGCCGTAATGCTTTGCGTTCCGGTTGCAGGCTGGGTGATGCCGTGGCTGATCGCTCCGGTGTCGCTCCAACTGTTCCAGTTGTAATAGACGTTCGTAGTTACCGGAGACTGAGTCTGGTCCACGGCGACGGTGTGCGAAGTGCCGGGGTTCCAGGCCGTGCCGTCGTACGTGTCCGAAAAACCCGTCGGCAGATATTCGAAGTTGCTGTCCACGGTGCCGGAAAGCAGCGGATTCCAGGTGTTCGGGCCCGTCAATGTTTCGCCCACAATCGTCACCGGCTCGGTGACGTACACCGCCTGCGCCTGCGTAAGCGGCGATTGAATGTAGAACTGGTGCGGATTGTCGCTCGGCGGGAAAGGCAGGTTGAACCAATCGTAGAAGTTATACGGACTGCCCTGCGCGGGAACCAGCGTGAGCGTGACCAGCGTGCGATCCGGAAAGAAAGTTCCGCCAAATTCCGACGCCGGCGTGGGAGTTACACTCACCGATCCCGAACCCGTCGGAAACGATGCCGGAGATAGAAACCCGAACGGTTGCAGGCGGATGTAGTTTGCTTCGTACATCGTCACGGCGGGAGCGCTCGCCGGCGCGGTGAGGCTGCCGGAGCCTGCCGTTACCGTGATCATGTGCGAACTGGCGCCGAGATCGTTCCACGCGCCGAACATGTAGGTGGAACCATCGCTGGGATTCGTGGTCTGCGGATCGGGCGCCACAGCGAGCGTGTGCTGCGTGCCGATGGCCCAGCTGAACGCCTGCGGGGTTGTGGAGTATGTGGTGCCGTCCACGATCACGGGCAATCCGCTTGGATTCGTCGTGACCGTCACTTGCGAAGGGATTGCGCCGTACAGGCGCTCGATGGCGTCAATGTCTCCGGCCGAATAGCCGGTGTTGTTGCTGAGCGGCATTCCCGCTGGAATCGTTTCGATCACCGGCAGGCCGGCTTTGGAAAAATCGAACGCGCCGTATTCCATGATCGACGCAAGATCGTACAAACCGATTTGCTGGTAGTTGGAAGTCGGAAGAGTGAAGTTGCCCGGCACATTCGGCAGGTCGGCGTTGGCTAGATTTAGCGTGATGTAACTCGCGCGATCGGGGCGCTGGTGCTCGTGCAGCAATCCGAGCGTGTGGCCCATTTCATGAACCCATGTGGTGACGTCGCAAGCTTCACCGCAGGTCATCGACTGCTCGCCGCCGATCATGCCGACGTTGGAAAATCCCTCGCTTCCGTCGCCCTCGACCGCGATGTTGACGTAGTTCGCCTGCCCATTCCGAAGTTGAAACTGAATGAAGCCCGCGAATTGCTGATTGAAATAGGTGAGGGCGCTGGTCAAGTTCGCGCTGCTGCCCGTGGTGATGTACGGAATGATGTAAACGCCGCTGACCTGGGGCCACAGCCCGTTTTGCGTGTAACTGATCCCGAGTCCATCGGTGTGAACTGTTCCCGGGGCGCTCGGCTGCGGGGCTGCGGATTGCAACACAGGTGCCGACTCCGCCCTGGAAGGGCCGGCTGAATCGTTCCCCATCATCGCCACCGGACCAAGAATCATGTCGCCTTCGACGACGGCCATTGTGTTGCGAACCTGGTAAGTGACAGGCTTTCCGTTCCACGTGCCGCTGCGCACTTCGAGCGACGGCTGCGTGCCGCTCACCTTTCGCATCACGGCGACGTGCAGCGAAGCGGTTCGGCCGTTGGCATCGACCACCGTCACGGTGATCTGGTTGGTGCCCGCCTGCAGCGGGATGCCGCTGATCTGCCAGCTGGTGGATTTCGAGTCGGCGGTCCAGCTGCCTTTGCCGCGATGGCCCGACTGGTTCACCCACACCACATTTTTGATTTCGCTTTGCGACGACGCGCTGCCCTGCAAGTCGATGGAGGTTTGAACGGTCTGCGACGCTCGTGTGGCTGGGGCGCGCAGAGTGATGGAGGGCGCGGCAGCTTGGCCGAGTGCCATTTGGCCGCAAAAGAGCAGGGTGATGACAGCAAGCGCGAATTTCAGGGACTCTCTGAGCATAAATCTCCTGGTCGTTGGGACGGCCCGCTTCTAAGTTCCAGTTGAATTCGAGGTGGGCGAGGCAGGGCTCGCGACTCCTCTTCGAAACAAACTTCGCAGACGGGACTCCAGGAGGGCCCGAGCGACGACATAATCGCACAGAAAAGGAATGGGGGAAAGATAAACGGACCCGTGAGCAGTTTGCCGACTGAAGCTTGACCGCCTTTTGTTAAGGGTCGATCGCTGAGTTGAGAACGAGACTTGCGTGCGTCACTGCGGGTCGGGCGTCAGTGCGCCAGTCGCAGGGTCAATGCGGAAACGGGAAATCGAGGATCTTTGCAAGTTCTCCACGGAGAGACCTGCGCCATCTGAATCGACTGCAATGCTCCCGGGTTTCGCGTCTGTTCGAAATGGCGAAGAGACAATGGGATCCAGCTCGCCCGTTTTCCAGTTCACAGTGAACGCTGAAATACTCTCGGAAGTTTGATTCAGCACATATAGATAGTTGCCGGAGGGATCGACCGCCAACCAACTCGGGCCGCGCTCAGGCAGAACGGATATTTCGGCGTCGGCCATACCCTCGGCGTCGCGCGAAATCGTCACCGAATCCGCCAGGCCGTTGGCCGCGAACGTCATGCGCTGGCCCGTGCGTAGATTCGTGACCTGCAGGACGCGTGAATCGCCTCGCACTGCGCTGGCGACGTTCGGGGCGGCAGCCACAGTCAAGAGGGTCTTTGTATTGTTACCGTGGTGGCTGGCCAAGATATTCGCCGTTCCCACAGCAACAGACGTAGCCAAACCGGAATCGTTAACGGTTGCGACCGCCTCATTGTCCGATGAATACCTGGAGTCGTCCGTCGTTACGTTCGAGGTCTGTCCGTCCACGTACGTCACGGTTAGAACGAACTGCTGCGTTGCGCCAACCACAACCGTAGGATTTGCCGGAGTCAGCTTGACTCCGGTGATGAACAGATTGCTCACGGCAGAGCCGAAGCAGCCGGACAAAGCAAGAATCGACAGCAAAGGAATAGTTTGAACGAGACGCTTGCACTTGAACAATGAAGTGAACCCCGGCGTTGCCCGAACGAGAGGTTTGAGACGAGAGCGTGATCTTGATTTCCCGGCCCAGTGCGAATCTACATCCTCGCCGTGGGCTCCACTATGAGTGATACAGCTGTTCGAGCGCAAAGCAATTGCGATGCGAGTGTGTTTCATTGCGCATTTGGGCTTCTAAGGTCTGTGCACGCCCAGCGCCCGACTCCTGATTGGCGCGATAACCGAAGATGTATAAACCACCAAATCCGCCTGTCCGGTTACGCGATTCGTCAGGAGATAGCCGTGGGATCGGGAATAATCTCTGCAACGAGCGCAACTACGGGCGCAATTCAAAGTCAGCCTTAGTTGCGAGTGACCGGCGACCTGTGCGCAGCGGTGAGCCCGCCAGGCCACCAGTTCCAATCGCCTGCAATACGAAGCAGCGCGGGACCGATCACAATCCGAACGAGCGTTGCGTCAATCAACACGGCAATCGCCAACGTAAATCCGATCATCTTGACCACCAGGAAATCTCCGAATGTGAACGCCGCAAATACTACGATCATGATTGCGGCGGCGCTCGTAATCAGCCCTGCGGTTCTCGCCAGACCCTCCGGGATCGCATCCATTTCACTCAGTCCGTTCCTTCTGGCTTCCAGAACGCGCGCTACCAGAAATACCTCGTAGTCCATGCTTAGTCCGAAGACGATGGCAAAGGCGACGATCGGAACAAGCGGAAACACGCTTCCGGTGCCCCCGGGAACTCCCAGGAGCCTGCTCCCGTGTCCATCTTGGATAACCACAACTAAAGCTCCGAAGGCCGCGGCGACTGAGAACAGGTTTAGCGCGATCGCCTTCACGGCAGCGAAGATTGATCGGAAGCCGCAGAGCAGTGCGAACAGGGTCCCTCCCACTACCAGCGCTATTACGGACGGAAAGCGCTCTCTGATAATCGTTTCATAATCGGCATTGAGCGCTGGGATACCACCCACAAGAAGAGTTGCGCCAGGCACTCCGGTGAGAGCTGGCGCGCCAGTCGCACGCAGCTCACGCACCCAGTTGACCTGGTCGCGCAGCGAGACCGAACTCGCCGGCAACACTTCGAGCAGCGCCGCTCGTCCGTCACTGCTCAGGAACGTCCGGCGCGTTTCCCGGGACAGATCAGTGAGTGAAGATCGGTTGCTCTGCGCAAGTGTAGTGATAGAAATCACGCGGTCACAGCGCGGGTCGCTCGCAAGGCGTTTACTGACGCGATCCAGCGCATCCCACCCCGCGTCGGTTTGCGCGATGGAATCCGTTGGAAGTTCGACGATGACGCGCAAAGATTCCACAACGCCGCCTCGATCCATCCGTTCCAGGGTGTGCAGCGCATGGACTGATTCCGCCGCTGGCGGCAGCCAGTCCCCTCGGGGCAGACTGGTATCCAGTCGCCTGACCTGCCACGCGAGCAGAAGTAAAGGAGTACCCGCCAAAACGAGGGCGATCCATGGATGCGCGACGATCACCTTTCCCCATTGCCGCCAGCGATTTCCCGTAATTGATGCCCGCTGCGCATCCAGCTTTGGAGTAAACGGCATTCGGCCAAGATCAATTCGCGGACCGAGCAATACCAGCGCCGCCGGCACGAGGGTGTTGGTGATCAACACGCTCATTCCCGTCACCAGGAATCCCGCCACACCGATGGAACGGATTTCGCTGATCGGAACCGTCAAAAGGGCAAGAAATCCGATGGCTACAGTCGAGGCTGAAATCAAGAGCGTGCGACCTGCCTGACGTGCCGCGATCACCCCGGCGGCGGGTCCGTCGTTCCCGGCGGCTATCGCTTCCCGGAAGCGGCTGATCATCAGGAGCGCGTAATCGATCCCCAGGCCCAGGCCAAGCATTGTTGCCAAATTCTGAACCAGAATAGACAAGTGCCAGCGCTGGGCCAGAAATCCCGTGATCGCCAGAGTGGTCGCGATGGCCAGCTGGCCAACCGCCAGTGGAATCGCGGCGGCCATCAGGCTTCCAAACGCCACCAGCAAAAGCACCAGCGTAGCGGGGATCACCAGGCTTTCGCCGCGATGCACGTCGGAGGCGCTGGCTTTGCGGATGTCGAAATTCAGTGGAATCTCGCCCGTGAGTTCGAGCTTCGCCGCCGGATATCGGTTCCTCAAATTGCCTTCAAGTGAGGTCGCCAGCTGGTGAAGCTCGGGAACCAGAGACTCGACTGGACCGCCGGTCGAAGTGAGCCCCACGAGAACAAACGTTCCCCCTCCCGGGCCCAGAAAAACCGGATCGCGCAGCTCGAGATAAGACACCACACCTGAAACGCCAGGTTGGTCTTTCAGTGCTGCGACGATGGTTGCTAACGCTTGCCCGCCTTGCTCCGAATCCGCGGGCGGGAGCCCCTCGATCACCAGGACAACGCGGTCCACAAACGGCGAACGAAAACGACTAGCCAGCTCTTCCTGGACAATTTCAGCCTGGCTTCCTTCGACGTGGGTTGCGGTCTCCAGGCGGCGCTCCGCGTGAAAAGAGAAGGGAAGAAGTGCGATGATTGCTGCGAGAACAATTCCCGACACCCAAAAACGGCGCGCATACATAATCAAGATGATGTCACATCTCACAAAATCATCGTCACCAAAACTCCACGGTGACGCTCAAGAACCAAACGGCCGAAAAGCCTGCTCCATCCGCAATCGGTTCCTGCGTCTGCGATCCGTTGCGCTTGGTTTCGCGAGTTTACATCTGCGCCTCGCTCGCGTACGGAGCTATGTCGATCTGCTAAACTTCGTCCGACCCCTTTAGGAGGAACAATTCGTACCTTATTTTTGCTCGCACTGCTCGCCGCCCTCCAATCTGGGGTGGCCGACCCTCGCCTTGGTAGCTGGACGCTCATCTCTGCGCAGTCCAGTCTAGATCCTCCTAACCGGCTCACCATAACGCCTGTGCATGGCGGGTCGCACGTAGTTATGTCCGGCGAAACCCATCTTGATTTCACTGCAAATTCGAACGGGCACCAATCGCCCGCACCAGGCAATCTCTCGTTCAATCAGATTGAACTGCGCCGGATAGATAAGAGGCAGGCGGAGGTCAAGGAGGAGAAGGACGGAACTGTTGTCGCGACCGTTCGCGAAAAAATTTCCAATGATGGGAGCGAGCTAACGTCCACCACTGTGAGCGCGGGCCACGCGGATAAGATCACCGTATGGACGCGAAGCGCAGGTGCGAAGGTCGCGAATGACCTCTTCGCTGGCGAGTGGACGCAGGATCTCAGCAAGACTCGTTTGCGACAAGGTTTAGTGCTTAAAATCGAGGCGGATGGAAGCGGCGGGATCCGTTTTCTGGGTGACTTCAGCTATGACGCCCGTTTTGACGGAAAGCCATACGATCTGAAAAACTCGCGCAACGATACCGTGACGCTTGAACTATCGGATGCTCATACGGTCGATGCGAGCTACCGCCGGGACGATCAAGTCACGCAAAAAGATCGATGGGTGGTTTCCGCGGACGGGCAGCAAATGACGCTAACCACCACAGGCACTTTGGAAACGGGCCAGCATGTAACCGAGAAGCTCGTTTTTAAGAAGCAGTAGCGGATATTGGATCTGTCCAGTCCACAAGCCCATCGCTCGATGACACCGCGTCGACGTCACGAGCGGCGACCGAAATAATCCCCTTGCGATGCATGAATTTCAGAATGCCGTTAACCGTATCTTCCAGCGACGGATCTGCTTTGCCCCACACCGAGGCGTCACGAGCCTTTTGATAAGCAGAGCTGTCGTAGCGTTTGAACTCCATCGCGGAGATGTTGTCGACAGAGCCCACCAGAAAATCCAGCAGCGGAAACAGAAGATCTTCCTTGCGGCATCTGCGGATCAGCTCGGGAACGAAGTCGGGAAGCCGGAATGTTTCGAACTGGCGGCCGGTCGCTTTGGTAATGAGCCCGGTAATATCCATCATGTTCGAATAATCGTCGCGCGTGACGTGGTAAGTCTGATTCGCCGTTCCGCGAGTGGTAGAGATTGCAACGATGTTGTTCGCCACAATGTCCGCCGGAACAAAGCTGACCTGGTTGAGAGTATCAACGCCAATTCCGTGATTCACCATGAACGCGACTAAGCGAACGGCGATATCGAAGTTGTTACCTCCGCCCGCAACGGAAGGACTCACGAGAGCAGGCCGGAAAATCCGCGCGGAAAGTCCCCGGTTGCGTGCATCTGCAACCACTTGTTCCGCTACCCATTTCGACTGGCTGTACCCAAAATCGAGCAATTCCATATTCTCGTTGAAGTCGGTCTCATTGAGGACAGATTTGACCGCCCAGCCGAACACGAAGGTAGTCGAGACATAATTGAATTCTTTGGGCCTTCCCTCGAACGCCAGTCTTACGACCTCGTTGGTTCCCAGCACGTTCGCGTCGCGCATTAAATCGTAGTTGAACAAGTAGTTTACAGTGGCGCCGTTATGGAAGACTGTGTCGACTTCACTCGCAAGGAAATCCCACTCGTCCTGCGTCACGCCCAGCTTTGGCTGCGCTAGGTCTCCGCAGACGGGGATCACCCGAGCTTCGAACATCTCCCTCAGACCCACCCCGCAGGGCCCGATTGACTGCATCGCGTCCCTCAGTCTTTGCTTACCTTGCTTTTCGTTCGACGACCTTACCAGGACATAGATCTTCGCTCGGGTTTGTTCGAGCAAGCTCTTCATGAGGAATGGACCTATGAAGCCGGTTCCGCCAGTGAGCAGCACGTGTTTCAACACAGGCGTCTGCGGCAAGGACACAGGCACCGGAGGCACGAAGATAAGCTTCCGGTCGTCGCTCATCATTTGCTTCTCAGCGGCGCGTTGCTCTTCCCGCAAAGCCGCAAGGGAATGACGCAGATGAACCAGCGCCTCTTCGGGAGCGCGCTTCAGCTTTTCGGCTACTCCAAACAACTCGGCTACGCCGACACGCTGAATCACGCCGATATCCACCTGTCTTGCCAGCACCTCGGCGCCTGTATCTTTGAGGAGTTCCTTGAGCTCATGCACGAACACAACAAGATCCAGGGAATCCAGGCCCGCTTCGACGAGGTTGTACGATTCTTTACCTGTCAGGTTGTACTTGGCTTTCAATTCGGCGAAAGAGGAATGCATGTCCGTATCGCACGTAGCGTTCCCGGCGTCCTTCTCCCGCGAAAAGTCCGAAAGAACGGCGAACTGACCTCGCTGCCACATCTGCTTGGTCTTATGCCGCATAATCTTCCCCGAGCTCGTTCGGGGGATCGCACGGGGCGCGATGACGCAAATCACCGCCACTTCCACATTGAGATAATTTCTAACCGCGGTTGCAATCTTTCGTGCGTCGGGAAGCGCCCTGGGATTTTTGGCCTCGGCCACGATTGCCAGTCCAGGTTCGCTGTCTTCCTGAATCTGGAACGCGCAGACGCAGTTGTGCCGGATGAGACCGGATGATTTCTCCACAACGTTTTCAATGTCGTGCGGGTAATAGTTTTGCCCGCGCAGAATAATCATATCCTTGATGCGGCCGCAGACGTAGAGTTCCCCGTCGTGAAAGAATCCTATGTCGCCGGTTCGCAGGTAACCGTCGTCA
>Ga0210391_10001683_pt1 | contig 19763 bp, 17 predicted proteins | sample IncBWC12OmetaG_FD_160573 | JGI IMG/M metagenome (GOLD analysis project Ga0210391, IMG submission 160573) | Forest soil microbial communities from Barre Woods Harvard Forest LTER site, Petersham, Massachusetts, United States - Inc-BW-C-12-O ...
TCTCCGCGTTTGCAAGCTGGGCCGGAAAATCTTGAGTGAAGCCCGAGCGGCACGCGTTCGCCCGTTGTTGGACGACAAGCAACTCCTTGGTTGGAACGCTTTGATGAACAAGGCTTTTTCCCAGGCTTACGCGACGACAGGAGAGGATAAGTACAGGGAAATCGCGGTGGAGCATATGGCTTACATGCTCCAGGCCTTTCGCGCCAAAGACGGGCTCGGACACGTGTACAAAGGGGGAGTCCTGCGCTACCCCGCCTTCCTGGACGACTACGCCTACCTGATCCAGGCCCTGTTGTATTTACAGGAAGTGACCGCCAATCCCGACTACCTGATCGAGGCCAGGAACTGGACGGAATACACCATAGCCCACTTCGGCGACCCTTCCAGCGGATATTTTTACTACACGCCTTCGGGCCAGAAGGACATCCTTTTCCGGAAAAAAGAGGTCTACGATGGGGCCACTCCTTCGGGCAACGCAGTAATGGCCTGGAACCTTTGGTACCTGTCCATCATCCTCGACCAACCCGGATGGAAAAGCAGGTCTTTGGGAATGTTGCAGGGGGTGTTGCCCACAACGATAAGATACCCGACTTCGTTTGGTGTTTGGGCCGATTTGGCCCTATATGCCCACTACGGATGGAACGAAATCGCCGTCGTAGGTCCTAATTATTGGTTAACGTTAAGGGAGATTGTGGGCAAATATATCCCCAATAAAATCCTCCAGTCCGGGCTCGAAGAAGACCCCCGCTTTCCCCTCCTGGAAGGAAAGAAAGGTGGCGGAGGGGCAACCTGGATCTATCTTTGCCGTAATTACACCTGTGGGGCGCCCGTCGGAACAACGGGGGATTTGATGCAACAAATTCATCGTTACGCACAATAACGTTGGGATAGGAAACGTTTAAAAGACGTTAAAAAATCGAATCAAAAATTTTTTAGTTCATATTATTTTTTATAGAATTGTGGACATTTTGTGACGGGTTTGCCCCTAGCAAACTGTATAAGTGTCCAATACCTATATGAAAATTTTGACAATGAAGAACCAACTATTAGGCCTTTTGGCTGTCACCGCGCTTATCCTTACCTCTTGTGGAAAAAGCGGACAATCCTACAAAGATGACGGTCAACTTCGGGGCGTTTCCTACGGCAAAGCCAATAACCTTACCAAGCCTTATGGTATGGTCTATGTCCCCCAAGGTACCTTCCATATGGGGCCCAGTGATGAAGACATAAATTATGCCTTCACCGCCAGGAACCGACAGGTGTCCATCAATGGGTTCTGGATGGATGCTACTGAAATCACGAACAGTGAGTATCATCAATTTACGAACTGGGTCCGGGATTCTATCGCCTCTAAACTGCTGGGCTATGTCAAGCAGGTCAACGGGGAAGAATATATCGACTGGAAAAGGGCCCATACCATTTTCACGAAGTTTGACAAGGGTACCGCCGAGAAGCTCGACGCGATGATGTTGACTACCGATAACCGTGTTTTCGGGAAGCAGGAAATCGACGCCGACAAATTGGTATACCAGTACGAAGACTTCAATTTCAAGGCCGCTGCCGACCGGAAACCCAACGAGCCCCGGTCCAAATTCATCGAAAAGTATCCGGTGAAGGTTTATCCCGACACCCTGGTTTGGGTAAGGGACTTCTCCTATTCTTATAACGAGCCGATGGCCCGTCGTTACTACTCCCACCCGGCTTATGCCAATTATCCCGTAGTAGGGGTCAACTGGAAACAGGCCACTGCTTTCTGTAACTGGCGTACGCACTACCTGAATGCTTTCCTGGAATCCAAGAAAAAACCCGAGGAATCCAACTTCCGCCTGCCCACCGAAGCGGAATGGGAATATGCCGCCAGGGGTGGTCGCAGCCAATCCATGTTCCCCTGGGGTAGCTACTACCTGAGGAACAAAAAGGGTTGCCTGCTTGCCAACTTCAAACCCGGACGCGGGAACTATCCCGAGGACGGAGCCTTTTACACAGCCCGCGCGGATGCCTATTGGCCCAACGATTTCGGTCTGTATAACATGGCCGGGAATGTATCGGAGTGGACCTCGTCCCTGTTCTACGAAGGCGCCTACAGCTTCATGGCCGATATGAACCCTGATATTCGCTGGAATGCCAAGGATTCCGATCCTCCCCGTATGAAACGGAAAGTTATCCGTGGGGGCAGTTGGAAAGACGTTGGTTATTACCTCCAGGTGAGCACCCGGGCATATGAATACCAGGATACCGCTAAATCATATATCGGTTTCCGTTGCGTCATCGATTTGCCGGCAAGCCGCTAGTACCTATAAGACCATTATATTTTTAATCCCATTATCCTAAAACTCGACTAAAAGTTTCACTTATGCTCTTCTTCAAGACCAAGCGCGGCCAGTCCGTCATGAATTTTTTGTTCAGCTTTTTCGCTGCAATCGTTATTGCCGGAGCCCTGTTCAAGATCGAACACTGGCCTAAGGCTGACTTTATGATCATCTGCGGGTTGGTGGCGGAAATCGTCGTATTCCTGTTGATGGCATTCCTCGTGCCTGCGCACGAAGAATATTATTGGGAACGTTTTTTCCCGAATATCACCGAGCACCCCGATGTTGAAGAAAAGCGTACCGGCAAGTTCGCCATCACGCCCCTGGTCATGGGCAACAACGGCAGCGGCAACCCCGCTCTGGATCGTCTCGATGACATGCTGGCCAAGGCCGACATCACCCCCGCCAACCTCTCCAGGCTGAGCGACAACTTCACCAAGTTGAATACGACGGTGACCAAGATGGGGGACCTCGGTGACGTGGTAGCCGCCACAGGCGATTTTGCCACCAAGACCAAGGAAACTACCCACGCCCTGGTATCCATGAAGGAGGCTTACTCCAACGCGGCCGCTGCTGTGGGTCACTTCAACCATGCATCCGAAAGCACGAAGGAGTTCCATGTTCAGGTTCAACACCTGACCAAGAACCTCTCTTCCCTCAATACGATCTATGAGCTGGAACTCCAGGATACCAACAACCACCTGAAAGCTATGAACGCTTTCTATGGCAACCTGGTGAAAGCTTCCGAAGGTATGCAAGGCAGCGTGGAAGAAGCCAAGAAGGTATCTACGCAGATTGCAACCCTGTCCGGCAACCTGACCAACCTCAATCAGATTTACGGTAACATGATCAACGCCATGCGCGGGGGCCGTTAAGGTTCCGCCGTGGGCTATGTATCCTATTGAAACCAATTTTTAAGTAGTCTTTTAAATCCTTTATAGTCATGGCCTTACCTAAAGAGCCCAGGCAAAAGATGATTAACATGATGTATTTAGTGCTGACCGCGTTGTTGGCAATAAATGTATCTGCTGAAATATTGAATGCCTTCAAAACGGTGGATCATGGTATCAACCGTTCCAATGATTTGTTCATCAAGAAATCCAAGGATCAGTTTGCCGCCTTCGATAAGGCCATCGGCGAACAGGGTGCCGCCAAGGTCATGCCCTTCCGCACGAATGCAGTGATCACGGATTCTCTTGCCAACCAGGCTTGCGAGTTTATCGACGGCCTTAAGCTGAAGTTGATGATGCTCACCGGGGGTAAAGCCCCCAACGGAGAGGGGTATAACGAAGGCGAAATGGAAGGTCCCACCCGTCTGATGGATAACCTGAAACAAGGTGTCCTCCTCAGGGATTCCCTGATTCGCCTCCGCGAAGACTTCCTGAAAATGGTACCGCCCAGCCAAAGGAATATGTTTGAAGTCACCCTCCCCCTGAAGATCGACACCCCCGAGGTGGAGAACAAGGGGAACAGGGACTGGGTCGGCGCCCATTTCCGGATGGTGCCCGCCGTAGCTTCCCTCACGATCATGGACAAGTTTGAAAACGACATCCGTGCGTCGGCCAACGCCATCATCGAGGACAATTTGTCCCAGATAAATGCGTTAGATATCAAGTTGGACCAGTTTGAACCCTATATCTCCGCGAACTCCCTGTACCTGATGAACGGGCAACAGTTTTCCGCTACCATCGGGGTAGGCGCCTTTAGCAGTGCCATCAACCCTGAAATCACGGTGGATGGACAACCGCTGCCGGTTTCCCTGGGTAAGGGCGTCTTCACGACGACCGCTTCCGGGGCCGGGTCGCATACGGTTCACGTAAACATTCGCCTGAAGAAACCGGATGGCACTTTTCTGGTCAAGGACGAGGACATCATTTATAACGTGGGTTCCTCCACGTTCGCGGTGTCCGCCGATCTGACCAAGGTGGTCTTCCGGGGAATCGATAACCCGATCTCCTGTTCCGGGGGTGGTGTAGGGGCCGAGGGGCTTAACGTCAGCGCCACGAACGCCAACCTGGTGAAGATCGGAGCCGGCAAGTACAACCTGAGACCTGGTGAACTCAACGAATCCCGGGTTACCGTTATCGCGCATCGTCCGGACGGTTCCTCTTCTACCTTGGGTTCCGAGACCTTCCTGGTTAAGGATTTGCCCAACCCGGTCGCCTACGTAGGCGCCTTCCCGGGTGGTCGCATGCACGCTGCTGAATTCCGGATTCAAACCGGTATGCGCGCAGTGCTGGAAGGATTCGACTTCCTGAGCGGGGTTCGCTTCGAAATCACCGGATTCACGGTTTATGCAGTGGGCGGGGATGAGCTTCCCACCATGCTGCAGGGTGCATCCACCAGCTATTCGTTCGACCCTGTTCAGAGCATCATCAAGAAATGTAAACCCAATACGATCGTATCGTTTGAGGATATTCACGCTAAAGGCCCGGATAATAAAAACCGTAAGATCCGGGGTATTAGCTTCCAATTGTACTAAGTCTTATAAACCTGTTACGTATGAAACCGACGAAGTCGGTTCCATAAGGCAAATGAAAATAAATTATGAACGTATGAAACCGACGAAGTCGGTTCCATAAGGCAAATGAAAATAAATTATGAACTTATGAAATCGACGTGGGCAAAATACCTGTTTCTGGGCCTGTTGGTGGGTTCCTTCGCTACCGAGGTGGTCATTCCACAGGTGGCGGTAGCCCAAACCACGACCCCGAAGAAAAAGCCGGTCAAGAAGAAGAAAAAGCCTGCGCCCAAGCCGACTGCTGCCGTCGTAGCAGTAGACACTACGGCGAAAGCAGCCCTGACCCCGGTAAAGAAAACCCTTCCGGTGATCGGAGATACCATCCGCCGCTCCCTTCGTAATGACGGGGCCGTCGAAAGGAACCTGATCAAGGACCGGATACCCCTGGCCTACCAGCACATCCGCGAGGATGACGCCGTTTACCGCCAAAGGGTATGGGAAGACATCGATACCCGCCAGAAAATCAACCTGCCTTTCCGTTATAAGGCTACGGAAGATAATGGCGATCAGCGATTTATCGCTATATTGATCAATGCCATCCGGGACAGCAGTATCACGGCTTTCGACCCCGTCGACGACCGGTTCACCACGCCCATTACCGTTGACAAGATAGCCGACGAGCTCGTTGGCAAGGCCGATACGGTCGCCCTCTACGATCCCGTAACCAACCTGAAGCGGAAGGACACGGTTATCTCCGAGGACTTCGATCCCAACGCTATTGTCAAGTTCGAGATCAAGGAAGAATGGGTATTCGATAAGCAGTCTTCCCGCATGTATTGCCGGATCCTGGGCATCGCACCCCTGAAGATCATCACGCGTGAGGATGGCACCGTCATCGGTGAGACCCCGCTGTTCTGGGTGTACTACCCCGATCTGCGCCCCGTCCTGGCCAGGTATGAAGCCTACAACGGGCACAACTTCGGCTCCAGGATGACCTGGGAAGAGCTCTTCGAAAATCGCGTGTTCAGCGGATATATCGTGAAGTCTACCATCGACAACCCCTTCGACCGTCGCATTGCCCAGTTTATCAAGGACCCTGTGCTCCGTCTCCTGGAGTCGGATAAGCAAAGGGAAAAGATATTCGACTACGAACAGGATTTGTGGCAGTACTAATTCGTACTTACGCTAAAGGACCTCTTTCATATTGAAGCCGTTCCTTGATTGGAACGGCTTCTTTTTTACCTTACCTCCTGAGCCCCCGGCCTCTCGGCCTGCCAGCCCTCGACCCCAGCTCACGGATTGATTTTAACAAAATTTTAGCTTTTTATCTCCTCCCTTCGTGGCACCTCTATTGGGGTTTTATAAAACCTTGATTGTAATCGGTAACAATGGAAAAGCTCAAGGTGGAGTGTGGAAAAATAGCGCGTATTTGTTACCCAATAATGTATGAGAATCCACTCCCCTGGCTTTTTTTGTTAAAAATTAGCAATCGTAAAAAATACCCTGTTTGGAGTATTGAACGGTACAACATATAGATTATCTTTGTTATGGTTTTTCATAGGATATTGGATTTTAAAGACGGGGCTGGATGTCTATCCGGGCCCCATTTTTTTTGCCCCCCGCGGGTCGCTCTGATATAATTTAGCGCCCTGCGGGGGGCAAAAAAAATCTACAATGATTGAATGGGGCCCCCTCGTACCGGGCCTTTTTTCATTACGTTTCATCCCCATTCAAAGGAGCGCCCCCTGGGGCGCTGGGGCGGCCCTTCGGGCGCCCCTGAGGGCTGCCTGCGGGGAGGCCTTAGGCCACCTCGGGAGGCCGCCGCGAGGCCCCTCCGGGCGCCTGCCACGAGCCCCGCCACGCCTGCCACGAGCCCCGTCCAAGGGGGCTATAAACGCTTTAAAGGCGCCCTCTTGGGCGCCTTTGGTTTTCAGGGGTGAACAAAAAGGGAAAAGGTCGTTTTAAAGGGGGTGGGAAAGGGCTAGGCGGAGGCCGTATGCGGTCAGGCGGTGATCGACTGGATTGGTTTGGGTGAGGTGGACGCCGTGGAATTCCATGCAGAAAGCGGCGCTGAGGGTCAGGTGCTGGGGGAAGGTGTAATTGCCGCCCAGGTTGCCGGTGGCGCCGAGGCCGGCTTGAGGGGTCTCGGGGCCGTCATGGCCGCTGTAGTCCGTGTAAAGGTGGTTGTGGACCTGGTTATCCCATAGCAGGCCGCCCTGGAAATAGGCGTATTTTAAGAATTGGAATTTCAGGGTCAGGGGTATGCTGATGAGATCAAGGTAGCCCATTTGGGTGGTCGTATTGGGAAAAAGAGGTTCATCGGAATAATTGATATCGTAGATTTTAAACTGGCTCCATTCGAGGCCTGCGTGGACACTCAGCCAGCGGGTGAGGCCATATCCATAGTCCGCCCCGGCAATGACGGAATGGGTCACGAAAGGGTCCTGAGAGCCTCCTGAGAGGACGGGCCCATGGAATAATCCACCAGCGGGATAGACGGAATATACGCTCAGGGAGGAACCGGTTTGGGCCCGGGCGCCTATGGTTAGCAGCAGTAGTATGGGAAGGAGTTTCATACAGTAATAAAAACGCCAACGCCGCCTATTCGCTGGCCTCCTGAGGATGGAAATGGCGATAAACCAGGCCCGCTTTCGAGGCACCCACGACGCCCTCCAATTCCACCTCCGTCAAGGTGGCCACGGCTTTTGGGGACTTGAAGGTTTTCAATAGCAGGTCGGCGGTGGCCTTTCCGATTCCCTTGATGGTTTCCAACTCGTTTTTGAAGACACCCCGGCTGCGCTGGTCGCGGTGGAAGGTAATGCCGAAGCGGTGGACTTCGTCGCGGATGCGCCGGATGAGGCGCAGGCTTTCACTGTCCCAAGGTAATTTGAGGCTTTGGGTGTCGCCCGGGTAGAAGATTTCCTCCTCGTTTTTGGCGAGACCGACGAGGGTCATTTTACCGGTCAGCCCGAGGTCGGCGACGGCTTCCAGGGCTGCGCCCAGTTGACCTTTGCCCCCATCGATGATGACGAGCTGGGGGAGGGGCTGTTCCTCTTTTATAAGTCGGGCGTAGCGGCGATATACCACTTCTTTCATGGTGGCGAAGTCGTTGATACCTTTAACGGTTTTTACGTTGAAATGGCGGTAGTCCTTTTTGCTGGCCACCCCGTTTTTGAAGCTGACCATGGCGGATACGGGGAAGCTGCCCTGGAAGTTGGAGTTATCGAAGCATTCGATCTGAACAGGCAAGGCCGGAAGGTGCAGGTCTTCCTGCAGGCGATACAAAACGTCCCGACGCTCCCCCTCGGATTTGTCTTCCAGGTGGAGCATTTTTTTCCGCTTGAGCTCTTCCTTGAAGTAGTTGACGTTTTTCTCGGATAGGTCCAGGAGTTTCTTTTTGTCTCCTGCCTTGGGAACGGTAACCAGCACGCCTGGCGAAGGGAGATCGAATGGGGCTATGATTTCAGTCGCCTCGCTGGTGAAAATCTCGCGCATGCGGGCAATGGCGAGGGGAAGCAGTTCGGTGGCGTCCTCCTCGAGTTGGGTTTCGAAGGTGCTGGTTTCGGTTTGAACGATGGTGCCGCCCCGGACCATAAGGTAGTTGACATAGGCCTGGCCTTCGTCTTTGAGGATGCTGAATACATCCAGGTCTCCGAGCCTTTCGTTGACAATGGTCGATTTGGCCTGGTATTGCAGGAGGTGGTCCAGTTTCTTACGGTAGATTTCGGCTTGTTCGAATTTGAGGGCCCCGGCGCTGAGCTGCATTTCCTTCTTGAAGTATTGCACGACGGGGGTGAGGTTTCCTTTGAGCAGGTTCTTGACCTGGCCGAGTCCTTCGGCATATTCTTCGGGTGTTTGCAAGCCTTCGCAAGGCCCTTTGCAATTGCCCAGGTGATATTCGAGGCAAACCTTGAATTTGCCCTTTTGGATGTTTTGGGCTGTCAGGTTGAGTTTACAAGTGCGTAACGGAATGTTTTGTCTTAGTAGCTCGATGAGCTCACGGACCTTCCCGACTGAGGTGAAAGGCCCAAGGTATTCGGATCCGTCGGCGATCTTTTTGCGGGTCAGGAATACCCTGGGGTAGGGTTCGTTTTTCAGGATGATATAGGGGTAACTCTTATCGTCCTTGAGGTTGATGTTGTATTTGGGCTTGAATTGCTTGATGAGGGCATTTTCCAGGAGAAAGGCGTCCTGTTCCGAATCGACGATGGTGAATTCGATCCGGGCGATGCGCTGGACCAATTCGTGCGTCTTGTAGTTGGTCAGGGTCTTGATGAAATAAGAGCTGACCCGTTTCCTCAGGCTTTTGGCTTTGCCCACGTACAGGAGCTGGCCACCGGCATCATAGTATTTGTATATGCCGGGCTGGAGCGGGATGGTGGGGGCTATCTTTTGAAAGGTGTCCGCATTCATGGTTTTTTCCAAACGACGGTTTGCTTTTGCAGGTCTGAGGTGTATTGCCCTTTGTCCTGGGTTTGGATCAGGGTGAAGGTCGAGTCGGTTTTCCAAAGTAGCTGCGTCTGGGAGGCCGTACCGGGAGCGAAGTATTGCAGGTAAAGTTGCGTGATATCCCGGCTGGTTTCATCCAGGAAAACATCTACCCGGCTGAGGGCCACACTGTCCCCTTCGGCTTCAAAGGAAATGATGGTCCTGTGGTGGGCGCTGTCGGGGAGCATAGTGCGGGTATACTGCCCCGCGCCCTGGTCGGGAGACATGAATACACTCAGCATTTTTTGGACGTCCGCAGTAGTGATCGGGGTAGTGTCCGATTTCCCGTTATGGGTTTCGTACAGGGTTGGCGCATCCATTTTCTTGAGCTGCTCCTGCAGGAAGAGGCTGACATTGGGAAAGGAAATGGTGTCATTATGGGATACATCGGAGACGGAGCTGCCCTGGTGGCAGGCGGTGAAGAGGAATAATATAAGTAATGGAAAAGGGTTACACTTCATCCGGTAAAGGTACGGATTACCGGATGGTCCTCACGACCCCGATCTTGAATCCGATGTCATACAAGTGCTCGCTGATGGGATAGCTGCTGATGAAGCTGGGCAGCAATTGGTACCGGAACTGGGGCCCCACTTGGATCTGGACGTCTCCGCGGTTGAAGCGCAGGAAGGTTTCAGCGCCAATATTCATATTCCATGTCCTCAGCAGGTTGGGGTTTTGCACGTAGCTCTGGTAATCCGAAGAGAGCAGGAATGCTTTGGCATTCAGGATATAGCTGGGCTGGAAGGTACCGGCTACGTTCCAACTGAAACCCCCGGTGCGCAGGATTTCAAATTCGGCGCCAACGGGGACGGACAATTCTATCCGCTGATCCGGTATCCAGGTGACGTCTCCCATGTTACCCGCATGTCCGCTTTCGTTGGCATAGGGGGTAGTGTTGGAGACCGGGGTCGGGGGAGCGCTTCCGACCGACAGGTTGGTTATCGCAGTGTGTTGCTGTACGATGGCAGCGGCAGCGGTGTAGCGGCTATAATTGAATTGAAGTCCTGCCTTCAGGTTCCAGCGGCTGGTCAGGGCATAGCGCACATCGCTCCCAACCTCGAAACCGACGGAAGGCCGTTGTTCGACGAGGTGGTTGATGTCGTAACCGTTGTTATCGACGACAATGAAACCCAGGCTGGCCGAGGTGATCGTGGTCCTGCTCTTCAAGGTCCTATAGCTGACGGAAGGCTCGAAATGGAAGTCCCAGCTATACCTTGTCGGAGATGGGATGACCCGCATAGGGCTGGTGGACAGGGCCGCCTCGGCGTCCCGGATGCTCTCCAGCCTGGACGTCAGGAGGGGATCGTTCTGGGCTTTTTGCAGGGAAAAGAGATTATGCGTTTCGATTATCGGAGCCAACTCCGGAGAGGGTAGCTCGAAGGTGCCGGCGTGCACGGGATTGAGGGCCGCGATGTCCTCCCCGGAGGTTGTGGACTGTAATGGGCTTGAAGAGAACTGCAGTTCGCCGGCATTAAAGTTCAATTCATTCGACCTGGTGGGAACGGTGTGAATACTTGAAGTATTTTCGGTGGCCAGCATACGGGAGCCTGGCTTGATCGCGCTGACAGTGTGTGAAAAGGTTTTGGATGGGGGGCGGGGATTATCCTGCATCAATACGAATACGCCCGCCAGGATCATCAGTGCGAAGGTGCCTCCTCCAATGAAATGCCACTTCCTGCGTGTATGAAGGCGGCGGTAAATGCTATTCCATACCCTTTCGGTCGGATACATTTTAAATTCCCCCGTCCTTTCATTAAGCAGTTGTTCAAAATGCCCTCTTAAGGAGTCCTTTTCCATTGTCGCGATTGGATGTTCAATGTTGGTGAAGAGCTTTCTCGGGAGGCGCCAGCAGTATTCTTTTGCGGATAAGGATATCTTCCAGCATGGCTTTGGCCCGGGTGTACTGGGAACGGCTCGTGCTTTCCTCTATGTCGAGCATCTCGGAGATCTCCTTGTGGTTGTATCCCTCGATGGCGAAAAGGTTAAGCACGGTTCGGTAACCAATGGGCAGCATCCGGATACATTCGATGACCTGTTTAGCCTGGATGACAGCCGGAACCGCTTCCTCCCTGACGGATAAGTGCTGGGCATACTGTATGTCTACGCTCTCGCTGAATTTTTTATTCTTCTTGAGCATATTGATACAAGTATGCACGATGATCTTCCTGATCCACCCTTCCAATGCCCCCTTGTGTTGAAACTGATGAATCTGCGAAAAAATCCGGATAAATCCCTCCTGTAGCATATCCTCCGCGTCTTCCCGGTTTTTCGCAAAGCGGTAACAAACCGACAGCATTTTAGGACTGTAGCGATTGTAAAATTCCTGCTGGGCTGCTGCGTCTTTGTGCAGGCATCCTTGCAAGAGAACATCCTCGGTCATGCAGAGAGTTTAATTACCTGAAATATAGACAAAAATTGGCAATCATTTGCTGCGTTCCTTTCGATTTTTATTCTGTTGACTATCAACTTACTAAGATTTCGCCCGTCATTTCCTTGGGAATGGGTACGCCCATGAGGTGCAAAACGCTGGGTGCTATATCGCCAAGTTTTCCGCTTTTCAGCTTTTTTCCACCTTCCCGGGAGATCAGGAATAGGGGAACCAGGTTCAGGGAATGCGCCGTATTGGGGGTTCCGTCCCCGTTGATCATATAGTCGGCATTGCCATGGTCGGCAGTAAGGAGAATGGTGTATCCGTGTTGCAGGGCTGCTTGGGTGACGCGCTCCACGCATCGGTCCACGGTTTCCACGGCCCGGATAACGGCCTCCCAAACCCCCGTATGTCCGACCATATCCGCATTGGCAAAATTCAGGACGACGAACTCGGCAGATTCGGCCTCTATTTCCGGGATGATGGCTTCTGTAATCTCGAGGGCGCTCATTTCGGGCTTTAGATCATAAGTGGCCACCTTGGAAGACGGGATGATGATCCGCTTTTCTCCATCGAATTCCGCTTCCCGTGTCCCGCTGAAGAAGAAGGTGACGTGTGGATATTTTTCCGTTTCGGCAATTCGAATCTGCCGCTTCCCGGCCCTTTCCAAAACCTCGCCCAGGGTGCTTCCGAGGTTGTCGTTTTCGAAGATGACGTTCACTCCCTGGAAGGTCTTGTCGTATTCGGTCATGGTCGTATAAAACAGGTCCAGGGGCTGCATGCCTTCTATGGATTGTTGAGTCAGCACCTGGGTGATTTCCCGGCAACGGTCCGTGCGGAAGTTGAAGCAGATCACGGCGTCTCCGTCTTTTATCGTAGCGATGGGTACGCCCTCTTCGGTTAGGACGATGGGTTTGATGAATTCATCAGTGATGCCTTGTGCATAAGAGTCCCCGATGGCCTTCAGCGGATCGGTGGCATAGGCGCCTTTTCCGTTCACGAGCGCGTCATAGGCCAGCTGTATCCTTTCCCAGCGTTTATCCCGGTCCATGGAATAATACCTACCACAGACGGTGGCTATTTTTCCCGTGGTATTGCCCAGGTGTTTTTCCAGATCGGTCAGGTAACCCAGGCCCGACTTGGGGTCCGTATCCCTTCCGTCCGTAAAGGCATGGACATATACGTTTCCCAATCCTTCTTCCAGGCAAATGCTGGTGATGGCCTTGAGGTGTTCGATGTGCGAATGCACGCCGCCATCGCTGACCAGGCCCATCAGGTGCAGATCCCTGCCTTCGCTTTTGGCATAGTGCAGCGCTTCCTGGAGGACGGGGTTTTCCCTGAAGGATCCGTCGCGTATGGCTACGTTGATTCTTTGCAATTCCTGGTAAACAATCCTCCCCGCACCCAGGTTCAGGTGCCCGACTTCGCTGTTCCCCATTTGGCCGTCGGGAAGGCCCACCGCCTCTCCGCAAGTCACCAGCGTGCTGTGTGGATAAGTCTCATACAAGGAGGATACAAAGGGCGTTTTAGCATGGCGGATGGCGTCGGACGCGGGTTCTTTTCCCAGCCCCCAGCCATCCATAATGATCAAAATAACTTTAGCCTGACTCATGGGGTAAACCTACATTAAAAAAGAATCGAAACCTGGCACACTTTTCGCGCTTCTGGGGTGAACGCAATTTAGTGGGGTCAATGAGTATAAAAATATCCACGACTTTCCTCATTTGGGTTGCCGCAGCCGTTTTGTTCACCCTTACTGCCGTTGGTGGGCATGGCTTCGCGGGGACCTGGATAGCCCTTTCCCCGGAAGCGTCCCTGCCGAATGCGGTCTCTACCTCCCTGGATTCAGGGCCCATCGCACCCGTCCACGCCCGCCCCCCCGTCGTTACCGACAAGTTGAGCGCGGTGGTTACCGCCTTTCAGGCAGGCAACGTCGAGGAATTATCCCGCTATTTCGATACCTACGTAGACCTAACCCTCCCGGATAAACGCGTAGGCTCTTGCAGCAGGAGCCAGGCGAAGATGGTCCTCAGGGATTTCTTCGAAACGTACAAGGTGAAAAGCTTCAATATCCAGGTGAAGGGCGAAGGGGAAAGTACGGGGTATTGCATCGGAACCCTGCAGACCGCCAGCGGTAATTTCAGGACCACGCTCTTCGTCCGCCAGGAAGGCGAGCAGTCCCTCCTCAAAGAAATCAACATGACCGCCCGTTAGGGCCCATTGCCGCCCGGATGTTACACCTCCCGCTCCGTTTACGTACTTTTGCCGAATGCAGGACGCTTTGGATGTCTTGATCGATCGTGCGCTCCAGGAAGATATTGGCCCGGGTGATTACAGCACCCTGGGCAGCATCGACGCCCAGGCTCTTGGCGTTGCCCGTCTGCTTGTAAAAGACACCGGCGTCCTGGCCGGGGTACGGGTTGCCGCCCGCATTTTCCACCGTCTTGAACCCGAGTCTACCTTGAGTATCTATCTCGAAGACGGGGCCTCCGTGGTCCCGGGGGACCTTGCTTTCGAGATAAGGGGCCGGGTGCACACGATACTCCTTGGGGAAAGGCTGGTCTTGAATTGCATGCAGCGCATGAGCGGCATAGCGACCCTGACGCGCACGTATACCCAACTCCTGGAAGGGTTCCATACCCGCCTCCTCGATACCCGGAAAACGACCCCCAATTTCAGGTTGCTGGAAAAGGAGGCGGTGCGTATCGGGGGTGGCGTCAACCACCGCATGGGCCTCTACGACATGATCATGCTCAAGGACAACCACATCGACTACTGCGGGGGCCTGAGCCAGGCGGTGGAGAAAGCCTGGACCTATCTGAAGGAATTGGGTCGCGACCTGAAAATAGAGGTAGAGACCCGGAACCTGGACGAAGTGTGGACCGCTTTGCAGACGGGAAAAGTGGATCGGATACTGCTCGACAATTTTTCTCCGAAGGATGTGGATCGCGCCGTGCAGTTGATCGGAGGCCGCGTGGAAACGGAAGCCAGCGGGGGGATACACCTCGATAATATCGTTTCATATGCGGCGACTGGGGTGGATTTCGTCAGCGTTGGAAGTGTAATTCACCAGGCGCGTAGCCTTGATTTAAGCCTTAAAGCCAAGATATAAGCCATGTCCAAGAAGAAATTCCCTTTATCCGACGGGATCGTCTTTTCTACGGATCCCACCTACCGGCCCGAACAAGAGCCGGAAGAGTCCCGGGAAACGCTTCCTCCCGCCCGGCAATACCTACTCGTTACCCTGGACACGCGGCACCGCGCCGGAAAGGCCGTGACTTTGGTATCCGGCTTCACCGGCTTACCCGCCGACCTGGAGGCTTTGGGCAAGCAAATAAAGAACCACTGCGGTTCGGGGGGCTCCGTAAAGGACGGGGAAATCATCGTTCAGGGAGACCACAGGAGTAAAGTTGTCGAGTGGCTGATCGCCAAAGGCTATACCCGGACCAGGAAACGCTAGCGATGCCGACCAGCGCCACGGGGCGCCGCGCATGGTCTTTTGTGAACGCCCTGTCAAAAACACACTTTTGGTGCGCCTACCTGCCCCCTTTTATCGTATTTTAGTGTAATTATGGTGTCAACTGTCTCTGAAGGAGTTAAAGTCAGCGTGGAAACGTTTTACCAGCCGGATTACAGCAATCCGCTTGCGGGAGAGTTCATGTTTGCCTACAGGATCACCATCGAGAACAACAACCCCTTCCCTATCAAGCTTCTGCGCCGCCATTGGCACATCTTCGACAGCAACGGAACCTACCGCGAAGTCGAAGGGGAAGGCGTAGTGGGTGTACAACCCGGGCTCGAACCCGAAGAGCGTTATCAATACGTAAGTGGTTGCAACCTCCGCACCGAGATGGGTAAGATGCATGGCACCTACCAAATGGAAAACCTGCATACCAAGGAGACCTTTGACGTGGCTATTCCCGTCTTCGAGATGCTCGTTCCGTTTAAAATGAACTGAGCCCCGCCAGGTGGCGTAACGCCGTGCGTCGCATGCCTACTTCGGGTTGTACTGCGACTCCGAAAGCACTTCCTTCCAAGGAATTTCCATCAGCTTTTTAGGCCCCGGATCGCCCCTTTTGGCGACGTACTTCCGCACGATCTGCCATCCCACAAATGACCCGATATTCCCGGGCGACTGGTCGGGCATGCTTTGGGTAGACGGGGCGTCTCCCATATAATTTTTGATGACGTCCGGGTCCATGGAATAAAGCACGTTTTGTTCTTCCAGGAAATTCCAGATCAGGCCTTCGTTGGCTTTGCACCATGTGTACTGCTTACCCGTGTATCCTAATTTCAGGGTATCTTCCACACCAGGCAGGAATTTGTCCTGGAGGTACATGCGCCGGCCCCGGTCGATGAGTTGTTCGATCAGGGATTGGGTCGTGGTATCCGCCGGCTCGGGGTACAGGTCGTCTACCACCGCGGCCATGATGTTTACGGGCAGGTATTCGGGAGTAAATTTACGGCTTACATAATCGGGATACACCTCCTGCACTTCTGGGATCTGATAATAAGAAAAGTTGGTCCCCATGTAAAAATCCAGTCCGATCGCCAGCCCGTCCGGGGTATACAATTCCCGTCCACCGAAGTTGCCGATGAAGGTGATGAGGGTAGGGACCTGATAGTCCGGATAATAATATTTCACGTAGCGGAAATAGTTCTCGAGGGGTCGGGTGATTTTGTCTGTGTTGGGATAGGCCGCAAATACGGAATCCCTCAATACCCGGTTCTGGGCCAGGAAGTGCCTGAGCTCTCCAAAAGCAACCGAAGGGGAATCGGCGGCCCGTTCGAGGCCCAGCACGTCCTGGAGAAAGAGGTGGCTGAAGCTGGGGTATTTTTGTACGATACCGGGCCATTCCTCCGGCAAACGGGTAGAGTCCAGTGCAAACAGGTCGTGATCAAAACGTTCCACCTTGAAGGTCACCTTGATATCCGAGACGTCTGGAGTGTTGTCCGATCCGTGGCAGCCGCAGAGCCCGGCAACCATGATTAAGAAAATGAAAAGACGCTTCATCGACGCAACTTACGACATACCTTTGACCTATGAAAATCGCTATTGCCCAGCAGAACTATCACATTGGGAATTTCGAATTCAATACCCGGCGCATCATAGAGGGGATCCGGGAAGCCCGTGAACAGGGGGCCGATCTCGTTGTCTTTTCCGAATTGAGCGTGTGTGGTTACCCTCCCAGGGATTTCCTGGAATTTGAAGACTTTTGCAATCGATGTTACCAGGCCGTGGAAGAGATCAGCACCCATTCAAAGGAAATCGGTGTGCTCATCGGCTGCCCCGTGCGCAACCCCGCCCGGGAAGGCAAGGGCCTTTTCAATGCCGCCTGGTTGTTGTACCAGGGTGAGGTAAAAGCCATCCAGCATAAGACCCTTTTGCCTACCTACGACGTGTTCGACGAATACCGCTATTTCGAACCGGGATCCCGCTGGAACATCATGGAGTTCAAGGGACGTCGTCTTGCCGTCACCGTATGCGAGGACATCTGGAACCTTGGAAACAATCCCCTGTACCGCATGTGCCCCATGGACATGTTGGTTCACCAGCGACCCGATTGCATGATAAACCTTTCCGCTTCTCCCTTCGATTATGCCCACGCCGAAGAACGAAAGGATATCGTCAGGGCCAACGTGGACAAGTATAAGATCCCCATGTTCTACTGCAATGCCGTGGGTTCTCAAACGGAAATCGTCTTCGATGGGGGTTCCCTGATCATGGACAAGGAAGGCAAGATCGTTCGCTCCCTCCCGTTTTTCAGGGAAGGGCTGATCACGGCTACCCTGGGTAAGGAAGGGCGCCTGATGGTAGAAGAAGTCGAAGACCGCGTGGCGCTTGTTCAGACCCTGGCCCTTGAAAGCAATGCGCACCGGCGCGGCGCTGCAACCGTTCTCGCGCCCCGTGCCGTGACCGCGGCTTCGGGAGAATTTTCCAGGACCGACATAGACATCCTGCAGCCGGAGTTGCACACGGACCGCATTTATGAAGCCCTGCTGTCGGGGATCTCCGATTATTTCCGGAAAATGGGTTTTACCAAAGCCATCATCGGTTCTTCCGGGGGGGTAGACAGCGCCGTTACCCTGGCCCTGGCCTGCGAAGCCCTGGGTGCGGCGAACGTCCGCGCGGTCCTCATGCCTTCGCCCTTCAGCTCCGAACATTCTGTAAAGGACGCCGTCGAGCTTTCGGGCAACCTGGGCAATCCTTACGATATTGTATCCATAAGGGAAGTATACTCGGCCTTCCTGCACACCCTCCATCCCCTTTTCGGAGACTTGCCCTTCAGCCTGGCGGAAGAAAACATGCAAAGCCGGTCGAGGGCAAATATCCTTATGTCCATCGCCAACAAGTACGGCTACATCCTCCTGAATACCTCCAACAAGAGCGAATTGTCTACGGGCTATGGAACCCTCTATGGGGATATGGCGGGAGGATTGGGCGTCCTGGGGGATCTCTACAAGTTGCAGGTTTATGCCCTGGCGCGTTATATTAACCGCAACAGCGAAATCATTCCATTGAATGTTTTGGAGAAGGCGCCCTCCGCCGAGCTCAGGCCCGACCAAAAGGACAGCGACAGCCTTCCCGACTACGGGGTGCTGGATCCCATCCTGTATCAGTATATCGAACGCCGCCAGGGTCCCGCTGAGATCGTGGCCCAGGGTTACGACCCCACTCTCGTGGCGCGCATCCTGAAGATGGTGAATACCAACGAGTACAAGCGGAACCAGTTTTGCCCCATCATTCGCGTGTCCCAAAAGGCCTTTGGCGTGGGTCGACGCGTGCCCATAGTGGCAAAATATTTGGGCTGACGATGGCCCGGACGGCCCGGCGGAAGGCGTATATTTGTGCGCTATGTTACAAGTCCCCTTCATCCGCCAGAACCGCGAATACGTGCTGGAACGCCTGTCTGTCCGCAATTTCCCCGAACCGGAACTCATCGACCAGATTATCAAACTGGACGAGCGCCGCAAGTCCTTAACGCTCCAATCCGAACAGATCAAGGCTTCAGTCAATGCCATTTCCAAAGAGATCGGGCAGTTGCTGGCAAAAGGGGAAAAGGAAAAAGCCGAAGCCCAAAAAGCCGTTGTGGCTGGACTCAATGTTGAACTAGGTCCAATCGAGGTTGAACTCGATCGTTTGGAAAAGGAAATCCATCATATTCTCGTCAGGATTCCGAACCTACCAGCAGCGATAGTCCCCCCTGGCCGCACCCCCGAGGACAACGTTGTGATCCGGGAGGGAGGCGTCCGGCCTTCGCTGCCCAAAGGCGCCCTGCCTCATTGGGACCTTGCCAAAAAATACAACCTCATCGACTTCGAGCTGGGCACCAAAGTCACGGGCAGCGGCTTCCCTGTATACACAGGGAGGGGCGCAAAACTCCAGCGCGCGTTGATCCAGTATTTCCTGGACTATAACACCGAATCGGGCTACAGGGAATACGAAGTGCCCTTCATGGTCAATGAGGACTCGGCCTACGGGACGGGCCAACTGCCCGATAAGGAGGCCCAGATGTATGTCGTGACCGAAGACAAGCTCTATTTGATCCCTACGGCCGAAGTACCGCTCACCAACCTGTACCGGGATGAAATCCTCAAGGAAAGCGAACTTCCCGTAAAGATGACGGCGTATACGCCTTGTTTCCGCCGCGAGGCAGGCAGTTACGGAAAGGACGTCCGGGGGTTGAACCGCCTCCACCAGTTCGACAAGGTGGAGGTCGTCCAGGTAGTCCATCCCGAAAAAAGCTACGAGGTCCTGGACGAAATGGTAGCCCACGTAGAACGCCTCCTTCAATCGCTGCAGCTCCAATACCGCATCCTGCGTCTTTGTGGTGGGGACATGGGCTTCACATCCGCTTTAACTTACGACTTCGAGGTCTTCAGCGCGGCCCAGGAAAAATGGCTGGAGGTAAGTTCGGTTTCCAATTTCGAGACCTATCAGACCAACCGCATGAAGATCCGCTTCAAGGATACCCGGGGGAAACCCCAGTTGGCGCATTCCCTCAACGGAAGCTCGCTCGCGTTACCACGCATTGTGGCCTGCCTGCTGGAGAATCACCAGAAAGAAGATGGGATCGCGTTGCCGGAACCCTTGCACCGATATTACGGGGGGTTGATGGTTTAACCCACCTTATAC
>Ga0210391_10001687_pt1 | contig 19744 bp, 13 predicted proteins | sample IncBWC12OmetaG_FD_160573 | JGI IMG/M metagenome (GOLD analysis project Ga0210391, IMG submission 160573) | Forest soil microbial communities from Barre Woods Harvard Forest LTER site, Petersham, Massachusetts, United States - Inc-BW-C-12-O ...
GTAGGTATCACAAACTTCGAGGTCACCGCTTGTGGAGATCTCTACGCCAGCGTGACTTTGCCTTCATTAACGGTTGCGACAGTCGGTGGAGGGACGGGTTGGGGGACCGCCAGGGAATGCCTAGCCATCGTTGGATGCCAAGGAGCCGACCTCGCACCGAAATTCGCTGAGATCGTCGCTGCCGCCCTGCTGGCGGGTGAACTTTCGATGGGTGGGGCGATCATTAGCGGCGAATTTGTTACGGCGCATGAAACCTATGGACGAAATCGGCCTACTCCGACTTCCTCTTCCTAACCCAGCAGAAAGGAAACGAACATGCTCGCCCCTGCTAATTTCGCCGAGACCGTGGCAGGCGATGTTTCTGTCGGCCTAGCCCACTACGGAGATATCGATGTTTCGCCGGAGCTTTTCATCGGCTACGTGTGGGATATCGTCTGCAAGCACCGTCCAGGTGCTTCGGATGAAAGTTCCGCGGTCGACTTCACGAAGAGGCTATATCTGCGCGACTTGTATCTTTCTTGTGGCTGCGTACACAACAAGGAAAAAGCGTGGACAATATTCGATTCCCGCTATCGACGCTTCATTGCCGATCTTGTGCGCTTCGCTTACAGGTATGGCGCTGATACCGAAGAGATCGCAGACGCTGTCCTGGTTAGCCTGTACTTCAATGACCGTTCCGGCCGCCAGCGTATCGCTTCGTATGATGGCAGGAGTTCCTTGGCGACCTGGCTCCGAGTGATCGTCATTAATCGCGCGATTAACGAACGCAACGATCGAAAGATGGCGAATGACGAAAGCATTGGAGATGTTCCGGATGGCAGGGCGTTGACGAATCTCGAGTCGGCAGTGCGGGCTGAGCGCTACGGTAAGATCTTAACTGAGTCGCTGGTCCATGCTCTGCGCGAGCTTACGGCGAAAGAACGCCTCATGCTGTTGTGGCGTTATGACGAGAACCGGCCGTTGGGAGAGATCGCAAAACTGATGGGCATTCATCAGTCGAATGTCACCCGACAACTTCTCCGCGTGCAGGCAAAACTCCGAGAAAGTGTGATCCAAACGCTTGCGTCGCGACATCAATTGAGCGCTTCTGCAATTCAAGAGTGTCTTACCGACGTCGTCGATAACCCGCAAATGTCGATATCCATCGTGAATCTGATCAAAGCAACTCCGAAGCCAGTCGCAGCTTTTGTTAAGGCCGGCCTGCTCACACCCGGCGATGAACTGCCAAGAATCGCCGAAAGCGGCTGACCGGTTGCAAAAAACTGATTTCTTGCTAGCTGCCAAGCACGGGATGTCATCGATGCCCGGTCGTCGCTTAGTCAGCTGATTCTGTCTTTCCATTCGCAAATTCTCTGCCCTTTGCCTGTCCAGTGGATTGAGGTGCGACCTTTGCCACGGACGTGCCCTGCCGAAGCCGTTCTCGCTGCGTATCTAGACCGAGGCCTTCATTCTTGGGAATTCATTAGGGCGTTCTGTCACGTCTGGACCTGCTCGAAATGTTGGCGCTTGAAAAACGAGCTTCGCGAAAGCCGCAAAAAGGTGTCGGATGACGACGGTCCAAAGGCGTCTTCATCTGAGAATAAATCCGAGCATTAGCTGTCTCGAGGTCTGGCAATTGTCAGTTTCGTTTGTCGAAAGGATGTCAATCAAAACAAACAATGACCTACAATCCAACATCCTGAAATAGGGCTGGAAATTGGGACCGATCCCAACACTCAGAGCCATTTGGCTGCTGCAAATTATCCACTGTTTGCTGTCTAGCTCTATGAGCAAAGTAGCGGGGATGTCTTCGTCCATTCGAGCGTTCGTCCTAGACGACCCGAGCTCTTGTTGCGCAAGCAAGAAAGGTCGCGCGTGCATGGGTCGCAGATTTAGGTCTCTTCGCACCGAACCGCTTCCGCATTACGACGCCGTCATCATTGGTGCCGGAGTCGGTGGGTTGCTGTGCGCGAACCTGCTGGCCCGTTCCGGGTTGCAGGTATTGCTCGTAGAACAGCACTATATGGTTGGTGGCTACTGCAGTTCCTTTAGAAGAAAAGGGTTTACCTTCGATGCAGCCACCCACTTCTACCCTTTGCTCGGAAACCCTACTACGCTCACGGGCGCATTGCTGGAGGATCTGGGAATCACAACGGAATGGGTGAAGATGGATCCGGTGGATTGCTTCCACTTTCCGGACGGGAGTACCTTCCACGTTCCAGCAAGTTTCGATACCTACGTGCACCAACTGAGGCGTGAGTTTCCCGGGGAGTCGGAGAGCATCGACAGGTTTTTCGCTCTGGTCCGAAAAACCCACATGCTCGGGCTGGTGCATTATTTTCGCAATGTTTCGACTCCGCGCATCGCTGCTTACCAGCACTTGACCGTGCAAGAAGCCCTGAACAGACACTTCGAAAACCAGAAGCTTAAGTTATTGCTGGCGGGAGACATCGGCCACTGGGGCTCTCCTCCGTCGAAAACGTCGTTTGTCTTCGACTCCATGCTCCGTCTTGCCTATTTTCTAGGGAACTATTATCCCCGGGGAGGGTCCCAGGCCTTTGTCGACGAGCTTGCACAGCGATTCGAAGATGCGGGTGGGCACATTCTGATGAGCTCTCTTGTACGTCGCATTCATATCCGCAATCACACGGCGTGCGGAGTCGAAGTCGAAACAGGTAGTCCGCGCCATCGAGTGCGAAAGGACATCTCCGCAGGCGTGGTCGTTTCGAATGCAGATTTGCGCCAAACATTGGAACGAATGGTCGACCCTGCATCGATTGATCCAGACTATCTCGCACATATTCGACGGCTCCGTCCCACATATCCCTGCTTTCTCATGCATATTGGCCTGAAAGACATCTCTTTGGACGAATTGAAACAGGGCGAAGGCCATCATTGGAGTTCATGGGATCCGGAAGATGTAGCCACCCACGCCTTCAAGGTGTTTTTGCCAACCTCCTTCGATCAGGCTTTGGCACCGCCGGGCGGCCAGATCCTTATCGTCCAGAAGCTTAGCAACGTGGATTACGACAAAGTCGAAGACTGGTCATCTCACAAGTCCAAGGACGAAAACGACATTCTGCAGTCACTTGAGAGCTGCATCCCGGGTCTTCTAAAGAAGATTGTGATCAAGCTCAGCGCTTCAGCACAAACGTCACACAGATACACCCTCAATCATCACGGCGCCATGCTGGGCTGGGAGATTTCACCGGACCAACTCGGGGCCCAGAGGCCGGGGATCCGTGGGCCCTTCAACAACCTTTATTTCGTCGGACACTGGGCCCAGCCTGGCGGCGGAATTACTCCGGTAATGATTTCGGCTATGCAGGCGGTAAAGCTGATTACGGGAAACTCATTGGCTCGTGCGCATACACCGGGTGAAGCTGATTTCGCGGAGATTGCAGCCACAGTCAGCGCCTAGGAAGTGAGTCGTGGAAGAAAGCAGAGGAACATGAGAAAGACCATAGTAGTGGCGCGCAGCGGTAATTCTGTTGCGAACGGTCTCGTGTCCGCGCTGGGCCGGTGTACTCCCCCTTGCTGTTGCGAACTCACGGTTCCAGAACTGTTCAGGGCTCGCCAGGTCGCCAACGATTCACAGACAACTTGTATTTACGTCCCGAGTGCGCATGATCGCGACGGAATGACGCCCGACCTCGCAGAAGCCGAGATCGTTTTCCAACAAACGGCAAGGTCAAACATTGGGAAATTGATCCTGCTCTCCAGTGCATTGATTTACGGAACCGATCGCGGGAGGCAGGCGTTGGTAACGGAAGATTATTCGGCCCCTGGAGTTCGACTGCGGATCCCTAGCAATTGGTATTCCCTCGAAGCGACGGCCGCCACGCATCTTCGCGCCGAAACTATCCTGACGGTACTTCGTCCTTCAACGGTATTGCCCTCGCAGGAGTTTCCGACACGACGCTTATCGAATCGATTTGTTATTACTCTGCCCGGACATGATCCCGTGTTGCAGCTTCTCAGTTTTGCCGACTTGGCGAATGCCGTGTTTCTTACGATCACCCAAGATAAGGCCGGTGTATTCAATGTCGCCCCTGATCGCGTGGTACCGCTGCACACTGCCATTCACGGTGCTCGGAGCTTTCGCATTCCAGTCCCCTACTCTGTGCAGCGACTGGTGAAACGGTCTGAGACTCTCGAGTACCTTCGCTATCCTTGGACGATCTCAAATGCGAAGATAAAACGCGAGTTGGGATTTTCGCCGCGAGATTCGAGCCTTGGTGCGCTTCTTGAATTACGGCATCGGCTAAATCCTGCGGGTGAGGAGCCGGACTTTGACGATTTCGGAATGGACAAGGACTACATCCGGTTCTACAGCAAGACACTTTTCAAATTCCTGTCAAGAGTCTACTGGCGGATTGAGGACAAAGGTCTGGAACACGTTCCTCGCTCTGGAAAGGGGGTAATGGTGGGGATGCACCGTGGGTTTATGCCTTGGGATGGCATAATGGCGCTCCATCTACTCGTGCAGAAAACCGGAAGGTTCCCACGTTTCCTAACTCATCCCGGGCTATTTAAGTTTCCGTTCTTGGCCAACTTCGTGACCAAACTCGGCGGCGTCGTTGCTTGCAAGGAAAGCGCCGAGCGCGTTCTTAAAAGTAACGAACTGCTGGGACTGTTTCCCGAAGGAATCCAAGGTGCTTTTGTGACCTATGAAAAGGCATACAAATTAGCGGCGTTCGGGCGTGATGCCTTTGTCAAGCTCGCATTGCGCCACGGCGCTCCCATCATCCCCTTTGTCACTGTGGGCAGCGCAGAGATATTTCCCATCTTTGGCAAAATCAAGTCCAGACTGTGGACACGCTACAGTGACTGGCCCTTCATTCCCATCACGCCAACGTTTCCGATTTTGCCGGTGCCCTTGCCTTCAAAGTGGCACACACAGTTTTTGGCACCGATAAATACAAGCCAATATCCCCCAGAAGCTGCTAGTGATCGTACCTTGGTCAAGGAAATCAGTCTCAAAGTGCGAGCCTCGATGCAAGAGGGTTTGGATGACATGCTCAGGCGGCGACCCTCAATCTTCTTTGGGTCAATTTTCGAACGGAGGGCGAATGAGAATCAAAGCGAGCCTGCGGCGATTTAGAGATATTCTCCTGATCGCTACCCGGCACGCCGTCTTGCATGCGGCCCACATGGAACTCGCAAGGTGGCCGCGCATCGCGCGCAGGCTTCCAGGTGAAAATCTTTCCGCCCCTAAACGTTTCCGCTGCGCCATTGAAGAAATCGGCGGTACCTTTATCAAGTTCGGACAGATGATGGCCATGCAAACGGACATGATCCCGCTGGACTATTGCACTGCTTTATTCTGCCTATTCGATCGAGTGCCGCCGTTCGATTACGCCGACGTGGAAAGAACCTTCCTTGAAGACCTGCAACGCACACCGCTGGAAGTTTTCGAGTCCTTCGAAAAGCAGCCTATCGCGACCGGTTCGATCGGACAGGTGCATGTTGCCACGTTGAATGGACAGAAAGTGGCGGTGAAGGTCCGGCGGCCAACCATCCTGAATGATTTCCACGCTGATATCGCCACCCTGGAGTTTACTGTGCGTGCAGTGAAGCTGTTGCGAATCCGACCGCTCTACTGGATCATCCCTCCCACCGAAGAGTTCATTGCCTGGACCCGGGAAGAACTCGACTACAGACGGGAAGGCCGCTACATGGAGGAATTGGGGCGGAATGCCAAGGACAATGATCATGAGAAAGTACCTGCGGTTTTCTGGAGTTACACCACTTCAAGGATTCTTACTGCTGAATTCCTTGACGGAATCACCGTATCGGAATATCTGCGGCAGATGAATGGCGGAAGGGCTCACACCAGTGCTGATGTTGAACCAGATATTTTCGCCGCACGTTTGATCGACAACTTTCTGGGCGATGCTTTCCGCTACGGAATGTTTCACGCAGACCTCCATCCGGGGAATCTGATGATCCTTCCGGGGAACGTGGTGGGTTACATCGATTTTGGAATCTCCGGAGTGTTGAGCCGGTACTCACGGCGTCATGTGATTGCTATGACACTCGCTTACGCCCGTGGTGATCTTGAAGCGTTGTGTGAGGCTTTCTTCCCAATTACAACTTTCAATGAAGATGCAGACATTCCGGGCTTCCTCCGGGGGTTGAAGGAGATATCGGCTGGCTGGTACGGAAACCGAACCGGTGAAAGTCGGCTGTGCAGAAGCATAACTGCGGTCATGCTGGATTTACTGTGCCTTTCCCGGCAAAACGGCATTTGTCCCCAACGGGATGTGATCAAATATATACGTTCAGCGATCGCACTGGATGGGCTGGTCAAGACGTTCTCGCCCAACGTGGACGTCGGTCTTCACCTGGAGCAGGCATGCGAGCGCCATATCAAGTGGGATTCTTTGAGAAACCTAGTTTCTCCCGAAACTATGGTCGGTTGGTTTGGAGGAGTCGTAAACCTGATTCGCGACGGCACGCTGAGAGGACTGGCTGCCTTACATCACGTCGGAACCGATCGTTCGCTAGCACGTTCTTTCTTGGTTGAGGAGCAGCAGACTAAGAACACGAGGAGCCCATCGATTAAAGTGCTGAGCGCGATATGGATCAGTCTGTGCGCCGCCATGATTTGGTGGTCGCCAGGCCAAATCCTATTCGGTCACGATATCGGAATCGCAGTTCCAGCTCTTGCAGGGCTTGGGATTATCGCGTGGCGGGTGCTTAAGGCAGAGCGCACAACTGGAAGTACTTGAAAGCCTAACAAAAAGCGGCTAACGAGAATGTCGACTAGATGGGCCTACTCCCGATCCAGAAAGCATCGGAACGCCTCCTCCACATCTCGGGAGGCCGTTCCTGGGGATCTACCGGATAGCACTTGCAGGCAGCGAGCAAGGCACATTCGCGAGTCCCTGCAAGAGCTCGGACCAAGTTATTCGAGTCTGGCTCTCTATCTCTCCTCCCGAATCGACTTGATGTCTGCGGAATATTGCCATGAATTGGCACAATCGCCGCTTGCGGTTCAACCCCTGGCCCCATCGGTTGTGCGACAGATATTCAGAGAAGAATTGGGCAGTCATCTTGGTCGGAGTCTTGATTGCATTGATTACGCCCCGGTTGATTGCACGCTGATCGCCCAGTCGCATCGTGCCAAGCTCACAACGGGGAGACCGGTAACCGTGGAAGTGTTGCGCCCCGAATACTACGTGGTGCAAAGCGACATCCGCTGGGCTGGGTTTCTCAACAAGGACGTTGTCGGCGAGGTCCTCAGTGGATTGTCATTGGAAGATGCTCTTACCGACTTTATGGGCTCGTTGCGACGAAAAACAAACTTTTCACTAGTAAAGGAAGCCTTGGAAGTCCCGGGTCAAATCCGGGGTCCGGGATCGGAAAGCGCGCTGAAGGTCTATCAAGAATTGTCCACAATTCGCATTCTAACGCTCGAACAGAGTGGGGTGGAGAATCTCGCCAGGTTCGTAAAAGAACACCCACTTAGAGCAATCACTCTGTCACATCGTTTGTGCGAGGCTTGGCTCGAAAGAGCGCTGTTCAGCGCTTATTTGCCAGTGGGCCCTCAAGCTCAAGACGTCACCGTCGATGAGAATGAGCACGTGTCCTTCCACGGCTGTGAATTTTGTGTATTGCCAAGCAGGACCCGCGAGAACCTGTGGAACTATTTGCTGGCTGCAATAGTCGATGATCCCGACCGGGCGGCGATGTATTTACTGCGCGAGATGCGGCCGCGCGACACAAGGAGTGGCGATCCGCAGAGCTTGCGCAGTAGGTTCCGCCAGTCTGCTTACTTCGCTGCGCTACAGCCCATCCTCGGGGCCGACAGCAATGCACTGGGTCAACTTGTCTTTCAACATTGGCAAACAGCCCGCGAACATGGCTATCTACCGACGCAGCATCTTCTTTGCTTTTACCGCGGGCTGTTCTCTGTTGCCAGAATGGCCCGGAGTCTGGCCGGCGCAGGGGATCACATGAGGCAAGGGATGGAAGAACTGCGGGCCACCAAAGTTGTGGATCAAATCAAAGACTTCACAGATTGGCGCTACTTGTTTCAGAATGCTGATAGGTTCGTTAACACATTCGTACAGTTCCCCAAGACATTTGATGATGCTCTCACACGGACTTCTAAGCCGCAGGGGCTCTTTACTCATGGCGGGTCTGATCGACGATCGAGAAGCGGTTCGTCGGTCAGCGTAGTAGCGATTCTTCTGCTATTTATGGCAATTGCCCTTCCCCAGGTTGCTGGAGTCGCTCCGCAACGGCTTGCAATCATCGCCCTGATGTTGGCGGGCTTGATACTCATACGTGATCTCGAACGGCGATAGATCGGCTTTTTCGAGACGTTTGCATGTTGCTTGGCCCCGCAAATCTGGATTTACTCGATGTCTACATTCATGGGTATTTGCGGCAAGGGGATCGCCATTGTGGAGGAAAAACTATGATGGTTCGAGATGTCACTAAGTCTGCACTGAGTCTCTCGTGGGCGCTTTCTCTATTGGGACTAAAGCAGGCGATCGATCTGGTACAACCCCAGCAGCAGCCGCAAGGCGACGTGTTTCGACCCCTTGCTCAGGTAGCGGTAGACCAACTCGATGAATCCATGAAGGACCTTTATCGCTCTGGCGACAATGCGCAGGCACGTGTGGTCGATTTAGCCTTTACGGTGTTCAATCCCCAGAGCTGGATTCAAGGTGCTAGTCGACCCGGACCGACCACCCCGGTTAATGGGGGCGCTGGTAACGCGTCAAGTTCATTTTGCTGGCAGAACATGGTCAATTTTATGAACCCGATGGGCTTTCTTAGAAAGGTGCAAAACTGCGCGCGCTGTGGAGGTCAAGCCGCACGCACCGCACAGCAGTCGTCCGGCACAGCAGGAGATGCAGGGACAGCTCGTTAGAATGACGGAAGAACCGCTTTTGAGCTTGACCTCACTCCACGTAAACGCGTTTGTGATTCTGTACGGCAATGACACCTTATACTTCACAAGGCAGCCCGAGAGTCTCACAGACGGGTGATCATTCTGATCCATATCAGCTTGTAAATGCCTTCGATATCCTTACCAAGGAAGCCTACAACCGGTTAGGAAGCTCGGGTCAAGCCGCGTTCTTCGTAGGAGACGGCTTACAGCGAGTTGCTTTGGCGGGCTTCTTTGATCTCCTGAATCCAAAAACGTGGACTCCGGCGAACATTTTGCGGGTCAGTTCGGTTGCTGCCAACCAGGCAGCAAGGATTTCAGAGCTGTTCATTTCTCCGGAAGCAGCGCGTTTAACATGGCTAGAGCTGCAAAATAAGGTCGAAATATTCTTCTTGGTGAAGAACTCGAGTTCGCTATTCGGTTCTCCGCAAGACATCCATCTGCCGCGTGCGATTGAGAAAGCTTACAGTCTCCCAGCCTTTCAGGCATTGTGGGCCGTCGAAGGCCTCGGACACGATTATGCAGCCTCACGTTGGCGCTTTCATGGCCCCCAGAAGCGTCTGCTGTGGGAGGAAAACGCCGACGTGCCCGAGAAAAGCCTGCTTATGCTCCATGCAGGGCTGGGACTCTTTCTTGCCGATTGGCTGCTGGGCAGCGGCAGTCCGACGCTCATCGCCCATTCTCCGCCTGCTCAGTTTCGTGCTGTCACTGAGAAATTTGTGAGTCTCGTCCAGGATAACGCCCGGAAAGGCTACGTGGGTCCGGTTGTGGAGTCACTCGGTTTAGTTACACGCGATGTCCACCCTGATATGGTTGACTCGGTCGGTGCCGCGGTGCATGACGTGGCACCTGACTTGACCGGATATTACTGGCACGGCGTCGGACGGGCTCTCTACTTTTCGCGCCAGTATTTTCTGCCAGTCCTAAGTACGATGTGGAGCGGCATCGGCAGTGATGGTCAGACTGTAAGGGACCATCAAAACGTTATGGCAGGCTTGACTTGGGCAGTTGTACTGGTAAACATGCGACAGCCGGAGATTATTGAGTGGATGCTTCGAAACAATATCAGACATTCTTCGTTGCAAGATGGATTTGCCAATGGAGCAGCTTCCTCGATCATGGTGCGGAACGACACAACCCCCAACGATTCTTCTACTGCTGCGTTCTGCCATCACCAACCGCGTGATAGGCAAGTCGTTCCGTTATGGAATCGGCTGCTCTCTTCGCCCTGCAAAGTCGCATTACACAAATACTACTCGGCATTCCGGGAATGTCGTGCTCTGGAGGAAGTGTTCCAATATCAAGACCTGGCAGAATTGGCGGCCCGCCTGCAGGGACAGGCCCTAGATCATCAGGAGCAAAACGTGACAGAAAGACGAGCAGTGAATCCCTGGACTTGGCAGGATCGGTTGGGTTTCTCACAGGGGATCGAGATTAAGAACGGACAGCGGATCATCTACTGTGCCGGCCAAACATCGGTGGACAGGAGTGGAAACCCACTTTACCCGGGCGACATGGCCAAACAAGTAAACCAGGCGCTGGACAACCTTGAACTGATTCTGAAGGATGCCGGTCTTACGTTGGCTAACGTCGTACGACTGAACTACTACACCACAGACACAACAGCCCTTTCTGAAGCTGGTCCGGCATACGCTCCACGCTTGGCAGCGGCTGGTTGCAAACCCGTCGCCATGGCGCTTGGTGTAACCAGCCTGTTTCGACCCGAACTCATGATCGAAATCGAAGCCACGGCAGTTACGTAGATTTCATAGGACCTGTGACGACCAGCGGAAAGGGAGACAGATGACTTTTGTTGACGAGCACGCTCCATCCCCGAACTGGCAGACGAAGCCTAGAGGTTCGCATTTCGATGGTGCCGAGGCGACGCCGAGGTCTGCTCCCGACCGTTGTGTACTGCCTACCGTTCCTGAATATCTCGCCCGCGGCCTGGCACTCCGCCGTTGGTGGGCGGAAGTCGAAAGCAAAGGAGGACCTGAAAACACTTTTGATATCGAACGCAGCTTCAACCGGCCGACTCGGAGTTTTGGCTTCTTCGGGGAAGCTCCCGTGCACGGCAGGATGATGCCGGTACTTGGAAACGTCCAAGAAATGTTCTACGACAACATGCGGACGCCTGTCGGCCAGGAGCATTCGGGCCAGTTGACTCTGGCTCAAATGCGCGAGTTCGTCATGAAGTACCTTATGAGGACCACTTCCTTCCGCCAAACGGAGGCTTATTCGGATGCCTCATCTCCGGTTCCACCTCCAGCGTGGGCCGGACTGAGTTGGTGTCCTCGGCCAGTTCCTTCGCAAACGGGTTTCGGCTTCTCTCAGCTTTTCAACAAACCGGCGGGCTCCGACGTAATCCACACATTCCCCAGCTATGAGCAGCGTTCGATTGTCGATCAACGCCTCATCGGGCCAGTTTTCGATTGGATCGTCCTGAAAGTTCGTATCTTCGATTTCAAATTCAAATCCCAGCCTTTCGGAGAGCATGGTCCCGAACTTGTTTTCGGTGAGAACGAGGAAAGTTACCTAGTGGTGCACGAAGAGTTCATCAACCGTAGGGATTATTCCGAATCGTCCCCTGCTCCAGTCAGTAGTCCTACCGCAATTGGTGAGCAGGGAGTGGGTAAATTCCGTCCCATCGGCGATTATGGCATTGGTTATGCATTCATCAAGAACCCTATCCAGAGCGTCTTCGGATTTGGACCGGGTGAGTTCGACGCTGCGATTCAACTGATCAACTTCCGCATCTACGAGAGTGGCTACATCAGCGTACGGATGGTTTTCATTGCCAATCGCTTACAAAGCATAATCAATGTCCGGGTTGACCCCGTGGACTGGGGCTTCAAAATGGCTGACGCCTTCTCTTTCGGATTGGCTTCGCGAATCTTCTCTCCCTTTAGGAGCCTCCTCGCTCAAGTGCCACTCCAGCTCAATTTGGACCCTGTGAGCGCGTACATTGATCTTGCAAATCGGTTTACCGGCGGTGATGCCGCCAGAAGTCTTTGTATTTCGAAAGAGACGATCGAGAGACTCTCGTTATTGATCCATTTCCAACAGCATTACCAAACCATTCTGTCGACCCTCAGCACCTGGCGACAATTTAACTGGCTTGATCCCAGGAGTTTGCCTTCCTGGGTGGTCTCGGGTGTCGGTTCATGAATGCCGCGAAGACGGCCTTGATATTGTCAGGCGGAGGAGCCTACGGTGCGTTTGGAATCGGTGTAATGAAAGTACTGTACGCAGGAGCCAGTCCTGCCACCAACTACCAACCCCTTGACGCCGGCATTTTCAGCGGTACTTCTGTTGGAGCTTTCAATGCTGCAATCATGGTAGATCAATCCCATGACAGTGGCTTGAATCGGGTGCTGACTCTGGAACGAGTTTGGTTGGAACTCGTGGCCGATCATCCGGGAAAGTGTGGAAACGGAATTTACCGTCTCCGCGGTAATCCTGCCGATTACCTAACTGCCAGTTGCCTAAGCCGCCCCGATGTTGCGGCTTCCCGGTTTGCCAGCGATGCACTGGCAATCGGCGGCTACTTGCTGGATCGGACTGCGAATTTTATTGCCTCCTCCTCTGAATGGTCCAACCGTTTGTTGGGGTTGTCGAATACCAGTTCGTTCATCGACGACTCCCCTTTTCGTGATCTGCTGCACCGGGTCATCGACGAAGATTGTATTCGCGAAAGCCCGAAACGATTGCAGATCACCGCAACAAATTGGATTTCCGGGGAGCTTTCATGCTTTACGAACGCCGATTTCCACGATGATCAGGGCGCCCGTATGGTGATGGCATCGGCCGCCATTCCAGGCTTTTTCCCACCCGTTGAAATCGGCGGGGCCGTTTTCGTGGACGGCGGAGCCGTTGACAACACTCCCTTAAAGCCAGCCATTAGAGCTGGGGCTACTGAATTGCACGTGGTCTATCTCGACCCCCAACCTAAGTTCATTCCTTTGCAGGGAGAGCCAAATACAGCCGATACTCTTTTACGCCTCTACTACTTGATGTTGTCGTCAAAATTCAACGAAGACATCGAAACCGCACGCTGGATCAATGACGGGCTTAGGGCAGTCGATACGTACCGGCAGAGCGGTTCTGTGTCCGCAGACTCGGGCCACGACTTTGTGAGAGTCGCAAAGCAAATCCTTTCGGGGGAAGCCTACGAAACGATAACCATTCACCGCTACTTCCCGCGTGTCGTGCTGGGTACTGACCTGAATTTGATCAACTTCGATAGCGATCGGATCCAGTATATGATCGACGAGGGTGAACGTGTTGCTCTGGTGCACGATTGCAAAGAGAGCGGATGTGTCATCGGCTGAGGTCGGAAGATAACAGGCATCCTCTCTGAAGGATGGTACTCTGAGCCTAGCAGGCCTAATCCTGATCGGTATGTTTATGGCACGACATCCTGCAGTTGTGGAGGTTTTGTATTCACGTCGGAAACCTCACCGCCGTCTACTTGAATTCCGACGTATCGGGCGCTAACTGAGTTGCAAATCTGAGCGGTGACCTGACACGCTTTCTCTACACCATCCTTAGTCCAGGTTCCGAACCCGGCAAAAGTAATCGTGTCATAATCCTCCGGGCTGGAATCGGATTCTCGCGAATTCATGAATTTGATCCAGGTGACGGCTCCTAGGGAAAATTTGCCTTCCTGGGTGTGATTGACGTAGTCAAAGAGTGGGTTTCCACCAGTTCCGTCGGACAGGCTGTAGCTGTATGAAAAACTGTCTCCATTGGACGCCCGGACTTGTGAAGCCCCCCCTCGTAAGGTTCGGGCCTCGGTAAAGGGTTCACTGATCCCGCGTATCCAAAGGTAAGGTTCTAAAAACGAATTGGGGCCAACCACGAAGGCAGTTGCTAAATCGGGCTGTGGAAACAGAAAACCTTCTGGGTATGGCAGTCGCGTATCAGCTTGCATCCTAAAAATGGTCTGCCCCTTCTTCCCTTTTTCAATCGCCGCCGGCCCCTTAAAGAGGAAGGAAGAGCGGGGGGTGCGAGGTTCGATTCGTACCAACGCGAAGAATACATCTTGAGCCAGGAATCCACGGTGCAACAAGCCTCCGATAAATTGCCCGGTGTTCACGTCAATAGCACCGACGGAAAGGTCGAAAGGATCATCCAGGAACGAAACCGTTTCGAGAAAGTAGGTTCGAAAAGGGAAACGGAGAAATTCGTCAAAACCGTGCGGACCAGGGGAAAAGCGACCAGGGAACGCTTGAGAGACGGGCGAAGATTGGAGGGCGCGCAGGGACCCTCCAGGAGTCATCAAGGACACCGCGACAGGAACCGAATTCCCACTTCTTTCGCCGAACTGCAATCGAAGACGGCCCATCAATTGGGAACGTCCAGTGCCATCCCCGCCGAACTCAGGAATGTTGAGCGAAAAGTGATCGCCGAAACTGCTGTTGTGAGTAAACAACGTGTACTCCTGAATGCTATTGCAAGGTATCGAAGCAGGCTCGCAAGCAACCGCTGCTACCACATTTCTGGTACTCAGTCGAATGTGCGGGTGCATGGCAGTGCCGCTCGCAGGAACACTTGCAAACCCGAGTGTCGGCCCGGCGAAGGGCAGCGGAAGTCGTAGTAGATCGCCGCCCAGGGCCTTTCCTAAAGGCAGAAATGTTGTTCCGTAAAATGTGAAATCAAGCTTGCCATCCGAGCGCTGCTCAAAGTGAGCCCATGCGGAACCATACTGGCCCGGGAAACTGATTGGAGTCCTCGGAAAGTGGGGGTTGACGAGCGCCAGCGCACTCAGACCAGTGGTTGTAAATCCGAAAGAAAACTTTAGGTCCTCGGCATTTACCTCGCCGGTTACTAGATTCAGAGTTCCTGAACATGGCTGGCCCGGGACATCACGAACGCCATTTTGTTGAAATGGCATGCGGTAAAAATTGGGCGCCACGAGGGTGCTATCGCTTCCCGTCAGCCCACCCTCCAAGAAAACCTGAAAGTGAGTGACGTCGTTCACAGGAGGCGTGAACTTGATCCGCAGGTTTCCTCTAAGATGGCTGTCCACCAAGATGAGTCCGCCGAACAATGTCAAAGCGCAACTCCCATACTTAGCGTCCTGATCGTTCTCGCAGTTGACGGCTCGGATCGCCTCGCCGAAGTAGCTCGACACAAAATCCAAAGGTAATACCTGCTCAAGAGCGTCGGGAAGGCTGAGCCCGGTTCCTGAAGACGGAAGCGATTGGCCCCCCGTTTCCCCAGGTTGGCTTGGCCCATCCGCACCCATCATTGGTTTCGGTGGCTGCTGCAATGCAACCACATGTTCCAATGTCCAGAGCGGACCCTTTGCAGGCCGGTACATCGCTACCGGATCGGTCCGCATGATTCGACAAGCATCGATCATTGGAAAATCGGCATCGTAAGCCTGATTGAGGAACGCGAGTATGTCATTGGCAAGAACAGCATTGCCGGTAGGGCCAGGGTAGTATCCATTTAGAGAGTAAAAACCGCCAAGAAATCCTCCCGAGATATTCCCGGGGCACAAGGAACACCCCAAGTTCTTGACGTTACGAAAAAATGTACGCAGGTCATAAAGGACTGCACCGTGCTCCCTCGCAAGGACTGCGAGTTGCTGATCGATCGAGTTTGTCCAGGACGAAATTTGTGCGGCGACGGCGGAACTCAAGAAGTGCTCAGAAGACAATGCATGAATGGACTTTCCTAACAGCTGATTCCCAATTTCGACCAACCCGGGAACCGTAAGCCGATCTTGGTTTTCCAGTCCGTAGAGTTTCAACAGAAGCGCTGGTTCTGCCCGGAGAACTTCGGAGGCGGCCTCCACTGAGCTGAAGTAGGCAGTATCCAGCGGATCTGGAATATTCATGACCGTAACCTCAGCTCCGGTTTCCTTGAGCGCTCTAATGATGCGTGCAAAAGTTGCCATGAAGTTCTGCTGTTGTGGGAGCAGAGTCGGAGTGCCGTGGACAGCAGTCCTCAGAACCTCGTAATACCCTAGAGCCAGGATCACAAAGGTGGGAGAGCTATTCAATGCATACTCGAGCTGCGTCACGCCTTGGTTCCCAGACTCGATGAGTCCTGTCATTCCTAATACAAAATTGGCGATCGTCTGCTTGGCATCATGCTGAACTACCAGAGGGGCGCAGGTGCGAAGCTCGACACAATCGGTAAGGAGCAGTCCGGAGATTGAAAGATTGTTTCTGGGGTTGGGATCCAAGAGATTGGAAAGAAAAGTGGTTTGCATTTCAGCAGGGACACTGACGGGAACGTGGCCGAACCCTTCCAGGTTGCCGATGCCGGGCGCCTGAATCAAAGCCTGATGAAAATCCACTCCGATTTGTTCGGCCATTTGGGCCGGGAAGCTCTTTGTCTGACCAGCCTCGTTAAGGTAAAAGTCTCCTATTCCCGCGGCTAGGCCTTCGCCTAGGACGATGAATTTTCGCGTGTTTAAGCGCCCACTTGGCGCCGGAAATCGGGTCTGGCGGGACGAAGCAGTGCCGGCATCGAGTTTCTCTGCGGTCCGAATCGAGGTTGGCACGGACGCTCCGCTGGTGTTCCTTCCGCCACTTGATTCTTGTCCATCTTCATTGGGCTGGCTTGGACTGATTAGACTCGCCATCTGATTCAAAGCAAACGACGACGCATCAAGAGAAAACTTGAACAGAGAACGAATCAGTTCACCCATAACCGAAGAAACTCTCCTGCTGGGTCATGCTTCAAGTCGTCAGGGCTCCTACTCTGAACGAGGCGATCAGCTATACTCGGTAGCTGCCCTGTGGATCTGCGATACGGATCACATAAAGACTCGAGGGAATCGGAGGCAGAGCGTTAAAAGCGATGCTATGAAATAGACCGTTTACTCCGCTTAGTGTTCCCGTTCCATCCAACGCCAGACCGTACCCGGCAATTCTCACACCCGGCTGCCGTGGAGCGGCATCCAAGTGCAGATTAAATATGGTACCGTCGGGCGCCAAAGCCCGAATGCTTGCGATCTCGTGCCCACATTCATCCACAAAGGTGAATATGTTTTCGCCCCTAAAGGGAATCGTCGCGAAGGGCTTCCTGAGATTTGGCAGCTGTGTTGGGTCAAATTGAATGCTGGAAGCCTGGTTGCCAATGATTGCACCAACTAGACGCGAGCTTCTCAGCCCGCGGAACCCCAAAATACAGCAATCCGGGTAGATCGTTCTCACGTCTTGATTCAGGTTGAATCCGCCTTGTGCGCCGCCGGGTTGAGTAGTCGACGGTGATGCCGTTTTAGCGAGATCTCTTTTCTGGCCGCGAAACAGAAAGTAGGTTGCTTCCAGCTCTATTTCTGGATGGCACTCTACCGAGGGCAATTCTGCCGTGAGCCTGTCGTCCGGATCAGGGATTCGAGTGATAATGGTGCCGATAAACCCGGCTTCCGGATCGAGACGCCCGACGAATATGCAGGTGCCCTGGACGTGTCTAAAAATACCGATTCCTTCCGTAATGTCTCCGCTGGCGGCAACTAGCAGTTCCGAGCGACTATTTCGAGCGCCAGGAAATGTACGCCCGGTCCCGAAACAACGAAAAGCATCCCGTCCATCCCCGAATGAGAGTTCGGTCTGAAGCATGCTAAGCCGTTGCGACCGAGATGGATCTAATTCAGTCCCGGGAGGATCCGAGCCTCGTAGGGCCACAAAATTGTCCGGAATGATCATCCACCTCAGTTCGGCCTTGCCTACGAATTCTCCGAGGGTGTTTACCGCCTTTACTCCGTGCCGCTCATTTGGCGAGTTCATGTACATCCGGAAGCGGTGAAGTACCTCCGTAGCCTGAATTCCATAACAGCAGCTTCCGCGGCTAATTGCCGCGGTCCTCCCGCGCTTTGGGACGGCATAGAGAGGAAAATACGCAGTCTGATCGAGCAGTTTCTGGACGACCTCGAGGGGATAGATCGCTGGCCCGAATAACGAAGCGGACGGGGGAAGTACCGCGCCAGTCGGCGAGGCTTCTAATACGATCTGAGATGGTGCGGGTTGTTGTGCCATTTGCTTTCATCAATATCGAAGATCAAGGGTCGTTGATCCGAGACACTCGATAGCGTTTGCCTCAGACTCCTGGAAGGGGACCGGGTTTTTCACCGATGGCAAATCGAAACCATGGCTGTGCGCCCGAAGCGGCAGGCGGCAGATTCGATGGCACACGCCCCACATTTCGCAATGAAGCTGCGATTGTGCGCTTTGGCTAACAAAATGCCAATGCCAGCCATTCCGCCGGCCAGTGTCGCTTACTCTTTCCTTACAGGGTGCGGAAAAGTCAAATATTGCTGACACAGGCGATGACTGGGGTCAGATGGCGCCGAAGCAGCGCTTTTCCACGCGATTCATCGATTCGCATGTTTTTCCGCTTCCTGCAAAGCCTCCACGGCGACGAACGTCATTCTTTCCGCTTACCGCCCGCATCGGCCGAGCCGCCCACGGGAGAAGAGAGGTGAGGCACCCCATGCCTCTGGATACTCTCGATGGCTCCCTGGATGCCTCTTAAGGCAGTCAATTGATCCTCTTCGTATAGCAGTTTCTCTCGCGCATAACGCTGCAACACCTCGAAATACACGCGGAGAAACTTCTTATCAGTTTCATCGAAGGCGTGGATTACCCAGACGGTCCTGCCATCGGGCAGCTTCCTGCTCTCCTGTTTCGCGGGATAGGGAGGTTTCATGTCGCGCCATGCTTCTGGCACCTCGATCCGGTCGAGGCTCTGAATGAACTCAGCGACTTTCCAGGCGGTAAAGGCCGAATCGCTCATGTTGTCATGAACAAGCTCTTCCTTTTCGGGAAAAGCATATTCGTAGTCCCGCTTGATGAAGAGGATCTTGTAGCGAACTAGTTTAAGCATGTCGTCATTGAGGTTCGTATCAGGCATCTTTGCGCTCTCCTTAGAAATAGTTGCGTGATCTGTTACGGTCTGTGTATTTGCTGGTTCTTTTCCAACACTCGCGTCCCCAGGAACCACCGACTGCGTGGTATTGCTCGATCCCGCCGTCGTGCTTCCGCCCCGCTGGCCATTCGCGGAATCGCCGTCCGCGATCACGCCAAAGCTTCTATCCGTTACGCTTTGCATCCCTCGCATGTTCTTGACGAGCATCTCCATGCCATACAGGAACATCCTCACTGGGATCAAGAACGTGCTCCCGAACAACCACATCATCATTCGAGAGGAAGACCCTGAGGGATCGACTTCTGGAGCGAACTTGAATGACATCTCCTGATCGCGGCGCGTCGGGTTTTGCCAGTTTGTCAAACGGACACACAAGAATGCGACGTTACAGCGACCTAGTGAATGAGACAGGTATGTCTGGCAAATTTGCGGGATGAAAGGCCCAGCGCTCTGGCCGATGCAAATCCCTGAGGGCCATCTGTCCATAGAATCAGCGCGTTTGTGTCGATGGGTATAAGGGCGTGACTGGCGTTTATGCCCGGCATTCACCCGACGAACAGAACCCCATTCCAGCGATCTATGAATGGATCACAATTATGGAGGATTCAAGCCGGGAGATGGCCAGAGTGGTCGGCCAGATGTTCAACATCCCGCTTTCGCTGTCAATTTGTAGCCTCGAATTGGCGCTGATGGCGTTACGCGACGTTCAGAAGTTCGTGACGGCTACCTCCCCACCAACCGCAGGGGGGAGCGATGCAACCGAAGATACAAACCTGATTCACGATACTTTCGATGGGCTGGCGGCCTTCGTGGTTCCAGGCTCGGATCCTTATTCATCAGCGCAGGGTGTTGTTGCTGAAGAACCGGGCGCGGTCAATGCGGGCGTGACTGATATTTTTGTCACGGTGATTGATCGAGCCGTGCCTTCTGCGGCACAAGGGCCATCGAGTTCAGCGGCCGTCGCCTCGCTGTTAA
>Ga0210391_10001688_pt1 | contig 19741 bp, 21 predicted proteins | sample IncBWC12OmetaG_FD_160573 | JGI IMG/M metagenome (GOLD analysis project Ga0210391, IMG submission 160573) | Forest soil microbial communities from Barre Woods Harvard Forest LTER site, Petersham, Massachusetts, United States - Inc-BW-C-12-O ...
ACTGGAAGGACGCTGCCTGCAGCAATGCGCGTGATGTGCTGTGTGTCAGGCCCTTGCGCTTGGGGCAATTGCTGCACCGAAGACGTACTTGCGGGGTTCGAAGGCGGCGAACCTGGTAGTGGTGTCGCGTTATCCTGAGCGACCGCGACTGCCAACAGCAACGCGCCCGAGAAAATGCTAATCGATACCGTTTTCATAGATTTACTACCTCCTTTTGAGAAGTCGAATCTTTCTCGGCTAGGCGCGCAACTGACAACCTTCAGTTAATTGGATGCGCAATCGAAGGCATCAGTTCGTGACTGATTTTTCTTTTCATGCCAACCACGAATGGCTCCGAGTGCAACTTAACATCATGAAACTCCACTGCCTTTGCTCGGTTTCGCTCATACTTCTCGCATCGTCGTCGCTCCTAACTATCACCGCGTGCAGCAGCAAACAGGACAATCCCGACGAAATCCGGGAACGTACTGCCCAGGCTACCGAAACTGTGCGACGCGACACGAAGGCGGTGGTCGAGGGTGTGAAGGAGGGCATGAGAAGCGATAATAAGGCCATCAACATCAACAAGGCTTCACGCGAAGATCTGCTCACCCTGCCGGGAATCACGGAGCATGAAGCAGACCGCATCATCGCTGGAAGACCATTCGACGATGCTCATGATCTGGTTAATCGACACATCGTGTCGCAAACCGAATACGACAAGATTAGCGATCGTGTTATCGCAGGTCACTAGCGGCTTATCTGTGACTTCCGGGGTCATCCTGCGCTATCATCAAGGTGATGTCTGCCCCGCGCCAGTACCACTCATTTCAGACTGACGACCCACGCCTTCAGCCGATTCATGCCAAAGTTATTGCCGCCGAACGGTTGAATGCCGCGGACGCTCTTACCCTCTACCGCACCGGCGATATCCTAGCCGTGGGCTGGATGGCCAATCACGTTCGCGAGCGAATGCACGGCGACAAGACGTATTTCAATGTCAATCGCCATATCAATCCAACGAATGTTTGCGTCGCAGCCTGTCGTCTGTGCGCCTTCGGCCGAAAAAAGGATGCTCCCGGCGCTTATACCATGGCGCTTGAGGAGGCATTTGAAACCGCGGCTTCCGGATACAGCGAGGCGGTTACTGAATTTCACATCGTCGGCGGATTGCACCCCGACCTGCCATTCCAATATTTCCTCGATCTATGCTCCGGTCTGAAGCAGCGCTTTCCGCAAGTGCACCTTAAGGCTTTCACCATGGTTGAGGTTGCATATCTATCGAAGCGCGCCAGGCTCTCGATTCGCGAGACGCTGGAACAGCTCAAAGCTTCCGGCGTAGATTCGCTGCCGGGCGGCGGCGCAGAAATATTTGCTGACCGCATTCGCCACATCATCTGCGATCACAAAATCGATGGCGATCAATGGCTCGACACCGCAAAACTCGCTCATCAGATCGGGCTGAAATCGAACGCGACCATGCTTTACGGCCACGTCGAAAATGACGAAGACCGCGTCGATCACCTGCTGAAGCTGCGGGCGCTGCAGGACGAAACCGGCGGCTTCCAAACATTTATCCCGCTGGCCTTCCATCCCGAAAACACGGCTCTGCAGCATCTTCCGAAGACTACAGGGATGCTCGACATTAAACAGATCGCGGTCAGCCGCCTTGTGCTCGATAACTTTCCGCACATTAAATCCTACTGGCAGATGATGACCGCTAAGATTGCACAGATCTCGCTACGCTTTGGCGCGGATGATATGGACGGGACGGTGATCGAGGAAAAGATTTATCACGATGCCGGAGCCACCACGCCGCAAGGAATGCGACGAGAGGAACTGGAGCGACTGATCTGTGCGGCTGGGCGGGAACCCATCGAGCGCGACACGCTTTATCGCCCTGTCACGCGAACCGAGACATCGGTTACTGTAGCGGTGTGATTGCGAGTTACTGAGTTGTTATCCAATATCGGTCAGACTTAGTTAAAGAATTCAATCATATCGGGCGCAGTCGCGGCGGCTCCGGGCAGGTCCGTCACGCCCAAACCTTCCATCATCAATCGCAGCGTGCTTTCGTGTTGATACAGCGTTGTCGATTGATATCCTGCCTTCGCCTTCGGACTGACAATCACAGCCGGAACGTGCCCACCGCCGTTCGTGACATCTGAGTCTTCCGCTTCATCGAAAACAACGATCATCAGCGAGTTTTGGAAGGATGTGCTTTCGAGCAGAGGGCTGATATTTGTCGATAGCCACTGATCGGCCGCCCCGAGTTGCTGATCCTCCGTGCAGGTGGTCATGCCAGCGGGACAATTATGCGCGTCGTCGTTGACGTTGGGCACGATGAACGCGTAATCCGGCAGAGTGTCATTCGCGATGTCCGTTGCGAGCTGAGTGAAGGGAACAATGTTGCTGGCCTGGCTGGGACTGCTCTGCACATCAGAAAGATAAACAAAGGGATCGTGGTGCTGAAGATAGGGCCCGTCATCTCCACCTAAGTAGCCAACCGAGGGCAATGACTCGGCGTAACACTTCCAGGTTTTCCCGGCAGCGGTCAACGCGCGGACTACATTGTCTTGAGTTACGACTCCGTTGTAAGCGTCACCTGCGCTTCCAGTAATCGACGTCCCTTCGCCAACCGTCAGCATAAAGTAATTCGGCAATGACGGATGTGCGTCGGCATAGTACTGCGTAGCCAGGCCGTTGGCGGACGCCAGCCCGTTCAGGTAAGGCATGCTGCTGTTTCCGATGACATCGCTAAAGCTATGATTCTCTTCCACGACGAGGAACACATGCTCAAACTGCGGAATGCTATTTCCTCCGGAGCTTCCACCGCCGTTGCCTCCGGTTCCTCCACCACCACCCGTTCCACCGCCACCTCCAGTACTGCTGCTCGCACCGGGGGCGCTGCCACCGCCGCAAGCGCTCTGCTGAACTACCGCAGCAATAAGACAAAAAGCGACAAGCCATTTGCGGATGCCAGGGTAAAAATTCATGGAACGCGAGCCTCGATGCCCGAAACGGCAATACTCGACACTTCAGGCAAAGATTGGATGGTAAGGAACTGCAGGGTGTTGCCGGCTAAGAGAGCGAAATGACCGGAGCGGGAACGGTTCCCTGCCTCCGGCGTTCAGAAGACCAAGAAAGGACCTACAACTTTTCGAAGAACTCACACGCCGAACAGGAAATGTAGATTCCGCCAGGAGTGCCGCGCTCGCGGTCCTTCATACGCTTGACGATGCGCGTCGACTTGCCACACTTCGGGCAATCCGTGCTCTTGCTGGTGTCCATGACCTTCTTACGATCTGCCGTTTTTGCTATCTTTGCCCCTGGTGCCATGATTCGTTTCTCCTGGTCGCAATCGCGCAGCGTACTCCGCCAAAACTTTCCGCAGTAGCTAGTGGATTGGATATTTCAGAATGCGGAAGAACTCATTAAGGCGCGTGTTACTTCTCTTCCGTGGTTGTTCCTGACTATTTTACAGCAAGGTCTACCGGATGTCTTTAGTCTGGAGTCTGAACTGTCGCCCTCGCGTTGACCCCGCTCCCCTGCCCCTGCTACCGTCATATGTTTGCCCTCCGGCACGCGCCCCATTCTGCGGGCGGCAAACCTTTCTGGCCGCCTCGTTCGCCGGATCGTTTCCGAATCTCGGTATCCATTCGTTCAAGGAGACTCGCAATGCCTGCCATCAAATTTCGTGGTGTCGATTTCATTCAATATGATTCGCTGCTCACCGAAGAAGAACGCCTGGTCCGCGACACCACGCGCCAGTTCATCGAGGACAACCTCATTCCCATCATCGAGGAATGCAACCGCGCCGGCCGCTTTCCGCGCGAGCTGGTGAAGCCCATGGCCGACCTCGGATTCTTCGGCGCGTCGCTGAAAGGCTATGGATGCGCCGGCATGGGCAACGTCGAATACGGTCTGATGACGCAGGAACTCGAGCGTGGCGACTCCGGCGTGCGCAGCTTCGTCAGCGTGCAATCGGGACTGTGCATGTATCCCATCTACGAATTCGGCAGCGACGAGCAAAAGCAAACCTGGCTTCCGCCCATGCAGAAGGGCGAAAAGCTCGGCTGCTTCGGGCTCACAGAACCCGGGTTTGGCTCAAATCCCGGCGGCATGCTCACACGCGCCCGCAAGGTGGGCAACGAATACATTCTCAACGGCGAGAAGATGTGGATCACCTCCGGCACAATCGCCGACGTAGCTGTGATTTGGGCCAAGGCGGAGAACGAAAGCGATAAGATTCGCGGCTTTCTGGTCGAGACCGACCGTCCCGGCTTCTCAGCAAGCGATGTTCACGGAAAATGGTCGCTGCGCGCCTCGGTGACTTCAGGGCTGTCGCTGCAGGATGTTCACATCCCCGAGTCGAATCTGCTGCCGAAAAGCGACGGCCTGAAATCTCCGCTGATGTGCTTGAATCAAGCCCGCTACGGTATTGGATGGGGCGCGATTGGCGCAGCCATGTCCTGTTACGACTGCGCCTTGCAGTACGCAATCTTGCGCAAGCAGTGGCGCGACCAGCCCATCGCCTCGCATCAGCTCGTGCAAGACAAGCTCACCTGGATGATCAGCGAGATCACCAAAGCGCAATTGCTCGCGCTGCAAGTCGGTCGCCTAAAAGACGCGGGCAAGGTCGAGCATCAACACATCTCTATGTTGAAGCGCAACAACGTCTGGATGGCCCTCGAATGCGCCCGCATCTCGCGCGACATCCTCGGCGCCAATGGCGTAGCCGACGACTACCCCATCATGCGCCACATGATGAACCTGGAATCGGTCAAGACCTATGAAGGCACGCATGATGTGCATTCATTGATTATCGGGCAGAGCGTGACGGGGATTGACGCGTTCTGACATGGCCTTCTTTTTTCCGGTTGACCATGTACTGGCGGGTACTGGATGATGAGCCTCACTTTGCCGGCCTCATGCCCTAGTCTTGACATCTTCGCATATTGCGAAGTATATTATTCGCATAATGCGAATTTAAGAAGGGGGCATGCACATCATCAGCCGCAAGAAGCTTAAGGAAGCCGCTGCCAAGCATGTCAGTCTCGAAGGCCCTCTGGACACGTGGTTTCGCATTGCTAAGAAGGCCTCGTGGAGGAATCTGGCAGATATCCGAAAGACCTTTTCGAGCGCAGATGCCGTCGGCAAGTGGACGGTGTTCAACGTCAAGGGGAACCAATACCGGCTGATTACGGAAATTAACTATGTCTTTGGCCGCATCTATATCCGCCATGTTTTGACGCATGCCGAGTATGATCGGGGAGGTTGGAAACAATGAGTGCGACCGCAGTCAGATCTGAATACGCCGCCCTGCTCTCCGCAACCCTGCCCACAGTGATTCGCAGCGAAGCCGAGAACGAACGTCACATCGCGATGCTCGAGGAGTTGGACCGCAAAGGCAACCGCATGAGTTCTGCCGAGCGGCGCATGGCCGCTCTACTGACTCTTCTTATCGAGGACTTCGAAGAACAGCACTACGCGCTCAAGCCGTCCAGCCCATCAGGTGTCTTGAACGAACTGATGCTGGCGAACAATCTGAAACAGAAAGACCTGCTGGATGTCTTTGGGACACCCAGCATCGTTTCGGAAGTTCTGCGGGGAAAGCGTCGGCTTACCACGGAACACATCCGCCGACTTAGTCAACGGTTCCATGTCTCGCCTGAGGTATTTTTCTGAGCGCTTAGAGGACCCTTCAGTCTTTCACGCAGTTGGCTTTTCCCGCGGCGGCTCCACCGCGAGAAAGTCCTGCACAAAGCGCTGAGCGTAGCTCTCCAGCAATGACTGCACGCGCTGCTGATTTGTCGACCGCAGAATCAATCCGGCATGGTGATGCTTCTTGATTCGCAAAAAAACTTCCGGATCGTTGTAGGCCGAAGTATCCGGATTTTCCTGCCGCGCCAGCGAAAGAATCACTCCGGCATATTCTTCGCGCACTGAAGGAAGCTTGTAACTTCCATCGCCTCCAGCTGCTTCGATGCGGGCCCACTCCCGCCATAAATTAATTCCTGTCGCCGCCTCGACCATTTCGTTGATGTAAGCCCCGCCCACACGCGCAGCGCACTCTAGAAAATAGAACTCTCCGTCCGCATGCGATCTGATGAATTCAGCATGGGCCACGCCGCGCACCAATCCCAGTGCACCGATTAAATCCAGATTCATCTCCCGCAATCCTGAATCTTCTTCGCTGCCGCGGGGCACCGTGAACGTTGTGAACACTCCACCGCCCTGCGCCACGCTCATGGGAGGTTTGCCGTACTTGCTGACATTGGCGAAGAGCACTTCGTTTTCCGAGACCACTGAATCCACGTGATAAACCTTGCCGGGAACGAATTTCTCCAGCAGATACGACGACTGCTTGTCACCCAGTTGCTCAAGCACAGGCCACAAATCTTCCTGGGCGTGGATTTTCTTGATACCAATTGCCGACGCTTCTTGCCGCGGCTTCAGTACCCATGGGCCCGCCACGTGTTCAAGGTAGTAGCGAATGTCATCATGGTTCACTACTGGCACGAAATCTGGTACACGCACCCCGCGATCCAGCGCCTTCATGCGCATGGCCAGCTTGTCGCGAAAATATCGCATGGTGGTCAGCCCCATCCCCGGCACCCGCAGGTGCTCGCGCAGGGTCGCGGCGGTCTCCATGTCGAACTCGTCGAGCGCGACAATACGGTCAAGCTTCTTCGTGCGAGCAAGGTGCGTCACTGCCTGCACAATATTGCCAAGGGGGATGTCAGCAGGAAGGTAAAACGTGTCGTCCAGAATTTCGCGGGGCCAGTCTGCATCGCGCAACTTCTCCGCTGTCAGCAGGATTACGTTGCAGCCCTGGCACTTGCACTCGCGCATAAACTCCTGCCCCTTTTCGTACGTCGTAATGCACAGAAAGGTTAGAGGGCGCGAATCCGGCATGGCTTTCTTTCAAAACTGGCCTGTGAGAATAGCATGATGCGTGGCGCGCCGGTATGGAAATTTCTGATCCGAATGCCTGGCTCAGCGCGACGCGTCCGGCCGAGTTGGGAGTCTTGATGGAGAACAGAAAAGTCTTCCCGCCGTTCGTAATGCGGCTTTTATTTCGCAGTCTAGCTAACCTCAGACTGCTAGAATCAACTTGCCCATGAGTACCGTGACCGCAACAGGCATGCCCGTTGCCCGCCGTTCAACGGGCATTCGCGTTCTTCTCTGGCTTATTTTGATTATTGCGCTAGTCGCAGGCGGTGCGCTTGCGTATGCCTATTTCGCGGCTCGCTCTGCTCTGCCCCAGCTGGATGGAAGCATACGAGTAAAGGGTCTTTCGAGCGTGGTGAAAGTGACCCGCGACGGCCATGGCGTGCCGACTATCGAGGCCACGACTCTGGAAGACTTGTTTTTCGCTCAGGGCTATGTCACTGCGCAGGACCGGCTCTGGCAGATGGACGTGATGCGGCGCTTCGGAGCTGGGGAACTTTCCGAGGTTCTCGGCGAGGGGCCGCTCAAGATCGATCGCGAGCAGCGCATTCTGGGCTTACGGGCAGCGGCCAAGAAATCTCTCGCGATGGCGAGTCCGCGTGATCGTTCCTACTTTGACGCTTACGCGCGCGGTGTGAATGCGTTCATCGACGCTCACGGTAGGAGTCTTCCGATTGAGTTTCGAATTCTGAATTACCGGCCAAAACCCTGGCAGTCAGAAGATTCCATCGTCATCGCAAATCAAATGGTGAAGGACCTTAACTACTACACCTTCCCAGAGACGCTCAGCCGCGAAAAGATTCTGGCTAAGCTGGGACCGGAGCTGGCCGCCGATCTCTATGTAAACCGCTCCTGGCATGATCGTCCGCCCACAGTGATGCGAGAGGATCTTAACGATCAGGACAGTCAGAGCGACTCCGACGATGAAGACGACGACGACGATGCGGGGCCCGACAACTCGGTGACGCAGCAGAAGGGTGCAGTCGAAATCCTGGCGCAGCGGGCATTCGAAAGTTCTCGCGAAGCGGTGAATGGATCGAACGACTGGGTCGTTTCCGGGGCACACACGGTGACGGGGAAGCCGCTGCTCTCGAACGATATGCACCTGGGGCACCAGATGCCGAATCTCTGGTACGAAGCGCATCTTAAGGCGGGCAATCTAGATGTCGCGGGAGTGACGCTGCCCGGAATGCCTTACGTAATTGTCGGACACAATCAGCGCATCGCCTGGGGATTCACCAATGTTGGGCCCACTGTGGCGGATGCATTTATCGAAAATTTCAATGCGCAGGGGACGTATCAGACTCCGCAGGGTTGGCAGCAGCCCGAGCATCGCCAAGAGATTATTCATATCAAGGGCAAGCCGGATCTAACGCTGGATGTAAAAATCACGCGGCATGGCCCGATCGTCACGGACATCCTGCCCGGTGAAACACGGCAGGTGGCGCTGCGCTGGACGCTCTATGACGGCCTGCACATGCCGTTTTTCGATGTGGACTCGGCGCAGAACTGGGAAGAATTCCGCAAGGCATTTTCGCAGCTCGACGCGCCCGGCCAGAACGTCGTTTATGCCGATGTCGATGGCAATATCGGGTATCAAACCACGGGCCGCGTCCCCATTCGCGCCGCGGGCGACGGCAGCCTCCCCGTCAGCGGAGCGGACGACGCCCATGAATGGACGAGCTACATACCTTTCGACAAGCTCCCGAGTATTTACAACCCGCCTTCAGGAGTGATCGCGACCGCGAATGGGCGCATCACGCCAGATGGCTATCCGTATTCGATCAGCGCGGAGTGGGAAGCGCCGTGGCGCACCGAGCGTATCTATCACGTGTTGGAATCGGGACGAAAGTTTGCCGCCTCCGACATGCTCGCGCTGCAGAACGACGTTCACTCGGAAAGCGATCTTTTTGCAGCCGAGCGTTTTGTCTATGCGATCGACCATTCCTCCAAGCCCTCGGCGCGCGCGAAACAGGCCGCGGAGCTGATGCGCAATTGGGATGGACGCATGGTCGCCTCGTCGACACCGGCCGCGATTGCGGTTCGTTCGAGTCGCGAGCTCTCGCGCTTGCTGCTCGAACCCCGCCTGGGGTCCGCGCCGGATGATCCAAAGAAGCAGGCCGAAACTCTAAGTTGGAAGACGTACGATTGGGAGATGAGAACGGTGTGGCTGCAGAATATTCTGCTCCATCAACCCAAGCGCTGGTTGCCGGAAAAATATTCAAGCTACGACGAACTGCTGACCGCCGCAGTGGAATCTGCGGTCAACGGTGCAGACGCTCCGAAAGATCTCACATCGTGGCATTGGGGCAACGTCAACTCCGTTGAAATCGACCATCCGGTGCTCGGGAAAATTCCCCTGATACGGCGATGGTCCGCGCCTGGAATAAATGAGCAGTCGGGAAGCGGCTATACCGTAAAGGCGGTGACTCGCCATCATGGGCCGTCCGAGCGATTCACTGCCAACCTTGCGGACCTTGATCAATCGACTCTCAATACAGTCACTGGGCAGGGCGGAAACTTCCTTAGCCCTTACTACATGGATCAGTGGAAGGCGTGGTACGAAGGTTCGACTTTCACTTTGCCGTTTAGTTCCCCGGCAGTGCAAAGTACGGCGGCGCATCGACTCGTGTTGGAACCGCAAAATAGGTCTTAGAAGAAGTCGACCGCTTTCACGTCGATAATCTCGCCCGTCACGACAATGGTTCCGGTAGTGATGAAGCTGTTCAACAGCAGACTGTCAATCGTCGTGTCATAAACACGCAATCGGCCGCCCTGGGCTACGTATTCCACATAGCGGGTGGAAAAGCTCTGCAGACCGGTTGCATCCCCATTGTCCGGCGGTATGACAATATTCCCGTTGGTGGTGTTGTAGATCGTCAGACAACCGCGCACCTCTCCCGTCGGCGCATTGACGTTGCCGACGTTCGTGCAGGTATGCGAGCCGATAAAAAGCTGGCCATTATTACTCATATCGATGCGATTGTGGTAGCCATCGGTGATTGCAGCGGTGCCGGTTACGGTCATCGAGCCGAGATCGAGAATGTCAAGACGCCCGCAAATTTTAGCGGCGGTCGTTTGGCCGGTGCAACCATTGTTAGTCAAGGAGTTTCCGACTACATAGAGCGTCGAGCCACTCAGGAACGCGATGGTTGCGCCATCGACTGGGACTGCGGTTCCCAAAGTTAAGGTGGTCATATCCAGCGGCTGCACGCTGGCTTGCGGGCCACCTGGCGAGCACTCCGCGCCGCAATTCAAAATGTATGCCGTGGTGCCATCCGCGCTGAAAACCGCGTAGGTCGGACGGCAACCCGCGCATGCAGTCACTGCAGTTGTTACCTGACTGCCTGTGTTTACCAGAAGCGGCGAGACGACCGTAATGACATCGGTGTCGTCACTGAACACCAGCAACTGACTCCCATCTCCGCTCGACACGACGGTCTGAGCGCCCGGGATGCTGACCGTGGATGCGACGCCTCCCGACGAAAGGTTCATCACGATGAGCGCTCCCGGAGGAGCGCCGTTCAATGGGGCGGTGGGCACCGCTGCATACCCAAAGCCAGAAGAAAGGGCGACCATGCTCGTGGTCGGCCCGGGCAGTTGTATACCCCCAGAGAGAGTATCTTTTGTTGTTGTGACAACTTCGACTTTGTTGTTTGAGGTATCAAGAACAAGCAGAGTCGCCCTGTTCGGAGATATCGCCATAAGCCCCGGAGCGTTTCCTGCGCCGAACTGCCCGGCCAGGGTATCAGTTGTGCCATTGACGACGATCAGACCGGGGCTGGCGGTGGGACTGGCAACGCTTTGCGAAGCAAGAACACGGGTGGTTTGTTGAGTTGGCCCTCCGCCACACGAGACAAAACTAAAACTGGCCAGCACAAAAGCAAACAACAGGGCAGCTTTGTTCAAACGTCAGGCTCCTAACTGCAGGAAAACCGGAGATTTAGTGCGAAATAGCGGATTATAGCAGAGCGCCCCGATCACGCTTCCGTCCGAACGGATCGAAGTTAAGACTAACACCCATCCATCGTTCGCAAGATGCAGTAAGCATCTCGAATCCTGTATTCTGATCGATATGGCAGGCGATTTTCTGGCACGAATCAAGCAAGCTCCGGTGCTATGCGACGGGGCTATGGGAACGCTGCTGTATGCAAAAGGCGTCTTCATTAACCGCTGTTACGACGAGTTGAACCTTTCTCAGCCTGACCTGATACGCGCCATTCACCACGAGTATCTTCAGGCCGGAGCCGAAATCGTCGAAACCAATACGTTCGGGGCCAACGCGTTCCGCCTCGGCCGTCACAGCATCGCCGACAAAGTTGCCGAAATTAACCGCGCCGGTGCTCGCCTGGCTCGAGAAGCCGCCAAGAGCTTCGATGTGTGGGTCGCGGGATCGGTTGGCCCGCTCGGGACCAGAATCGAGCCGTTGGGAAAAACCTCATTCGAAGAAGCGCGTCAGGCATTTCGCGACCAGATTGCAGCTTTGGCAGAGGCCGGTGTAGACCTTCTGATGCTTGAGACCTTCGGCTATCTCGAGGAACTCCATCAAGCCATGTTGGCGGCGAAGGATGTCGGGACGAAGTTGCCCCTGATCGTGCAGGTTACGATCGATGAAGACGGCAACTGCCTGGATGGCTCCGATCCTGAGACGTTTGTGCCTCGGCTTGAAGAGTGGGGCGCCGATGTCATCGGTTGCAACTGCAGCGTGGGTCCGGTCGCGATGCTGGACGCAATCGAGCGCGTACGGACCGCCACTTCCCTGCCTCTTGCTGCCCAGCCCAACGCCGGCATTCCGCGCTCAGTCGAAGGCAGAAACATCTACCTGTGTTCTCCGGAGTACATGGCGAGTTATGCGCGCAAGTTCGTCGCCGCCGGCGTTCGCATCATTGGGGGATGCTGTGGAACCACCCCGGATCATATCCGCGTTATGAAGTCCGCCTTGCGGGTTGGCGAGGCGCGGGGAAAGGCCGCCTCCGTCCAATTAGCGGCAGGAACTGCTCCCGCTATGGCGACCCCCACACAATCATTAGAAGAACGATCGCTTTTGGGAGCGAAGCTGGCTCGGGGCGAATTCGTCACCATGGTGGAGGTCGTTCCCCCCAAGGGAACGGATGTCAGCAAGGAAATGGAGGGTTCCCGCTTCCTCAAGTCGGTGGGCGTGGATGCGGTCAACATTCCGGACAGCCCCCGAGCCTCGGCCCGCATGAGCAATCAGGCGCTCTCGTTGCTGGTGCAGCGCGACGCCGGAATCGAGGCCATTCTGCACTACACTTGCCGGGACCGCAATGTCCTGTGCATTCAGAGCGATCTTCTGGGAGCGGCCGCAGTCGGGATCAAGAACTTGATCTGCATCACTGGTGATCCTCCGAAGATGGGCAACTATCCGGACGCGACGGCGGTTTTCGACGTGGATGCCATTGGCCTGGTAAACATCGTGCACAACTTGAACGGTGGGATGGATATTGGTGGAAACCCAATAGGTAATGGCACAGGTTTCGTGATCGGCGTCGGCGCAAATCCAGGGCTGACTGACTTGGATGAAGAGATCCGGCGATTTGAATACAAAGTTGCCGCAGGCGCCGAATATGCCGTAACGCAGCCTGTTTTCGACCTCCGATTGCTTGAAAATTTTTTACGGCGTATCGAGCATTACCGGATTCCGGTGGTTGCTGGTATCTGGCCACTCGTCAGCGTGCGCAATGCCGAGTTTATGAAGAACGAACTTCGAGTTTCCGTGCCGGATGCGATTCTGGAGCGTATGGCGCGAGCCCAGAACCCCGTGGCAGCTCGCGCTGAAGGTGTGGCGATAGCCCGTGAAATGCTACTCGCTGTTCGAAAGGCGGTGCAGGGAGCCCAAATCAGCGCGCCACAGGGGCGCTATAGTTCCGCAGTGGATGTGCTGGAAGCACTCGGAACGAGCAAGCCAACTGCTGTTTAGCAACCGTTCCTTTTTGCGAACCAAAGAGCGCTAATTTTATCAATTGTTTACAAAAAAACACTGGACACCTTGAGCAAATCGTAGCATCAATAGAGAAGGAGCAAATCCCGTTGGCCAAGTTCGAAGAGTGCCTTCAGCGGCTGGAAAAAATCGTTCAGGAACTGGAAAAAGGAGAAGTGCCTCTGGAGAAGTCTCTTACTCTCTTTGAAGAAGGAATGAACCTTTCCTCTGCCTGCCGTAAAGAACTGGAGCAGGCCGAGAGCAAGGTGGAAATTCTGCTGAAGAAGAACGGGAAGCTCCAGGCTGAACCGTTTGAACCCATGACGGAAAGAGCACCTACCCAAAGGTAGCGATCGATCTGTCGCCGGTGCTTTATTGTAATGTCTGTGGAGTAGAGTCTCCGAACCCTTCCCCGCAGCCCTAGTCCACCGCTAATGGCGGTTAGTCAGGAGGATCTATGGGCTTCAGCGTTGTTGTCCTTGAACAAGACCCGAGGATCGCACAATCTCTGGCCGGTAAACTTTCCTCCCACTTTCACGTTGTCCACTTGGCGCGCTCTGGCGATGAATTTCGCCAGCGCGTCGCCCAGAACACTCCTGAAGTCGTGGTGCTTGATGTGGAATACTCCCGTCTCAGCGACGTACGCAACTTGCACAGCGATTTTCCTTCACTGCCGATTGTCTGCACCCATCGCATCCCAGATGACGATTTGTGGATCGCCGCGATGGAAGCCGGCGCCAGCGATGTGTGCCCATCCGACGATCCGCAGAAAGTCTTAGCTTCGGTCTTGCAGAGTCTGGCAATCGCACAGGGCGCTATTGCGTAAACTCCTCCGAAGTCGCAAGTCCAGCGAGGAGACTTTTGGCCTCCTCGCTTTTTCTTAGACAGACTCTTTTCTTCGATCAGATTAGCTTGGATGTAATCCAACCTATTGACAGGGACTTGCCGAACTAGAAGGTGCCAACAGGCTCCCAACTTCGCCCAGGAGTTTCTCGGCCGCTTCTCCGGGATCGCGAGTCGCAAAGTTTTCCTCCAAAACCAGAAGACCGACGCTGGGATCAATTTCGTCCAACGCCTTGCGGATTGGCTTCCCTGGCGCAGATTGGATGCGTGAAGAAACCACCACCAGCTTTGCCTTGGTCGCCTTGAGCAGGATGCGGGCATCGTCGGTCGTCGTGGTGGTCATAGCGTTATATCCAGCGCCGCATAAGACCTCTCGAAGGAACGCGCAGACGTCATTTGAGGCGTAAATGCAGAGCATGCTCGGCCTCGCGTCCCCAGCTTTTCCCCGCGAGTAGCGCGAGCCTAAATAGGCTGCCGTAATTGCTTCTTCGACCGAATCGTAGGTTTCGAATTGCGCCAGCAGATTCGTCAACTGCAGCACCTTGCGAATATTCTGCGGCAGTCCGCTCAGTTTGAGGTCCCCGCCCTTCGATCGCGCGGCCTGCATCAGGCGCACCAGCGCTCCCAGGCCGCTGCTGTCGACAAACTCCACCTTGTCGAGTTGCAGGACGACATCGCCGTACTTTTCGATGGAATCCCCAACCTGTGAATGCAAAGTAAACACTTCATTTCCGGCCACAATCCGGCCTTGACACTGCATGACCAACACGTCTCCAACCGGCCGGCTTTCCAGGCGCAGTTGCATCCCGCCTCCTCAACTTGAAATTGTCGTTGCCCCAGCCCGTTGGCCAGGTTCGCGCTGCCTCCAATCTTCATGACAGGCACGCGATTCGGTTCGTCGGGTAATTCGTTGCGGAATCTTACGTGGGTGGAACCGGCAAGTCAAACAATGCTACGCAAGATTAGAAATCGTTCCAGCGACAATACGATGCACTTGCCGCCTTGCTATACTCACTGCGCGATGTTGCAGGAAACTCTCGAACAAGGGCGCGCGCGCACGGATGCGGCGCTCGACCGCCTGATTCCGCTGGAAACTCAGCATCCCGTATCCATTCACAAGGCGATGCGGCACAGCGTATTTGCCGGTGGCAAGCGGTTACGGCCGGTGCTGTGCATAGAGGCCGCCCGCATGATCGCGGGATCGTTGCCTGCGAAAATCGAGGAGCTCGGCGCCGCGCTGGAGATGCTGCATACCTATTCGCTGATCCACGACGATCTTCCCGCGCTCGACAACGACGATCTTCGCCGCGGCCGTGCCACCTGCCACAAAGTTTTTGGCGAAGCGATCGCCATTCTGGCTGGCGACGCCCTGCAGACGCAAGCCTACGAGGTTCTCGCGCGGCTGGAATGCAAGGCTGAGGCGCGGGTTCGCATCATCGAAGAGATTGCGCGGGGCACCGGCACAATCGATGGCATGATCGGCGGACAGGTCGTGGATCTCGAAGCTGAGCAGACGCAGCCAACCGCAGAAATGCTGGAGTATATTCATCGTGCCAAGACGGCTGCGCTCATCACGGCAAGCTTGGTAAGCGGCGGACTGTACGCCGGAGCCAAGGATAGCGAAGTGAAAAAGCTACGGGCATTTGGGCAGTCGATTGGTCTGGCCTTTCAAATTGTCGACGATGTGCTCGATGTCACCCAAACCTCCGAGCAGTTAGGCAAGACCGCGGGTAAAGATACCGCCGCGCAAAAAGCGACCTACCCAGCGCTGTTTGGCATTGAAGAGTCCGAGCGCAAGGCAGATTCGCTGGTGAGCACTGCTTTCGCGGAACTCGACAGCTTCGGGGACCGGGCTGGCATTCTGAAGGAACTGGCCCGTTATCTGGTGGAGCGGAAAAAATAGAGCAGCGAATTCCCTCGACTTCCACAAAAGTACCCTCTGCAGAATTCCTTATCAACGTCAAGGTCTTTGTGATTAAATGACTTCAACGGCGATGGAGTTCGCCAATAACCGCCTGCGGTGGCTGTTAGCTTTAGGGCTGATAACTCCTACAAATTAAATCTTCAATTTGTAGGGAGGACTCCATCGTGAAGGACTACCTTGCAATCTCTCTTGCTGCCATTGTGGGGGCGAATCTGCGTTACCTGCTGAGCCGTCTCGCTGCCGCAGAACTAGGGTCTTCCTTTCCTTACGGCACGCTCTTCATCAACATCGTGGGCAGCATAATCGTCGGCTTCTTTGTCATCTGGACCAGTGAACGGGTCCTCATCGATCCGCACTGGCGGTTGCTGGTCGTTGTTGGCTTATGCGGTTCGTTCACTACTTTCTCCAGCTACGCCTTCGAGACTATGGCCTATTTCGACCAAGGCCAGTGGGGACTCATGCTCGCCAACATTTTCAGCAATAATCTGCTGTGCTTAGGCGCGGCGTTGGCGGGGATGGCTCTGGCGCGCGCGCTTTGATCCTGAACATGATTCCCACTCTCGAAACCGCGCGGCTCAGGCTGCGCCCGTACCGCGAATCCGACATCGTGGAACTTCTGCCCCTGATCGGCGCACGCGAAGTCGCGGCCACCACGCTGCGCATCCCGCATCCCTATACCGAACAGCATGCGAAAGACTTTCTGGTTCTCCTACAGGAACCTGGCAGGATATGGCTGGCAATTACACTACGCAGCGATGGCAGTCAGATCGGCGGTATGGGCCTGACCGTCGACCTGCAACATCAGCACGCCGAACTGGGCTACTGGCTGGGCGTGGCGCATTGGGGCAAGGGCTACGCCACCGAAGCTGCGCGGGCAATGCTGCGGTATGGCTTCGAAGACCTTCGCCTCCATCGTATTTTTGCCTCGCATTTCAAACACAATCCCGCCTCCGGCCGAGTGCTGAGAAAGCTGGGCATGCGCCACGAGGGCTGCCAGCGGGAACATCTGTGTAAGTGGAACCAGTTCGTCGATTCCGAGCTCTACGGCATCTTGCGGCAAGAATGGGAGATTTGCTAGGAGGTTCGCGAGTAAAATGCCAGATGCTATGGCAGTGCAGGTCACAATTTATCTGAACGGAGGCGACCAGTGGCGCCGCCGGCCTCTGCATATGGAGATTCTTAACTACCTGCGCAAAGAAAACGTCTATTCCGCTACCGCTTTTCATGCTGTCGCGGGCTTCCTGGGGCGAAGCCGCGTGGAAACGGCGCGGTTGATCGAGGCCGGCGGCAAGTTGCCGGTGATGATTGTCTTCGTTGATACCGATGAGCATGTGAGCCGCGTCTTGCCTACGTTAAAAGAAATGGCCGCGAATCGGCTGATCGTTCGCGAGAATGTGGTGATCGAGCAGGGGAATCTGGACTGACATGTCGGCTGCTCCTCTCGATATTCTCGCCATTGCTGCGCACCGTGACGACGTTGAACAAACCTGCGGTGGAACACTGCTGAAGGCGGCCCAACGCGGTCAGCGAACCGGCATTCTCGATCTCACGCAAGGCGAAATGGGCACACGCGGCACTGCGGAAGACCGCGCCAGAGAAGCCGCGGATGCAGCGAAGATTCTGGGTGCGAGTTGGCGGCGCGCGCTCGATATTCCAGACGGGCGAGTAGAAAATACCTGGGAGAACCGGCTCAAAGTTGCCAGCGTGATCCGTGAGACGCGCCCGCGCGTGATCATCCTTCCCTATTGGAAGGGACGCCATCCCGACCACTACACGGCTTCGCTGCTCGGCTACGAGGCGTGTTTCCTTGCAGGGCTGTCCAAGTTGAATCCCAGCGCAACCGGCGCCGCAGCTGCGGACACCACGAAACTCCCACCGCATCGTCCTTTCAAAATCATTTATGCCGCGCTTTACTACGACATCCGCCCTACGTTCGTCGTGGATATAACCCAACAGTTCGAGCAGAAATTCGCCTCGATCCTGGCTTACAAGTCACAGTTCAGCGACCAGGAGGCTGGCAAGGACCTCTTCCCTGCCCACGACGAAATTCACGCACGAGTCGAATCGATGGCTCGATTTTACGGCGCTCTCGGGGGAGTTACCTACGCCGAGCCGTTCGTGCAGAAAGAAGTGGGGTTGGTGGAAGATTTGTTGGCGATCCCCGTGAAGTCGATCTGATCCTCCGTCGCTCGAATTATTTCTTCAACGCGACCGCCAACCCATCTCGAATCGGCAGAATGGTAGTAAAGAAATCTCCCGAACTGTAGAGCAGCCGGTTAAACTCGAGGATCGCCTTCGTACGGGACTCTTTAGGATTTTTCTCAGCGACCCTCCCGCTCCACAAAACGTTGTCGGTGATGAACAAGCCACCCTTCCGTAAACGCGGTGAAATCAGGCGAAGTACGCGCGGGTAATCTTCTTTGTCGACATCGTTAAAGATGACGTCAAATTGCTGCTTTTGTTCGGAAAGAACTTCAAGCGCATCGCCCGTATGAAGCGTGATGCGCTTGGAAACGCCTGCGCGATCGAAGTATCCGCGCGCCCGCTCGGCATTCTTAGGATTGCCATCCGTATAGATGACACTTCCCTTTTCGCCGACCGCCTGCGCCCACCAGATAGTCGAATATCCAATGGCCGATCCCAACTCGAAAACAGTTTTTGCGTTAATGGTCAGCGCAAGTTGCTGAAGCACGCGCGCGACGGCCGGACCGACGATAGGAATATCGTGCTTGCTGGCGTAGTCTTCCATTTCCTGCAGTACCGGCTCCCGCTTCGGCAGCAGGGAATACAAGTAATCATCGACGGGGCCGGCGGTGGCAAGATCATAGTGTCGCCAACCTGGTTTGGTTTCTTCTTTCGGCTTAGCTTGCGCCATATATCTTTCTCGACTCCCAGTTTACGAATGATTTTCTGGTGTTAGTTGCTAATGGTTTCGCCGGGCTTCATCGCCAGGATCTCCACATCCGGCACCAGCTTTTGCAAGTCGTTCGGCGTCCCGGTCAAAACAGGGAACGTTCCAAAATGCATGGGAATCACGATTTTCGGTTTGAGCAGCTTGCAGGCGTAGGCCGCCTCTCGCGGACCCATCGTGAAGTGGTCGCCAATCGGCAGCATCACAATTTCCGGCGTATAAAGTTCGCGGATGATGGCCATATCCCCAAACACATTCGTATCGCCGGCGTGATAAATCTTGACTCCGTTTTCGAACTCGATGACGAAGCCGCAAGCCTCTCCGCCATAAACAATCTCGTCGCCATCCTGAATGCCGCAAGAGTGATCGGCATGCACCATGGTGATTTTGATATCGCCGATTTTCTGCGTGCCGCCCTTGTTCATCATGGCGATCTTTTTTGCGCCCTTCTTCTGCAGCCATCCGCACAACTCAGGAATTCCGACGACTTGCGGATTGTGCTGCTTGATGACCTCGACTGCGTCTCCAATGTGGTCGCCGTGACCGTGCGTGCATAAAAGCAAATCGACGTTCTTCACCTTTTTTTCGGACGATGGACACATTGGGTTGTTCATGATCCATGGATCGATAATGACGGTTTGGCCGCCGGGCGTGGCGATGCGGAATGTCGCGTGCCCCAGCCACGTAAGCTGAACGCCTTTCAGATTCATAAATGAAAACTCCGGGGTGCCCTCGCTTCAAGACACGTACTCCGCACCCCAACGAGGGCAGCCGCTTTAGTTTAATATGAAACGCCATGACAGAACTCAAGGTGCTGATTTCGCGCGATGAGATTGCGAAGCGAGTGGTGGAACTGGGCGCGGAGATCACCCGCGACTACGCCGGTCAACCCGTGCTCTTTGTCGGCGTGTTAAAGGGATCGGCAATTTTTCTCGCCGATCTTGCGCGGCAGGTAAAGCTCGACGCGACGTTCGATTTCATCGGCGTCTCCAGCTACGGAAATCGGCCCAGCCCCTCCCAAGAGCTTAAGAGCGGATGGGACTCAACGGGCGAGGTGAAGCTGACGAAGGACGTCGACCAATCCCTGAAAGATAAAAATGTAATCGTGGTTGAAGATATTCTGGATACAGGGTTAACCCTGACGGTCCTGAAAAAATTGTTGTTAGCCCATCAGCCCAGGTCGTTGAAGATC
>Ga0210391_10001689_pt1 | contig 19741 bp, 22 predicted proteins | sample IncBWC12OmetaG_FD_160573 | JGI IMG/M metagenome (GOLD analysis project Ga0210391, IMG submission 160573) | Forest soil microbial communities from Barre Woods Harvard Forest LTER site, Petersham, Massachusetts, United States - Inc-BW-C-12-O ...
CCTGCATGGCCGGCTCCCTTCCGCTTGTGGCTCTGAACTGTGCGTTCTTCTGAACACACAGCCTAACCCACGATCAGCGCATCGGCGCCGGTCACTCCATACTGACTGTTGTCGTCATTCCAAGGTCGCCGTGATGGAATTCCTGAAGACTGGCCGACTCTCCATACTTTAGTTCACCGTGTAACTCTGTTCGGATTTGCGCACCTATCAAACGAAGCGCATCTCACTGACTTAGGACGGCTCGCCAGCTTCCCGCGAAGGAAGTCGTCGAGGGACGAACGAGGGCGACGACTGAGGTGTGTGGATTTTTTTAAATTGCCTGGAGGACTACTTCTTATAGGTGGGATCAAACGTCAACTCGCGCAACCAGATGTTGCGGAAGCTGATCGGCTCGCTCTTGTCGCCGTGCGCCTGCAGCTTGATCGGCGCGCGGTCATAGGCCATATAAAACGGCTTGCCCACGAACAGGGTCTGTCCTTCCACCTGAAAATGGTTCTGCACCACGACACCGTTGAAGAAGACTGTCACAAACGCCGGTGTCTTCAGCGAGCCGTCGCCGTCGAAGCGCGGCGCTGTCCACACCACGTCGTACGTCTGCCACTCGCCGGGCTTGCGCGAAGGCGTCGCCAGCGGAATCGCCTGCTTGTAGATCGACCCGGCCTCCCCGTTGACATAGGTCTTGTTGTTGTAGTTGTCCAGCACCTGCAGCTCATAGCCCGCATCGCCCGGCCCGGTTGAGGCCAGAAAGACTCCGCTGTTGCCGCGCGCCTGATCCGATCCTGTGATTGTCGTCGGGATCTTCCACTCGATATGCAGCTGGTAGTCCTTGAAAGCCTTCTTCGTCTCGATATTACCAACGCCATGCTCCTTGCTCACCGTCAGCGTGCCGCCAGCCACAACCCACTGTGCGGGCGTGTGGTCCTGCGCGCTTACCCACTCATCCTGGTTCTTTCCGTCGAAGAGAATGATGGCATCGGAGGGCGGATCCGCGTCAGTCCTGCCGGGTGTCACAGTCGGAGGTACCGGCGCATACACCTCCGTATCCTGGTGCTTCATCTGAGGCTCAGTCTGTTGCGCGAAAGCAGGTACGACAAAGGCCATCACAGTGGCGACGATAAGAGGCTTCCCAATGAGGGTTCGCATAGTCACAGATGAAGATACCATCTAGCTCCCCAGGCCGCTTCCTCAGCTTCGCCAATTCATTTTCTGAAGCGCCTCATTCAACTCACTTAGCTCCATGTCCGGCCCGAGGAACATGCCCCAACAGGCCAGTCCAGACCCGAACTGCGCAGCGAACAGAAACAGGTCTTCATTCGCTTGCATCCATGTACACGGATCGGTTCCCGTATTTCCTGATGTAGGAGCCGTGGCCGATCCGGAAACACGCTATGCGCCAGGGTTCGGCGTTCCGGTTGGATCACCGCCTATTCGGAAGTAATCCAACTGGTCGCGAAATGGGCGCCTCGGACAAGAACTGTTCTCGATGCTGGATTCAGACTACCCACTACCGGATTTTCCAGGCTTCGAATTATTCTCAAGAAAATTGAACAAGCCTGTCGATTTAGCTAGTCTTCGTTCGACGTGTTGATAGAGGCGGGATATGGAAGCCCGACTGATAATCCATAAAGGAGCTCGAAAATGAAATTTCTCTGCATCTACAAACCAGCCAAGCCTGAGGGCGGCCTTCCAGCGCCGGAAGATATGGCCAGAATGGGCGCCTACATCGAGGAGAGCATGAAGTCCGGGGTGCTGCTCGCCACCGAGGGCTGCATGCCGAGCGCGCGCGGCGCCCGTGTCCGGCGGACAGATGGGAAGTTTGCCGTCGTCGATGGCCCGTTCGTCGAGGCAAAGGAAGTGATCGGCGGCTTTGCGCTGATCAGCGCAAACTCGAAGCAGGAAGCGATCGAGATTACGCGGAGCTTTATGAATGTCGCGGGAGATGGCGAGACCGAGATTCGGCAGATTTACGAGGTGCCCGAGTGCATGGCTCCTGGCGCCCCTCGGTTGACTGAAGCCGCGCACGCGCGGTGAATTCCTCCGGATGAAGCGGGTGGCCGCATCCGCTTCTACCTTAATGGAGAAAAAATGCGATTCATGATGCTGATGATCCCTAAGGGATACGAAAACGCCCAGCCTGGCACGATGCCCGACGCGAAGGCGGTTGAGGCGATGATGAGGTACAACAAATCACTGCAAAAAGCCGGAGTGCTGCTCGCTCTTGATGGCCTCCATCCTGCTTCGGTCGGCGCGCGCGTTTCCTTCCCGGGCGGAAAACCCGTTGTCTCGGATGGACCGTTTGCCGAGGCAAAAGAGACAATTGGCGGCTACTGGATAATCGAGGTCAAGTCAAAGGAAGAAGCGATCGAGTGGGCGAAGCGTTGCCCCGGCTCCGAGAACGAAGTCCTCGAGATTCGCCAGGTGCTGGAAATGGCCGACTTCCCTGAAGACCTTCAGAAGGCCGCATCCGGCTTTGATGAATTGAAGGCGCGGGCCGGGCAGCAGACACACTCCTGACCTGAGTTGCGCTCACTGCGCGAAGATGGTGTGATCGGTGGCTGTGACGGCTACCGACACACACCGCGCTGATTGACTGCCTCGCGCGCATGGTGCGCGATGTCGGTCTCGCAGAAGACTTCGCGTAGGGGACTCTGGTCGCCGCTCTGGAGCTACCATTTCCTGCCCAGCGTGCGAGGCGACTTCCTTGCTAAACTCGGCCGCTTCGACAAAGCCCGCGCCGAGCTTGAGCGGGCTGCGACACTCACGCGCAATACCCGCGAGCGTGACCTCTGCACGAACGCATCCGGACGTGCGTCGTTGTTTCAACCCGTGAAGCTGCGACGACAGGAAAGGGGCAGCCTGAGGGTCCCGGCCTGCCGCATGGGCTGAGTTGGGAACCCGACGCCGCGCGTTTCAATCCCAAATAGACAGGACTCGGCCCGTAACAGCGACAACTCTTTTGTTCAAGCTCTAGAATGCTGCCGAACCAACAGAGAGGTGGATGGAGGAATCGAACCGTGGCCGCAGACGCATTGAAATATCAAAGTTTTGCCAAGATTCCAGTCGAACAACTGAACCCGCTGCTGGATCGCCAGTTTGTTTATGGAGAGCAAGGCATGCTCGCGCGTCTCACCCTGCGCAAGGGCTGCGTCGTCCCCGAGCATAGTCACGCCAACGAGCAGATCACCTACGTGCTGGAGGGTGCACTCCGCTTCGCCCTCGGCGACGGACAAGTGATCGTCGTTCGCTCGGGAGAAGTGCTGGTGATCCCGCCCCACTTGTCCCACCGGGTAGATGCCCTGGAAGACACCCTCGACCTGGACGTCTTTACGCCTCCGCGTGCCGACTGGATCGCCGGCACAGACGCGTATCTGCGCAAGTAGGTGCCACCGCGTCCGCGCGACCTAGCGCCCTGAAGACCCGAAGCCCTTGCCGCCCCGATCGCTCGTCGATAGCTCTTCGACCACGATGACCTGCAGCGTCGTCCGGGATTCGAAGGGCGACATCTGCGCGATCTTGTCCCCCTTGCGGATATGAACGCTCGCATCCGTGCAGTCGAGCGCCACGTCCGCAATGCCACCGTTCGCATCCCTGAGGATTCGAACCGAGTAAGTCGGCTGGTTTACGTTCACCAGGCATACGAGGATCTCGCCCCGATATCCGGCATCGATGCGCCCTCCGGCGTAAGTAACGCCCTTGGCCGCCATCGACGACCGGTCACCGAGCACGAATCCCCAACCTTCCGGCCCCTCCACCGCAATGCCGGTCCTCACCTTGACGGGAACGCCAGGTGAGAGCACAATGTCCTCAACGGAGTAGAGGTCGAAGCCAAGATCGCTGCCGGCGTGGGCGACAGTAGGGGGGCGCGCCTCCGCATGGAGCAGCTTAACCTTCAACATCGATTTACTTCTTTGGCGTAGCGGCTGCTGCCTCTCTCTTATGCTTTGCCCAACGGCGCTTTTGTGCCGCTGCAATACGTTGGCGCGCCTCGGGGCTCAACACGCGCTTCCTGGCAAGCTTCGCTGACGAGGTGGTCGAGAGTAGCCGGTGGCCGCTTGCGGTTTTCAACAACTTACGTACTTGGTTAAGTTTGCCGATCTCATCATCGAGGGCGGCAATAATCTGCTCGCGATTCATTTTTGGTTTTTACCCTTCTATTTTGACTTCGTTACAAAACTAGCTTGGGGAACAGCAGTCAACATCTTATCAATATAACTAAGAATCCGAGATGGCCGAAGAGTTTACAACAACGCAAACTAAGGTACCTATATAACTGTTACCAGGACGACAATTCATTTCCTCAAGTGGTTCCATTCACTGAGAATTCGCAGGCATTTCTTGCTCCGTTAAGACTCCTTCAAATAAGACGGGGCATGATGGGCCATGTTCGCCCCGTATGGCCGTTTGAAACCGCGCAAGTTAGCGCTTGCCGCAGCTGGGTCATATGACATACAACCGGCAGGCCGTCCCCACCCGCAACCTGCGCTGCAGCCGTGGATCTCGACCGACGCGGGAAAATATCAAATTCGGCTGGCGCAATCACGTGCTGAGCGTGAAGCCGCCTGCCGGTTGCGATTCAAAGTGTTCAATCTCGAGTTAGGTGAAGGACTCATTTCTTCGTACTCAACCGGAATGGATCAGGACGAGTTCGATCTGTTCTGCGATCATTTGATTGTCGAAGACCGCACGCTGGGAGAAGTGGTTGGCACTTATCGCATGCAGTCTGGAATCACCGCGGAGCGTCACCTCGGCTATTACAGCGCACAGGAATTCGATTTCTCACCCTATGAGTCGATTCGCGACCAGGTGCTCGAACTGGGCCGCGCATCCATTGAACGCGATCACCGTTCGAGCGAAGTTCTAACCCTGCTGTGGCGGGGCATCGCACAGTACTCGAAGTTCTACGGGTTGCGCTATCTCATCGGGTGCTCGTCGTTGAATTCTCAGGACCCGCAAACCGGCTGGGCAATGTACAAGCAACTATCCGCGTTTCTGGTGAGTCCCGAAATGCGTACCGTGCCCCTCGCGCGGTATGAATTGCGGGCGATAGCCACCAATTCCGAATGCGAAGTGAGAATACCGAAGCTTATCAAGACCTACATCGCGGTGGGAGCCAGGATTTGCAGCCCACCCGCGTGGGACCGCGAGTTCGGCACCATCGATTTCCTTACCCTGCTCGACCTCGCGCAGCTTACTCCGGCCGTCAGGAACCGTTTCTTCCTCAACGCTGATTAAGGACATGCGAATTCTGATCAGTAATCTGAAGAGGGGTACGGGCCGCTGCGGAACTGGCTTCGGCAGTGAGCCTATGTCTACCCCATAACGCGCTCCGATGAGGTCAAGTCGAATTCGAAATACAGTGAGAAGCGGGCTGCAAGGATTCGTGCTCGCCCTGAGTCTGCTTGATGTCTTGATTCGTTTCGCCATTCTCCGCTTAAGGCGCCGAAACGCATTGAGCCTTAGACAGCGAGCGAATTGGCTTCACGCTGCCTGCAGGACAATCGTGCGGCGCTTGTCCATGGAGGTAACGGTTTCCGGCTCTCTGCCCAACAGCAACCTTGTTGTTTCGAACCATCTGAGTTATCTGGATATCCTTTTCTATGCGTCGCTGGTGCCATGCATCTTTGTCTCAAAATCCGAGGTACTTTCCTGGCCGCTTTTTGGAATATTGGCCCGTTGCGGAGGCACGATCTTCGTTGAGCGGAACCGCGCGCACGGAGTTGATGAGCCAGCCCGCGAGATTACCGATGCTCTGACAGCCGGTGTTCCGGTCGTGCTATTCCCCGAAGGCACCAGCACCGACGGCAGGACCGTACTGCCTTTCCGCACGGCGCTATTGCAGCCGGCGATTGCCACGCGCACGCCGATTCGCCCCGCGGCGATCAGCTATTCGCTCGTCGACGGTGTGGAGGCGGACCTGTGCTACCACGGAGAAGTCACTTTTCTTCCGCATTTATTCGGTGCGCTCGCGCATAAGAGGCTCGAAGCGAGGATCGCGTTCGAAGATGAAGCTCCCGTCTATTCCGATCGCAAGACCGCCGCCAAGGCCGCATGGCAGAGAGTGGTCTCCCTGCGCGACTCCAAGCCGGTCTTCACTTCTTGATTGCAGATCCGGCTGCTGTCGAGGACCCGGGCTCGGCGTATACGCGGACATAGTCAACCAGCATCTCCTGAGGAAACACGGAAGTTGCGTCGGGTGATCCGGGCCATGATCCTCCGACAGCCACATTCAGGATGAAGAAGAATTTCCCGGAATCAAAAGGCCACACCGCTCCCTTGGGGAGGCTTGAGGGGGTATAGGTCACATACACATTTGTCGGGCTGTCCACATAGTACTGAATCTGCTTCGGCGACCACACGATTCCAAAAGTATGGAAAGCGTCGCCGAACTTGGCGTTGTTCGGGAGTGTGTACTGCGTGCCGATCGCCGTCCCAGTGAACCCTGTCCCGTGAATTGACCCGACATTCGTCGATGGGATTGATCCAACGCTTTCCATGATGTCCATTTCGCCGCACGCCGGCCAGTTCACCGTCGCGATGTTATCGCCAAGCATCCAGAATGCGGGCCAGAAGCCCTGTCCCTCGGGCATTTTGACACTGGCCTCGATTCGGCCGTAAGCAAGGCTCTGCAGGCCTTCGGTCTTCAGGCGCGCTGAGGTGTACACCCCAGTTGCGGGTTGACGGGCGACGATGTGCAGATATCCGTCGTTGCCGACGTATGCGTTCGGATTCTTTGCGTCACACGGCGCGGTCGTAGAACCGTAGGCGCAGTAGGTTTCGAGCTCGCTATTGCCCCACCCGCCGCCGCCGGTATCGTAGGTCCAGTTGGCGGGATTGGGCGCGCTCTGCGCGGCGGTACCAGTGAATTCGTCACTCCAGACCAGGGCTTCCTGGGTCGTGCCGCCGCTGCCAGAACCGCCGCTACTGGCCAGGATCGGCGAGCTGCCGCCGCAGGATGCTATGAGCCAACACATCGAAACGCAACTCAGCTGGCGCAGCAACTTGATCATCGTTCTCTAAACCTCTGCTTCTCGCTGGTGATTTAAGTTAGGTATCCAATACGCTCTCGATTCTTCTGTGTCAATGACGTGCAAATCCCTGTGCTCCATGTTAGATATGAATTCAATGCGAACCGCGATTGAAAGACTTCATTTAAGCGAGATTTCTCCGAACGTTGTTCAGTCGGAGATTCGTTCCATGACAGTAGAGTGCGACCGGGTGGGGGGTGTGAACCTGGCGCAGGGGGTATGCGACACGGAAGTGCCGACCCCGGTTGTGCAGCGGGCCATCGAGGCGATCCACCAGGGGTACAACATCTACACCCGGCTGGATGGCGTGGCGCCACTGCGCGAGGCCATCGCGCGCAAGCTCCAGCGGGACAACCACCTCACTGTCGATCCCGAGTCGGAGGTGCTGGTGACCTCGGGTGCCACCGGCGGATTCTACGCGGCGGCGCTGGCGCTGCTCGATCCGGGCGACGAGGTCATCCTGTTCGAGCCCTTCTACGGCTATCACCTGAACACGTTGCTGGCGCTGCGGATCAGGCCGGTTGCGGTTCCGCTGGCCGAAGGAGACTGGGCGCTCGATCTCGACCGGCTGCGGAAGGCGATAACGCCGAAGACGCGGGCGCTGGTGATCAACACTCCGGGAAATCCCTGCGGCAAGGTCTTCTCTCGGGCCGAGCTTGAGGCCATCGCGGAGATTGCAGAGGAGCACGATATTTTCGTCTTCACGGATGAGATCTACGAATACTTCGTTTTTGATGGGAAGGAGCATGTGAGTCCGGCGACCCTGCCGGGGATGGCGGAGCGGACGATTTCTGTTTCTGGATTGTCGAAGACGTTCAGCATCACCGGGTGGCGGGTGGGTTACCTGACCGGCGACAAGCGGTGGCTGGGTTCGATCGGGTACTTCCACGACCTGACCTACGTCTGCAGTCCGTCGCCTTTCCAGTACGGGGCGGCGGCGGGGCTGATGGAGCTGCCGGTGTCCTTCTATACGGACATGGCGGCTGAGTACCAAGCCAAGCGCGACCTGATGTGCTCGGCGCTGGTTGATGCGGGGCTTCCGCCATCGGTTCCAGCGGGCGCGTACTATGTCCTGGCCGATGCCTCATCGCTGCCGGGCGCGACCGCCAAGGAGAAGGCTCGGACGCTGCTCCGGGAGCGGAGAGTGGCGGCGGTTGCCGGCACGGCCTTCTTTACCGGAGGGCGCGGTGAGAATCTGCTTCGCTTCTGCTTTGCCAAACGCGATGAGGACTTGCAGCGGGCGTGCGATCTGCTTCGGGGAGTGGTCACGGTGTGACCCCCACCCCCTCCCCCCTAATCTCTGGCGATTTTGAAACCGATTCATTCTAAGGGGCTTGTGCGACACACAAGCAGGCCGAGTTGAAACCGTTTGATTCTAAAGGACAAAACCGAGACTGATTCATTCTAAACGGCTTACACGGGAAAGGCCCGACTGCGAATGGCAGCCGGGCCTTTTTGATCTCTATTTCTATTGTAGCGGATTCGGGGAAATTGTCGGCCAGAAAAAGTTAGCCATTAGCCATCAGCTGTACGCGTCTCGATAGAGTCTATACTTAGAGACCGAGCGGTCTTAAATGGGTGTGTCGTAGCGGGCGACTATGGGTAAAGGTGAAGAGACGCGGCGGCGGATTATCGAGGAGGCTGCTCCCCTCTTCAACCAGCGTGGGTATGAAGGGTGTTCGATCCAGGACATTATGGATGCGACGGGCCTCGAAAAGGGCGGAATCTACCGGCACTTTGAAAGCAAAGAGGAGTTGGCTGCCGAGGCCTTCGATTTCGCCTGGGCCTCAACCAGCGAGCGGCGTCGGCAGAAGCTGGATTCGATTCCGGACCATGTGGATCGGCTGAAACAACACATCGCGAATTTTGTGACGCGCTCCGGCTTTCCAGGAGGGTGTCCGCTGCTCAATACGGCGGTGGATTCGGCGAATGGGAATCTCGTTCTGAGGGAGAGGGTTCGCGGCGCGTTGCACGGATGGCAGGGCTTGCTCAAAGAGATCGTCGAAGACGGAAAAAGGGCCGGGACCATCGGAGAAGATGTCGAGGTGGACAAGCTCTCGAACCTCATCATCGGCGGCGTGGAGGGAGCAATGCTGATCGGCCGGATCGAACGGACGGATCAGGCCCTTCGGGATGCGCTCGAGCACCTGAATGAGTATCTGGAGAAACAGGTGCGTAGGGTGGGGTGAATTGAGCCGTTGGCAATGCTTGCTGATTCCTTTGGCAAGCTCAGAGCAGCCTTGGATGCCACGCCATCCTTTTACCGTGTGGGTATTTCGCTGCCGCGAAAATTGCCCACCTTAGCGACGATGAAGCCGTCGCGAAGGATTATAGCGGTTTGGGGCAAATTCTTGGCCAACAAGGGCTAAATCAGATGATTTCCCTGAGGGCGCCGGTCACCTTCACGCGCGCCAGCCGGAGGGCATCGACGGCTGTCTCTCCAGCGGCTACAGTGTGCCTGAGCGCGGATCTCTTTCGTTTTCCGCTGTGAGCGACGGCGACGGTCTCAATGCCTCCGCCGAAAATTGTGTGATGCTGCTCCAGCCGATCGAGGGACGCGTTCAACTCTGCAACCACTGACTCGGCTTCATCGGCGAAGACGATCAGTTCCACGTTGATTTTTTTGTAAGCCATTTTGGGTGCACCCAGGTGCGATTCTATACCTCGGTTCGGGTCTGAAGCCCGCGCTTCTATCGGACATTGCGGTGCGAGGCTGGAAGTGTCGGGCAGGTCGAGGTGATTGCTTTCCACCCTTCGCGAGGCTCAGGATGGGCACCCTCATATGTGGGAGTTAAAGGGTGGGCCACCCGTCCGCCGGGGGCGGCCTTTTCCTTGTGGAAGGGGTAGAATTGCGAAAATCGTATGACGTCAGCAACGCACAGTAAAACAAGCACCGGAGAACTTCTTTTTCCCGAAAGCGATGGAGGTGAAACATGGCGGTAGAAGCAGCGAGTCCCGCAACCAATGAGCCGCCGAAGGCACAACCCCCGGTAACGCCGCCTGCGGCCTCATCACGTTGGCTGAAATACGTCACGCCGGTGTTCGTCGTACTTCTTGCTCTGGCTGTCCTGGTTGCCGTAACCCGGAACTGGAATTCCTGGGAAGGTGGCCATGTTGAACAAGCTACCGACGATGCTTATGTTCGTGGCGATCTCACCCCTCTCAGTACGAAGGTGGCCGGAATCGTTCAAAATGTAGCCGTTTCCGACTATCAGCAGGTACACAAGGGAGACCTCATCGTTGAACTTGAGGACAGCGATTATCAGGCGCAGGTTTCCCAGGCGAATGCGGCTGTGGAGGCGGCAAGGGCTGCCATCGAGGACAACCTTCGCCAGCGTCAGCTCGAAGACGCTCGCATCGATAGGGCGCTTGCCGGAGTCGACGAGGCTAAAGCTCAAATTGTTGCCGCGCAGGCCGGCAAGGATGCTGTTGAAGCGCAATTGGTGCGCGCTCGCTCGGAGAGAAAGCGGCAGGAGAACCTACATCAAGCTAACGCAGCAACTCAGCAGAAACTTGAAGCTGCTGTTGCCGATGAACAGCAGCTCGCGGCTCAGTTCGCCAGCCGCGACGCCGATCTGGCCGCGGCCAGAACCGGGTCGCGCAGCAATGAGCTGGCTGTTGAAACGGAACGGCGTCAAAAGATCGTCCTCGAGTCTCAGGAGGTGCAACTTGCCGCCGATCTTCGCGCCAAAGAAGCAAGTCTGGTGGTCACGCAGGTAAATCTTGGCTATACAAAGATCTATGCGCCGGGTGATGGGAGCGTGGGAGAACGGCAAGTCCGCCCCGGTCAGTTGGTGTCTCCCGGGACGCAGGTCATCGCTTTCGTCGACCGTAAGCGGTGGGTGCAGGCGAATTACAAAGAGACACAGCTCACCAACGTAAGAGTTGGTGATGTGGCCGAGATCCGGGTTGACCAATTCCCGGGGGAGGTCTTCCATGGCAAGGTCATCGAGATCGCACCTGCCAGTGGATCGCAATTTGCGCTATTGCCCCCCGACAATGCGACCGGCAATTTTACGAAAGTCGTGCAGAGAATCCCGGTAAAAATTGAGCTCGATGATACCAACAAGTCCAGCGAATTGCGTCCGGGACTCTCGGTTACCGCTATTGTCCACACGAGAAAGTAAACCAGTGACACTCTCGATCCTCGTATAACCGGACATATTATTTATGGCTTCTTCCACAACAATAAGTCGTCCTCCCACGCCACTGGAAATTGCACAAGCGACGGCTAACGCGATTCCCTGGAAGATTTCCGGCCGCCCTGTGCTGGGAATTATCGGCGTCCTCATCGGAGCCCATCTCGTCACGCTCACCGGCCGCATGTTAAGCCTGGGGCTCGCGGATCTGAAAGGTCACCTCGGCATTAGCTACGATGACGGCGCGTGGCTCGACAGCGCCTATAACGCATCCATCATGTTTATCGGGCCTTTCAGTGTCTACATCGGAGGCCTGCTCGGACCGCGCCGCGTTCTTCTGTTTGCGTCAGCAATTTTTGCTGCGACCTGTGCTTACTTGCCGCTCATTCATAGTTATAGTCTGCTGGTTGCGGCGTTGATTGTCGCAGGACTGACATCAGGCACCTTTTACCCGCTCACCATGACTTTCGCGCTTCGCGTAACTCCTCTGCGATACCTGCCTATTACGATGGCGTTCTATGCCACGGCTATCGATGGGGCCGTGAACGTGGCGCCATCTCTCTATGGCTGGTACCGCGACCATCTTTCCTGGCATTGGATGTTCTGGAATTCGGCTGTCATCGCACCGGTGATGTTTGTCCTTATCTATCTTGGGATACCGGCAGCGCCCCCCCGAAAAAAAGACGGCCCCGCGCCGCCCAGCTTCGTCGGGTTCCTGTACCTGAGCGCGGGACTGGCTCTGATTTTTACTGCCCTCCAGCAAGGCCAGAGGCTCGATTGGTGGCGCTCCGGACTCTACAACGGGCTGTTCTGGTCCGGCGCATTCTTCCTGCTGTGCGCTTTGATACGACGAATGCGCGGCCCTAACTGGCTGGTGGCCCTTCCTTATATCTGGCGGTGGAACACGGTGCTGCTGGGAAGCTTGCTGTTCTGGTTTCGGTTCACTCTCGTCTTGACCATCATCCTGATCCCGCAGTCGCTGGCCATCCATGGTTTCGAGGCTGATCAGATTGGACCGGCCATTATCTGGAGCGCTGCTCCGCTCTTGCTCGTCGCGCTTACGGGCGGCCTCTTGATGCTTAGCGGGCTGGATCCCAGGCTGCTCTTCGCTGCCGGGCTCGCATGCACGGCGCTGTCGGCTATCTTATGCGCTCACTACTCAAGTGCGTGGGCGGCAGAAAACTACTATCGCACCGAGTTGCTCACCGGCGTAGGACAATCCTTCGCTCTGATAGGGCTGGTGGGATGCATCATCCTGCAGGGAGTATTCACAGGGGGCTTGTCGAAGCCTCAGTACATCCTGACCTTTTCTGCATTCTTCCACACCGTTCGCTTGTTTGGTGGAACTGCCGGCGCCATATACATGGGCCACTTTCTCGCGGTACGTGAGGAGCTGCACTCCAATCTTCTTGGGCTGCACGTCAGCAGCTACAACTGGATTACCGATGCAAACATTTATGGGATGACAGCTGGGCTCTTTGGTAAGTCCTCCGGGCTACCATTAGCCGGCGAGCGTGCGATTGATCTTATCTCTGCCCGAATACGCCTTCAGGCGTATTCGTTGAGCCTCATTGACGGGTTCCTGCTGGTCGCGTGGAGTTGCGCAATCGCACTTTTTGTCATTGCCATGCTCCGCAAGTCGCCCCTCAACTACGCCGACCTCGCCAAACTGCAGCCGGTCAAGGAGGAGAAATCATGAAGGGCAGAATACACCTTATATCGATAGTGGCTCTGGCGATAGCTTCCTCATGCCACGGGCAGGAGCGCAAGATCGGCCTGCAGGAGGCGATCGATCTGGCAGTCCGGCAAAATCACGCTGTGAAGATGGCGCATTATGAGGTCGCAGCGCAACAGGAGAAGAAGCGCAACGCCTATTCCGATTACTTTCCGAGCATCACCAACGAATCTAATGCGATCCATATAACGAACCTGGAACGTATCGAGGTGCCGCCGGGCACTTTCGGCCAGATCCCAGGGGGGGCGCTCATTCCTGCCACGACCACCTATCTCACACAAGGAAGACTGGATTATCAGACGAGCGGGACCATGTTGGCCCAACCGATCACTCAGCTGATCAAGATCCACGATTCAAACAAAATCGCGGAGGCCGATCTGAAAACATCAGAGGCTTCGGAACGAAAGGCCATAACCGACGTCGTCTACAAAGTGCAGGAGCTCTATTACCGGGTACTCACTACGCAGCTCCAGAGAAAAGCAGCCGAACTGCAAATCACCTCCAGCGAAGAGAACCTGGCCGAAGCGCGCGAGCAGAATAAGAACGGGGAGTTGCTTCAGGTGGCGCTGGTCGAAAGCCGCGCCAACTCGCTCGACGCCAAGCAGACCTTGCTGAACACGGAGATGACGATCTCCACCCTGACAACCCAGCTGAATGATGTGCTCGGGCTACCTCTCGATACCAAGCTGGACCTCGATCCCGATGTCAGCACGGCCTTTGATGTGCCGGCGCGGGACGAAGCGCTGCGCACCGCGCTAACAAACAACCCCGAGGTCCAGGAAGCTATCCAGAAAGTTGCGAAGGCGCGAGCTGCCGAAGGAGCGGCTAAGGCTGAGTACATTCCCGACGTTACTGGTTTCGCGCGTTACAGCTATCAGAATGGTGTTCCTTTCCTCGATCACAACTTCGGAACCTTCGGCGTTAACTTCAAATATGACCTGTTCGATGGCGGTAAGCGGCGATCGCTGATCCGAGAACGGGGCGACGAAGTGTCGGAGGCCGAAGAGAACCTTGCCCGAGTCAAGGATGAGATCGGCGTTCAGATCACGACCATCTATAACCGCATGGAGACGACCCGGACGATGATTGACGTCGCAAAGGAAAGCCTTGCCGCCCATCAGGAGAATGCCCAACTCACCGAGAATCAATTCAAGCAAGGGGCTTCATTGGCTTCGCAGCGCGACGCTACGCGGGCCCAGGCGATGAAGGCTCAGGCGGGGCTGCTCGAGGCCAGCCTCGACTATCTGCTCTCGCGCGACGAACTGAACCGCGTCCTGGGCTCCTCAGCCAGATAGCGTCACAGCATTCCCGGATTCACGAATCCATCCTGAGATGCCAGCTCTCGACGACGTCGGCGAGATCGAGAATCCTGCCATCTGGGCCGATCATCTGCGCGCCGCGCTCGTGAACCAGCAGTTACCGAAGAACGCGAAGACGTGACCGCAATGTCGAAGATCAAACGGCTATAGTTTCCTCGGCTCTCGTTCGCGAAGCGGATTCAATCGAGAAGAATACCGCGACGACTTGAGCGCTCCAGTCGCTGCAACACTCCGAGGCTGGCGTACGAGGCGAATAAAGTTGTGAACGAGCGGGTCCAATGGATCGGCTTTGCGCCAGGCCAGGCCGATCTTCCATTTGGCTTCGTCCAGTCCGTATCCAACAAGCGGACATTTGGCACGTGCATCAGCATGGCTGCCAGGAGCCACTCAGAGCGCCTGACCTCCGTGCTTCTGGTAATTTTCATAGCGGTGCGAGGTTTATTGCGTTACTGATACAGTTGTTCGTTGCCTTGGAGGACCCCCAACCGTGAGCACGTCCATCGGACAAAATCCGAACAACGTGAAGCACGTCGTGATCGTAGGTGGCGGCTTCGGCGGACTGAACTGCGCCCGCAAGCTAGCTACGAATCCAAATGTTCGGATCACGCTCCTCGATAAGAACAACTATCAGCAGTTCCAGCCGTTGCTCTACCAGGTGGCCACCGCGATCCTCGCTCCAGACAATATAGCTTTCAATTTGCGCGCCGCACTCAGGGGCCACCCCAACGTAGACGTGAAGATGACGGAAGTCGTCTCCATCGATCTCGACACGCACACGGTGGAAACCGTCGACGGGCAGCAATACCAGGGTGATTTTCTGGTGGTAGCGGCAGGGTCGCAGGCAAACTTTTTCGGTACACCCGGAGCGGACAAGAACAGTTATCCACTGTACTCGCTGCATGATGCCGAGCGACTGCGCTCGCGCATCCTGGCTATGCTCGAATCTGCGGATCGTGACCCATCGCTCGTTGCAAAGGGAGCGCTGAATTTTGTCATCGTAGGAGCTGGCCCGACGGGCACGGAGATAGCAGGTGCGTTCGGGGACATGCTGCAGGCAGAGCTGAAGAAAAAGATCCGCGATAGGCCATACAAAGATCTTGGTGTGGACGGGGCGCAGATTCTCCTGGTGGATGGAGGCCATGCTGTGCTGAGTGCCTTTTCCTCCAAGGCTCAGACATACGCCGCCAAAATGCTTGAGGAACGAGGGGTAGAACTTCACTTGGGTACAAGGGTGAAGGAGGTTGGGAGTGGGCACGTGGTGCTCTCAGACGGCACCAGGATCCCGACGCATACTGTCATCTGGGCAGGAGGGCTCAAGGCTGCGTCTTTATCAGACAACCTGGGAATCAAGACCGGGCAAGGCGGCCGCATTGATGTCGAAGCCGACCTCACAGTGCCCGGTTTGACATGTGTTTATGCCCTGGGAGACTTTGCCAATATCGTTGGCAAGGACGGTAAACCGCTGCCCCAGCTTGGCTCGGTGGCAGAACAATCAGGCAAGTGCTGCGCCAAAAATATCCTGTTGGACATTGCGGGAAAACCAAGAGAGTCGTTTCACTATTTCGATAAAGGCATCATGGCGATGATCGGGCGCAACTCGGCTGTGGCCGAAGTCGGTGAGCACCGCCACGAACTCCAGGGGGCAATCGCCTTCGCAGCGTGGCTTGGAGTTCACGCCGCCCTGCTGATTTCCACGCGCGCAAAGATCGCGGCCTTTGTGGAATGGGCGTGGGATTATTTCGGAGGGGCCCGCGGCGATGCGGTACTCGACCGCTCAGAAGAGCTGCGGATCAACTGGAACGACGACGGAGAAGAAGCCGCTTCCGCAGCATCGGTCCCGAGCAGCCAAACTGACAAGGCGCCTTGATCGTTGTATGCCTAGCCGGCTTGGTGACCGACGGCAACGCCTTAACTGAGGCCTGCGGCATGGAAGGGGCACGTGAACCAGAAGTAGTTCTCCATTAGCGCGTACAGGGAATGCGCTCATCCAGCTTGGTTTCGTGTTGTTCACGACGGATTAGTAATGGGAAACGCCCTTCTCGTCACCAACCGTTACTGCCCCACGCAGGCCCGGACATAACTTCGCACCACCAACACCAGCTCGCGCTGCATCACCTCAAACTGCGCCTCTGGCATGTCTGACTCCAGCAGCTGCCGCTTCACTCCCGCGATGGTGCTCTGCAGCACCGTAGCCATCAATTGCAGGTCCGTCGTCAGCACCTCGGGCGCGCTCTGCAGCAGCCCAACAATCGCATTATTCACTCGCGTCACTGCACCGGCCGCAATCTTCGCGCCCTCCACATCGGAACTTACCGCATACAGCGCGCGACTCTTCTTCAGGTCACGCATCTTCACCGCCAGGAACGCCACCGCCAGCGCCTCGGCCATCTGCTCCACCGGCTGTCCCCGCTGCGCTACGCAAACCTTATCCACCTCTGCGAGGATCTCCTCCACGTGGAGCCTCAGAGCAGCCCGCAGCAAAGCGCTCTTGTTCGGGAAGTACTGGTACAACGTTCCCACGGACACCCCGGCCCGCCCTGCCACACGCGTTGTCGTCAGCTTCTCCTTACCGACCCTCAGCAAAACCTGAACAGTCGCCTTCAGGATCGCGTCTACACTCGCGGTGGAACGTGCCTGGACTGGCGATTTTCTTGGCTCTGAGCGGCTTACTGTCTGTTGCGCCAAATGCGAACTCCTAACCTGAAGCTTTCTTCATCTAATGGTTGGAAGCATAAGTTTTCGACATATCCATTGACAACTACCGAGGAGAAACAATGACGAATCGATCTGATCTTGGCGGCGCATTTACCCTTCCCAGCACTTCAATCACCGTAAACCGAATGGGCTATGGCGCCATGCAGCTTGCTGGAAGGGACGGCGACAAGCTGGTCTGGGGGCCGCCGCGCGATGTTCCTGGTGCGATCGCTGTTCTGCGCGAGGCCGTCGCCTCCGGCATGAACCACATCGATACGAGCGACTTTTACGGACCGCACGTAACCAATCAACTCATCAAGCAGGCGCTCCATCCTTACCCGGACGATCTCGTAATCGTGACCAAAGTGGGCGCGCTCCGCGGCAGCGATGGTTCATGGCCGCACGCTCGCTCACGCCAGGAAATCATCGATGCGGTGCATGACAATTTGCGAAATCTCGGCCTCGATGTGCTCGATGTGGTCAATCTCCGCCTAGGCGGCTTGGCCGAGCCGACAGAAGAATCCTTTGAAGAGCCGCTGACGGCGCTTGCCGAACTGAAGCAGCAGGGCCTGATTCGACATATCGGCCTGAGTACTGTCTCACCCCTGCAGCTAAATCAGGCGCAGGCTGTTACGGGGATTGTCTGCGTCCAGAACTTCTACAACGTGGCCCAGCGCGCCGACGCCGAATTCGTCGAGACTCTCGCCGCGCAGGGGATAGCTTATGTGCCCTATTTTCCACTGGGCGGGTTCTCACCGCTGCAATCATCGAAGCTCAATCAGGTAGCCGCGTCGCTCGATGCCACGCCCATGCGGATAGCGCTTGCGTGGCTCCTGCGCCGGTCTCCGAACATACTGCTGATCCCCGGCACATCGTCGGTCCAGCATCTGCGAGAGAATCTCAAGGCTGCAACGCTAGAACTGCCGGAGGAAGCTCTTGCTACTCTCAACAGCATTGGCGACGCAGCCGCATAGCCCGAGCAGATTTCGAGAGATCCTTTAATCGGCGGTAACTCATTGATAATACAGGCCACGGATGGCTCCCTGAAGGCCTTTTGGATACCCTTGGCGCCGGTTATTGGACGCCAATTGGGCGTCAGTTTTCGTTCGAGTCGCGAGCTCGCGAATCGGAAATTCACCTGACGAGAAAGCAGCCGCCGAGACCGCTTATGCGGCGGCCGCCGCCGCCGCGGGCTGCGGCTGCAGCCCGTGCAGGTAATCCACGGCCTTCTGTGCGTAAGAGGCGGCCCGGACGACGCAGCGCTTGTCATTTTTTAGGACTTCGAGCCAGTTGGCGATATAGCCGGCATGGTCATCACGTACTTCCGGCGTCAGCTCCAGATCGGCGCACAGGAATGCGCTGCCCAGCTCGGCAACGAGTTCCTCGCGGGCATAGCCTTCATCGCCCCAGGTCTTGCGCCCGAAATCGCGGGCCATGCGCGTCGGATGCCTGGTCGAATGGATGAATTCATGCCCGAGCGTGGCGTAGTAGGGGCAGGCGGGTCGCCATGGGTGTTTCCCTCGAAACGGAAGAAGCGATCACACATCAGCTATTTTCCGGTCGCGAAACAGTTCTCCAAAACACGCAAGGAAGCTAAGATTCCGAAAGGGGTGGTGCTCTATTCAGCGCGGCATTCGTTCGCAACGGACATGCTCGATCACACAGGCAACATTGTTCTGGTAGGCAAACTGCTCGGTCACCGCAGCGTTACGACGACGCAGCGATACCTGCATCCAGATATGAAGGGTGTAGCGGGGCTAGTCAACGCGCGGAACGCGACACGGGCAGCCGAACAAAGCGGCTGATTTCCAATGTCATACTTTGCGTCATACTTGGGATTTCGAGGGGGAGGATGATCGCACGCAAGTGCACCGCTGTTAGGATCACTTCACCTGAATACTGGCGTCCCTTGAACGGCCTGGCGGCGATAATCGACATGCCTTACCGTACCAAATCCGCTCACTCAAACTTCGCAATGAAACCCGCCGTTAATGATCGTTTCGAAATCTCAATCGCAAGCGACACTGCCTGAAGAACGCAGTCGCCGCCTCACTTCTTGCACGATTGGCGATAGCGTCCTTTATGATTCACTATCTGCCTTGGCAAGCGCGGAAGTAAATTTCTGGTTCACTTGCCGGAGGAAACGACTCGTCGCTCAAGCGGACGGGGGGGCGAAAGGTGCCGGATGACATTAGCTACCTGGGCGTCGGCTTAAATTTGAGCGCACGGCGTCTTCCGCCACCACTGCTTCGGCCTCGTTTCGTGGCGCTTTCCAGCGACTTCGTCGAAGGCACATTCATCCCTTTCCCCCGAATCAACTGCATGAAGGCTTCAATCTTCTTCGTAATTTGAGTGCGGTCGGGGCCGAGATTCTGCTCAAGGCAAATTCCGCAAAAGAACGTGATGATTAGATCAGCCAGGGATTCATTGCCGTCGGTCCCTCCACGTGCTGCGGCTAGATTGTCGATCAGGAGCTGATGGGCTTTCGTCATATTCGCAATCATTATCTGGCGGGCTTTGGGGGGAAGATCCGCAAACTCGCGCATGGAGTTCACCGAAAAGCACCCCTTCTGTCCCCAACTCCCGTAACAGACCTTCAGAAAGCCCTCGACGTTGTTCCAACCCAAAGGCTGCTTCGTTAGGGCTCCGCGTGCCGTCAGCATGTCAAAATATTGGCGTATGCTCGCGACAAATAGGTCCTCTTTGTCTTTGAACTCTGCATATAAGCCGGATTTGCGCACCCCCGTGGCCTGCTCAAGGTCCTGAACACTCGTCTCGGCAAGGCCATGCTTCCAGAAGACGGGAATCGTTTTGTTGAGGACATCTTCT
>Ga0210391_10001694_pt1 | contig 19716 bp, 14 predicted proteins | sample IncBWC12OmetaG_FD_160573 | JGI IMG/M metagenome (GOLD analysis project Ga0210391, IMG submission 160573) | Forest soil microbial communities from Barre Woods Harvard Forest LTER site, Petersham, Massachusetts, United States - Inc-BW-C-12-O ...
AGACCGAGCCTTCTGATCATTCTGCGGAGGCGGCCGTTTTGGGGCGCGTCCATCGGCCACTTCGGAGAGAATTATCTGCTCTACCTGCTGATGAGCTGGCTGCCGTTCTATCTGGTGCACGAGCGGCATCTCTCCGCGACGGCGATGGCATGGACCGCGGGCATGATTTACGCGATCGATTCCACGGCGGCGATCGTCACGGGACGTATTGCGGACCTGCGGATCAGGCGCGGCGTGAGCGCGTGCATGGCACGGAGGGGTCCGATGGTGGTTGGTCTGGTTATCGCCGTCATTTCGCTGCTTGGGTGCGCAGCGGCCGGACCCAGGACCTGGCTCGCATTCCTCGCCGGAGCAGCGGTTGGCTGCGGGGCCTCCAGTTCGGGCGTGTATGCGGTACCGCAGACCCTTGCCGGACCTCGACTGGCTGGCCGCTGGGTGGGATTGCAGAACTGCGTCGCGAACATCGCGGGTATCGTGGCGCCGGTGCTGACCGGTTTCCTGGTGCAGCGGACGGGGCACTTCAGTTCTGCGCTTAACTTTGCGGCGGCGATGGCCGCGGTGGGAGCGTTGGCGTGGGTTTTCGGCGTGCGCTCGTCGGACGAACCGGACCGACTCGATGAGATTGCTCTCACGGAGACAGTCCGGGGAAATTTTCAATCTTCCTCTTAGTGGTGGGGCAGGGCGGCTTTCATCATGCCGCAGCCGGCCATGAAGCGGACCATGCTGCCGCTTAGGTCGGCCGAAGGCGAAGCGCGCATGGACGCTACCTGATTGCCGCTTTGCTGTTGCGCGCCGAGCATGACGAGCTGTAGCTTGCGTGCCGTGTTGAGGTCGAAGCTTTCGCTGATGAACACTTCGTTGCCGCTGGTCACGATCAGGACAGGGCCTTCGTTGGTTTGGTAAATCTGTTCGTCCTGGCTGGTTTCCGCTTCGTTGTCGCGCTTGACGTGGGTGTATTTGTGGCTCAGCTCGTTCGAGTACATCTTCACGAAGTCCTCGGCGGCGTCGGGGGACTTCCATTGCGAGAGATAGAGCAGCGAGACGGACGAGGTGGAGGATTTATCGGGCGCGGCCTTTTTCTGCGCGGCGTAGTAGAGGCCTCCGTCCCACGCGGGTGTTAGCTCGGCGGCGGCCTGCGATCCGCCGAAGAGTTCGGAGAGGATGCGGACGTCCAGCTCGCCCATGACGCCGATGTCGTAGGGATTGTATTGCGCGTCGATGACGGGATGAATGTCGGGCATTTTGAGGAGAGGCACGGCGACCTTCTGCTCATAGGCGCGCGGGTTCATGATTTCGAAGCTGGAGTCTGGCGGACGATCAAGGACGCCGGCAAAGGCGGCGCCGGAGTCTTTGGAATCGCCCATGAGCGTGGCTTCAAATTTGAGACCGTCTTTGTAGGGAAACAGGAGCGATTCCTGCAGGAGCAGAGGAGCGCGGGTGAGGACGGGCGAATCGCTGTCGTCGGTCATGCCTTCGAGAAGCTTATCGAGCATCTGCGGCGACGAGTTGCGCAGCGTCTGGTGGATGGGGGCGAGGCTGTAGTCAACGAAGACGGCCATGGCCTGGCCCTCGAGCACGGCTTCACGCGAGGTGTCGTCCTCATCGGTGGCGACGTGCTTTTTGTCTTCAGCGTAGCTATGCGAGAGGTCGTCGCTGGTCAGGTTCTCCCACTTGTCGAGGTTGACGTGTTGATCCTGGAGAGCGTGGGTGAGCTCGTGGGCGAGGACGGGCTTTTGCGTGGCGGGGTCGATCCAGTCGAGGAGATTGACGGTCTTGGTTTTGCTGTCGTAGTAAGCGGCGATCTGCTCGTCGAGGAGCTGGACGAGGAAGGTGCGGAGGTGGAAGTCGGCATCGAGGAGGCCGAATTTCTTCAGCACAATCTCGGAACGCTCCATGCGCTTCGCGTCCTTGTCGTCATTCATTTTGTCGACCAGGTACTTTTCGACTTCGGGGCGCGTGGTGAGCTTCGACTTCACCTCGTGCCGGATGGGCAGTTTGGTGTCGTCCGAGGCGAACTGGAGGATTTTTCCCACCGACGCGAAGAGTTCCTTTGCCTGGTCGGGGGTGATGCGAGTGACGGGCTTGTCGGACTGGCCGGGCTGGGCTGAGGGGGGCTGGGCCTGACCCGATGGGACCTGAGCGGGCGGGGCAGCCTGGTTCGAAGTTGTGGGTGGCGAGTGCGGGGCGGGATTGGGGGCGGGGGCGGGGGCGGTCTGGGCGGCAGCAGTCATCGCCAGGCTGAGAGGCAGCAACAGGATGCCAGCAATCTTGTAAGGGTACATTCCTAATCCTTCTAAAGTGTTGCGGCGCGACCGGCGCGACCGCCGCGGGCCGTGTCCCGCTTCCGCGAGACTATAATTTTTTTGAGGGCTTTCGATGAGCCAAATGGTCCAAATTCCGGAAGCCGCTGTTTCAGAGACGCCTTTGGCGGCCCAACTTGCCGCTGCCAACCCCGCTCTGGAACTGAAGATGCAGCGGGGAGCGCGGACGCCGCACCGGTTCCAGGGAAATCCCGCTGAGATGGGGGCATTGCTGCGCTCAGCCGGAGTTTTTGATCTGGGGTACCACACCTTTCTTCGCGCTACGGGCAAAGACCGCGTCCGCTGGATGAACGGCATGATCACGCAGACAGTGAAGGGCCTGGCCGCGGGGCAAACTGGCTATACCCTGGTTCTGAATCCCCAGGGCCGCATCCAGGGCGATGCCGACCTGTACGTGCATGACGAGGTGCTGTTTCTTGAAACTGACCGATCCCAGGCGGAACGCCTCCTGACGCTGCTGCGGCGCTACATCATTATGGACGATGTGAAGCTCGAGGAGTTAGACGGATCGACGACGGCAATTGGCGCAGCAGGTCCGGGGGCCTGGGCGATTCTGGAGAAGCTGGGAGCAGCTGACTTAGCAAGGGGGCCCGAGCCAGGGACGATCCGGACCGCGAAGATTGCGGGGATTGAAGTGGGGCTGGTGGTGGCCTATAGTCCCGTGGTGCCGCGTTTTGAGATCCACGTACCGTCTGAGCGGGTATTGGAGCTGTGGAATGCCCTGCTGGCTGCGGGTGCAACGGCGTGCGGCGTGGCAGCGGTGGAGGACCTGCGGGTTCTGGAGGGCGTGCCGGAATTCGATGTGGATTTCGGGGATAAGAACCTGCCGCAGGAAGCGAATGTGCCGCGGGCGCTGAACTTTACCAAGGGATGCTACATCGGGCAGGAGACGGTGGAGCGGATTCGGGCGCGGGCAACGCTGCATCGCGGGCTGCGGCAAGTTGAGCTGCAGGGATCGGCGCGCGCGCTGGGGCCGGGAGAAAAGATTGCGTTGCGCGCGGGCGATGCGACCGTTGGGGAGCTGACCAGCGTGGCGGCGATTGATGTGCCTGGATTTAGCAAAATAGTGGCGCTGGGCGTGGTTCGTTTGGAGGCGCTCGAAGGGGCTGAACCGGTTCGCTATGACGGCGGGACAGCGGTTGCGCTGGACGAGCCTCCGCGTGTGGGGCAAGGTTGACGCATCCAATCGAGTAACAGACAAGACGTTTAGGGAACTGACACCAACATTCGGAACCATTCTGATGTGCACCCCTTGAAGGGAAATGAGACGAGATATCTATGAGCGATAAGCAGCCCACGTTTACGGTGACCGACCGCCGCAAGTTCACTTTGGATGGCGAACTTCGGGAGGACCCGGGCGCTCCGGTGGAACACGAAGTCACGCATGCGATACCGGACCCTGTTCCGGACAACGTGGTGACCATGCCTTCGCCGGCGGCGGCTGAGCCGGTTGTCGAAGAAGAACATGCAGGGGAGGGCGAGGGGCCGCAGTTTACGGAGCATGAATCGGCGGAAGCGCATGCTGCGTATCAGCAGTCGTCGCGGCAGATTGACGAGATGATTCGCCAGGCGAATCCAGGGGTGGGGCCGTCGGCGGAAGTCAGCTTCGAGCATGTGATTCAGTCGTTTTACGTGAGCGCGATGATGGCTCTGGGCGCGGGAACAGAGCCGGGGCAGAAGCCTCGCATCGATATTCTGGGGGCGCGGCAGAGCATTGACATGCTGGCGCTGTTGCAGGAGAGGACGAAGGGCAACCTGACGCCGAAGGAAGAGGGGACGCTGCAGAACGTGCTGTTTGAGCTGCGGATGATGTTCCTTGAAATCACGAACGCGATTGCGGCGCAGGCGCAGCGGCCGGTTGATGGGAAGATCCGGTAAGCCTGCAGGCGGATGAAAGCGGAAATTCTTTTTCTCGGCAGCGGGACTTCGATGGGCGTGCCGACGCTCGGATGCCGGTGTGCCGTGTGCACGTCGACGGACCCGCGCAACCGGCGGACGCGGCCGTCGATCGCTGTGTTGTGGAGCGATGCTGCGGGATCGCACACGGTGGTGATCGACACGGGGCCGGATTTCCGGGAGCAGTCGCTCAGGGCAAACATTCGGCACGTCGATGCTGTCTTCTACACGCACGCGCACGCCGATCACATACTAGGCATGGACGATTTGCGGCCGCTGAGTTTTCAGCATCGGCCGGGGAATTTGCCGCTGTATGCGGATGAGACGACGGCGACAATTCTGCGGCGGATTTTCGATTACACGTTTTCGGCGGGAGCGACCTACCCGACGCGGGCTCGCGTGGATTTGCGGAGCCTGGAGGGCGAGGAGACCGCAATGGTGCATGGCGCGACCTTCCAGCGCGTGCCGCTGCTGCATGGCGACTGGCCGGTGGCGGGATTTCGGTTTGGCAATGCCGCTTATTTGACGGACATGAGCAGTATTCCGGAGACGAGCCTGCCGCTGCTGGAGGGCCTGGACGTGCTGATTCTCGATGCGCTGCGGCCGCAGCCGCATCCAACGCATGCGCACATTGATGCGGCGTTGGGGTGGGTGGAGCGGGTGCAGCCGAAGCGGGCGTGGTTCACGCATATGTCGCATGAGGTGGATCATGCGGAGATGGAAAAGACATTTCCGGAGAATGTGCGGCTGGGGTATGACGGGCTGCGGATTGGGTTTGAGTTGTAAGGGCAGCGGGTGGCATGTAGCGGGTAGCGAGTAGGAAGCGGTTTAGTCAGACATGCAAGTTTTCAGGTCAATCAGCGAATTCAAAAACGGCGCGGGCCGCACCATCGCGGCAATCGGCAATTTCGATGGTGTGCATCGGGGGCATCAGGAGATTATTGGGCGGGTGCTGGAGCGGGCGCGGGCGCTGGGCGCGCAATCGATGGCGGTGACGTTCGATCCGCACCCCATTGCGCTGCTGCATCCAGAGCACGCACCGAAACTGATCACGCCGATTCCGGAGCGGCTGCGGTTGCTGGAGCAAACCGGTCTGGATGCGACGCTGGTGATCCCGTTTACGCGGAAGTTTTCGATGCTCTCGGCGCGGGCCTTTGCTGAGGACGTGCTGTGCAAAGCGCTGCGCGTGGCGGAGGTGCATGAGGGCGACACGTTTCGGTTTGGACACGACGCCGCGGCGGGGATTCGCGAGTTGCAGGCTTTGGGCGTGGAGCTGGGATTTGGGGTGGTGCCTCATGCGGCGCTGACGGTGCGCGGCGTGACGGTATCCAGCAGCGAAGTGCGGCGGCGCATTGCGGCGGGCCAGTTGGGGATGGCGCGCGCGCTGCTGGGGCGGCCGTTTTCGATTCTGTCGACGCCGATGCGGGGGCGCGGGGTGGGAACGCAGCTGACGACTCCGACGATTAACTTTGCGCCGTATGCGGAATTGCTGCCGCCGCATGGCGTGTATGTGACGCGCGCGCGGCTGGGGGAGGGGCCGGAGGCTCCGGTGTGCAATGGGGTGACGAATGCGGGGATGCGGCCAACATTCGATGGGGCGGGGTTCGCGGTGGAAACGCATTTGCTGGATGGGCCGCCGCCGCTGGCGCTGGACGAGTCGACGCCGATTGAGTTGTGTTTTTTGGCGAGGTTGCGCGAGGAGCGGCGCTTCCCTTCTCCGGATGCGCTGCGGGCGCAGATTTCGTGTGATGTGCGACGCGCGCGTAGTTATTTTCGACGGATTGGCTGAGTGCCCGCAGGGGCTGAAGCCCGGAATGTCTGAGCTGATTTCGGCACGGATGAATCCGTGCCCTGACACAGGATGTGGGTTTTTCCGCCCACAGTGACAAAAGCGGGCGCTCTCGCGCGAGGCCACATCTGCAAAAACCGGACAGAGGCTTCGACTTAGCTCAGGCCAGGTTATGGGGCACCCGGCGGGCGCGGAGTTATTTTTGGCGGATGGGTTCACTCACCGCGTAACGCCTCCATGGGCTCGACGCTGGCGGCACGGCGAGCGGGCAGGGCTGAGGCGAGGAATGCGACGGCGCATAGCATGGCGGTGGTTGCGGTGAGGACGAGCGGGTTCCAGTCCTTCACGCCGAAGAGGACGGAGGCCATCATGTGTCCGGCAGCAATAGCGGCGGGAATGCCGAGGAGCAATCCAATGCCGACCTGGAGAAACGCTCCGCGCAGCACCATTTTCTGAACGTGCAGGCGATTGGCGCCGAGGGCCATGCGAATGCCGATTTCGCTCGTGCGCTGGGCGACGGCGTAGGCGGTGACGCCGTAGAGTCCGATGGCGGCGAGGGCGAGCGCGACGAGTCCGAAGATCGACGTGAGCTGGACGATCATGTGCTGCTGGCTAAAGCCGAGGTTCACCTGGTCGGAGAAGGTGAGGTAGCTCGTGATCATGAGGTTTGGATTGATCTGCACGAGCGCGTTGCGCACCTGCGACTCGAGGTCGGGGACGGTTCCGCGGGTTTCGATCTCGAGCGAGGTCAGATAGTGGGTGTTGGTCACGAACTCGTTGTATTCCGCGGCCAGGGGATGGGTGGCGGGAATTTGCGGCCATTGCGCAGCGGGCACAAAGTACATGGGGTGAGCTTCCTGCTGCGAGTTATCGGGGGCCCAGTACCTGGCGTTCTCGACGACGCCGACGATCTCATAGGTTCCGGTGATGGATGGATCCATATCGCCGAAGTGGGCGCCGATGGGGTTTCTGCCGTGCAGCATTTTCTGGACGAAGGCCTGGTCGACGATGGCGACATTGCGGCTGGTGCGATTGTCGCTGTCGGAAAAATCGCGGCCCTGCACGAGTTTTGTGCCGATGGCTTTGAAATATTCGGGGGTGACCATGTTCCACGAAACGACATTCGACTGGGACCCGGCGGGTGGCGCAGCTACGCCTTCGGGGTAAACATCGAGGCTGCGATTGTTGCCGTTCATCGGGTTCCACAGCGAGGCTGCGACATGTTGAACGCCGGGAATGGCGGCGAGCGAGTCGTGAAGCTCGCGATTGAAGACGTCGAGTTGCTGCGGCTGCAGGCCGGCGGTCTGGGTGTTGATATCGATCATGGTGCGGTGCGCGGTATCGAATCCAAAATGCTGATGCTCGAGATTGCTGAGGCTCACGATGAGGAGCCCGGCGGCGCAGAGAAGCACGACGGAGACGGCGGCCTGCGCCACGACCAGGCTTTTTTGCGCGAGCGTGGTGTGGCGGCCGGTGGAACGATTGGCGCCGCGCAGCGCTTCAATGGGATCGGCGTGGGCTGCGAGCCAGGCAGGGGCAACACCGAAGAGCAAGCCGGTGAGCAGCGACGCGGCAAAAGCAAAGGCGAGCACGCCGAGCGAGGGGCTGGCGCTGATGCTGATGGGATCGTGGTGGAAGGCGAGACGCAGAATGAGTTTTGCGCCGCCGGTGGCGACGAGGACTCCGGCCATGCCGCCGAGCAGAGCGAGCAGAACACACTCGACGAGTGCGCGCTGGACGAGGCGATTCCGTGAAGCTCCAAGGGCGGTGCGGACGGCGATTTGCTGTCGCTGGGTGACGGAACGCGCCAGCATCAGATTCGCCAGGTTGGCGCAGGCGATGAGGAGAACGAAGCTGGAAATCCACATCAGCAGGTGCAGATCGGCCCGGTACTGCACCTGCATGCGCTGGACGCCGTTGCCGCCGGGGGACAGGCGGAGATACTGGATGGGAATGAGGGAGCGTTCCTGCGTGCTGAGGCGGCTAAGCGGGCTCTCGAGGAATTGCTGGAGCTCGACCTGAAGCTGGGCCTGGATAGCGGCAAGATTTGCGCCGGGCGCGACGCGGCCGATGATGTTGAGCCATTGCATATCGCCGCGCTCCAGGAAGTCGGCATCGCGGGGCGTGACGGTGGGCACCAGATGGATGGGCAGCCAGAGGGATGGGGGATTGCGGCTGAGGCGTTCGCCGAAGAAGCCCGGGGGCGCGATGCCGATGATGGTGATGGGCTGTCCGTTGACGAGGTAACTGGATCCGATGATGGAAGGATCGCGTCCCAAATCCTGCTGCCAGGTTTGGTAGCTTATGACGGCGACGGGAGGCGCGCCTTCAACATCGTCGGAGGGGCGCAGTAGGCGTCCGGCGTAAGGCTGGACGCCAAGGGTGTCAAAGGAATTGCCGGAAACAAATTCGCCGTAATAGGGCTGCGCGGGATGATTGCTGCCGTTGCGGCGGACGGCCATTTCGTAATCTTTCGATTCGAAGGCGGCTAACTGCTGGAAGCCGGGCGTGTGCGCGCTGAACTGTTGGTATTGCTCGTAGGAAAAGAGCGACCAGTCATTTTGCGGATCGATGTAGCTGGGCAGGCCGGAGTTCTGGCAGCAATTCTCGACGTCGCCGATGCGGATCAGCGTGGCGGGATCGGCGACGGGCAGCGACTTGAGCAGGACCGCTTGCACGAGCGTAAAGATGGCGGTGGTGGCGCCGATGCCGAGGGCGAGGGTGAGAACCGCCGTTATTGCGAATCCAGGCGATCTCCGCAACTGCCGCAATGCATTTTTCAGGTCAGCCAGCACGTGTACATCCTCCGTAGAAACTCACTAAGAGTGGATGCATGTGGCGCGCCATTGTTGCGGCTGAAAACAGGTGGGTTGCGGAGAGAGGTTCGTGGGTGAGCGTCCGGTGAGGGATTGGGGTGTTCGGATTCGGACAGGGTCGCGCAGGGGCTGGTAGGATCGCTGGATGTTCAAACTGGGCAGGCCGCAGACGGCGGGGCAATGGATTGGGCACGTGATTTTGGGGATTGTTGCGCTGCTGATGGTGGCGTGGATGATTCGGGTGTTTATTTTGTAGAGAATGGCGAACCGGGAAGAACTACGCGCGCAGATGATCGCCAATGCGGCCGAGATTAATCGGCTGTATACCCGCATTCATGAAACCTTCGGGCGGCGATCTGAGAGCGCTTCTGCGCACGAGGAATGGCATCTTGCCTGTGAAGAGGCTCATGCCCGATACAATCAGCTTTGCATTCCGGGTGGCTGGGACGAACAGTTCTTCGACAGAGTTCGCGACGGCGAATCTGCCGCCATCGAGGCGGCGCTTTGCTTTCTGGAAGTGCGGCCTTACTTCTTTCGCTCGGGATATCACTGGAAGAGCATCTTTCAGAAATGCAAGCGCGCTCCGATGTCCGTGGACCAAGCGGAGCGGTATGCACAGATCGCTGAGAATTATGCCGAGTGGAGAAAGTTCAGCACGGAGCGGTCGGCGCGCGGAGCGGCAGTACGCAGGCACATCTCTGCGATATTGCGGCATTTTTACACTCGTTTTCCCGCCAGGCTCCCGGATTACAAGTTCGATGGCATGGAAACGGTCGGCGATCTGTATCGAATTCTGTGCACGGCACTCAAGATCGAACCGGACCCTCAACCAGACAGGCCGGGAGGCGTTGCGCGGGGACCGTTTACGCTGACTCCGTTGCAGGCAGGGGTTGAGGTGTGGTCGCGAGAATACAACTCTTGGCGGAGATCGAAATGGCCGCCTGGTGATGTTTGGGCGACGCTGGTGGCAATCATTATTGATCGCTACGGGCTGGGCTCTTCGACGGTGATCGGCCCGGAAACGGTCCTCTACAAACCGGTGAAGCAGTGATTCCCAGCCCCTGGCGCGGTGCGAGGGTAGTCGTACCCCGATGCGAGGCGCAGGGGCTAAAGCCCTTCATTTTTGTGGCTCCTTTTGGCCCGGCTCAAGCCGTGCCCTGATACAAGAGCCAGGCGGCGACGGAGTGGGCTGGTCTTAGTGTTTGACGATGGGTGCGACGAATGCGGCCTGGTGAAGCGGAGGCGGAGTGGGTTGGTCGCCGGAGAAGGTTTCGTTGGGGCTGTTGGCGACCACGGTCTTCATAAAATCTGCCCAGAGGGGGAGAGCGACCTGGGCTCCAGTTTGTTTTTCGCCGAGGGACTGGCGATCGTCGTAGCCGGTCCACACGCCGCAGGTGATGGAGGGCGAGAAGCCGATGAACCAGGCGTCGGTAAAGTCGTTGGTGGTTCCGGTTTTGCCCCCGAGCGGGTGATGCATGGAGACGAGCGAGGCGGCGGTGCCTTCGCTGGTGACACCGCGGAAGAAGACCATCATGGTGCGCGCGGTTTTTTCGCTGACGACTTCCGTGACGTCCGGCGCGTCTTCTGAGAGCGGCACGCCATCCGCGCTGACCACGCGGCGCAACAGGCGCGGCGCGATGCGGATGCCATCGTTGGGGAAGACGGAGTAGGCGGCAACCTGCTGTTCGAGCGTCACTTCCGCGGAGCCCAGCGCTACCGGCAGGAAGGGCGGGATGTTGGTGGTGATGCCGAAGCGATGCGCGGTGGCGATGACGTTTTTGATGCCGACGTGCTCGGCGATTTCGATGGCGGGGATGTTGCGAGAATCGGCGAAGGCTTCGAGCAGCGACATGCGGCCCTTGAATTTTCCGTCGTAATTATGCGGGACCCACGGGCCGAAGGAGATGGGGTGATCGACGACGGTGTCCTGAGGAGTCATGCCGGCTTCGACGGCGGTGGTGTAGACGTAGGGCTTGAAGGAGGAGCCGGTCTGGCGCTCGGCCTGGGTGGCGCGATCGAACTGCGAGAGGTTGAAGTCGCGTCCGCCGACCAGCGCGAGCACGTCGCCGGTGGCGTTGTCGACGGCGAAGAGCGAGCCCTGGACGCCGGAATCTTCTTCGAGGGAGCCGTGGAGCAGGCTGCCGTCGCTGGACGTGATTTTGACGTAGATGATGTCGCCGGGGTGGAGGAATTGGTCAGCGGTGCGGAAGCCGGTCCACTGCCAGTCTTCTGAAGTGAGGATGAGCTGCTTGTTGCCGATGCGCGCAGTGGCCTGATAGGGCAGGATGCCGGTGACGAGCGCGTGGAAATAGGAGCCGGGGTTGGGCGGGATGGACCAGTCAGGATGCCTGAAGGTTTCGATGTTGAGGCCGCCGGCGACGACGTTGAGAAGATGGCCGCGCCAGCCTCGCTTGCGCTCCCACGCGGCGAGGCCGTTGAGGACGGCCTGATTGGCGGCCTGCTGGAGATCGAGGTCGAGCGTGGTGTAGACCTTGAGTCCGGCGCCGTGAACTTCTTCTGCGCCGAAGCGGCGCTCCAGCTCGCGGCGAACTTCTTCGACGAACCACGGAGCGATGCCGTTGGGCGGAGATTCCACATGCAGGCCGAGCGGAGCGGAGCGCGCGGCTGACGCCTGGGTGGCGGTGATTTTGCCGTCCTCGAGCATGGCGTCGATGACGAGGTTACGGCGGCGGAAGGCTCGCTCGGGATTCAGTATCGGCGAGAACTCTACGGGACCTTTGGGAAGACCGGCGAGTAGCGCGGCTTCGGGAAGGGTGAGGTCGCTGGCGTGCTTCGAGAAGTAGTATTCGGCGCCAGCTTCGAAGCCGTAGGTGCCGCTGCCCAGGTAAATCTGATTGCCGTAGAGGGTGAAGATTTGTTCCTTGGTGAAGGCGTGCTCGATTTGCAGGGAGAGGAAGGCTTCCTGCATTTTGCGGGTGAAGGTGCGCTCGTTGGAGAGGAAGAGATTGCGCGCGAGCTGCATGGTGAGGGTGGATGCACCCTGAGCGCGGCCTTTGGAGACGAGATTGTGCCAGGCGGACCCGGCGACGCGAACCAGGTTTACGCCCCAGTGGCTCTCGAAATTGCGATCTTCGATGGAGATGACGGCCTGTCGCAGGGTAGGCGAGAAGTCGTTGTAGCCGACGACGACGCGGCGCTCCAATGCGAAAGAGCCGAAGCTGCGACCGTGGACGTCGTAGAGTTCGGTGGTGGTGTTGGGGCGATAGTGTTCGAGCTCGTCGATCTGGGGCAGGTCGACGGAATAGACCAGAGTGAGGCCGGCGAGGCTGCCCGCGGCGGCGGCGAGCAGGACCAGAAAAGCTAAGGCAAAGCTGCCTGCAATTTTTCGATTGCCAGAGCCAGGATCGAATCCGGAATCGCGGCGGTGGCGGCCAAGCGGCCGCTCCGGTTCGTCGTCGCCGGGCCCCGGTGTGATGAGGTTGAAGCTACGAGCCATCCCTGGTCGCGCCTTCCGTCAAGCCGTGCCCTCCCGGAGCCTGGTTACGCGTTCTTCTGTTTCAGAATTGAAAGAGCCTTGTTCAGCTGATCGTCGGTACGCGGCGTGGCGGGTGTGGTGTTTTCGCCCTGCTCCAGCAGTTGGTCGATGTTTTCGCTCACAACAACATTGGGCGTCACTGCTTCGTCTTCGATTTTTTTGCCGGAAGGCGACTGGTACTTCGCCACGGTGAGCAGCAAGGCCGAACCGTCGGGCAGGGTGAAGGTCTTCTGCTCAGCGCCCTCGCCGAAAGTGCGGTCACCGACCACGTCGCCGCGCTTGTTATCGAGAATGGCTGCGGCCACGAGTTCAGCGGCGCCCGCCGTGCCATGGTTCACCAGAACCACCAGCGGGGCTGGGGTAACAAATTTGGAGGCATCCGCACTGAAGGTCTCGGTCGGCACCGTCTGGCCCTGCAACGAGCCAATGGTTCCCGACTTGAGAAACGCGTTCGCGAGGCGCACGCCCTGCTGCGGATCGCCTTCGGCGGCGTCACGCAGATCGAGCAGAACTTTTTTGTTGCTGTTCTTCGCCATGTCCTGGAGGCGGGCGATGGTCTGATCGACGCGCTCGCGGGTGAGGATGGCGGGCTTGAGGTAAAGGATGCTGGAGTTTTCGTACTGCTGCTCGGCGAGCGTTGGCTCCGTGATGGTGGTGCGGGTGAGCGTGATGTCCGGCTCCGGCTTGCGTGGGCGGACCAGCTGGATGTCAACGGTGGTGCCGGGCTTGCCTTCGAGCATGAGGCGAATCATGGCGACGGACATATCGTGCGTCGATTTTCCGCCGATGGATTCAAGCAGATCGCCGTCTTCGATGTGGGCCTGATCGGCGGGGCTGCCGGGGACGACCGAGATCACGCTGCCGTAGCCGTAGCGCTTGGAAACGTCCATGCCAACGCGCGCCTGGCCTTCATGCTGGTGCGTCTGGTAGGTGGCGTATTCGGACTGCGTGAGGTAGCTGGAATCCACGTCGAGGGATTCGAGCAGGCCGTGCAGGGCACCGGTCGTCACGTTCTGAATGTTGGGGTCGGTGACGTAGTCGGTCTGAATCTTGTGCAGCACTTCTTCGTAGACGCCCATCTGGCGGTAGGCACCGTCGCTCTGGCTGGCGCTGACGCCGGGGGGGCCGAAGCCTCCGAAGAGCACGACGAGGATAAGTGCGGCGGAAATGGCGAGGATGGTGCGCGTGAAACTTCTGGACATAGGGTTTGGACGGCGGGGCCGCCGGTTTGTTTAATGATAACTCAAGGGGGCGGTGGGGCGGCCAGGCGAAGGAGCGGCCAGCGGTAAAGCGGTCAGCTAAGAACCGGTCAGCGATTAACCGGTCAGCGAAAAAGCGGCCTGCAATGGAACGGTCGGCCGGACAAGTGGGTACCGGCAATTCTCGCGCCACTTCTTGCTGACAGTCTTTCCGCTGACCGCTTTATCGCTATTCGTACCTGAGGGCTTCGATGGGGTCTAACGTGGCGGCTTTCCAGGCGGGATAGATACCGAAGACGAGGCCGATGGCGCAGGAGACGACGAAGCCAGTGACGGTCCAGAAGGTGGAGACGCTGGCGGGGAACGATAAGCCGTAGCGAACGACGAGCGTGATGATGGTGCCGAGGACGATGCCGAGGACGCCGCCGACGGCGCAGAGGGTCACAGCCTCAAAGGTGAACTGGACGAGGACATTGCGTTTGGTGGCGCCAATGGCCTTGCGTACGCCAATTTCGCGCGTTCGCTCGGTGACGGAGACCAGCATGATGTTCATGACGCCGACGCCGCCCACCATGAGGCCGACGCTCGACACGGCGAACATGAAGACGACGAGGCTGGCGGTGATTTGCGACCAAAGAGTAAGGATGTTGTCAGGTCCGAAGATGGAGAAGTCATCGTCCTTGTCGGAACGGACGCGGCGGCGCTCGCGCATGAGCATGCGGACTTCCTCGGTCACCAGCGACTTGTTTTTCGCGTCGTCGTACTTGATGGAAAGGATGGTGTCCAGAATTTCCGGATGGATTTTGTGGAAGGTGCTCATGGGGAAGACGGCCTTGTTGTCGTTGGGATTGGAGCCGCCTCCAAAGAGCTGCTTGAACTTGTCGAGGACGCCGATGACGGTGAAGACGTCGCCATTGACGATGACTTCCTTGCCGATGGGGTCCTCCGTACCGAAGAGTTTTTCGGCAGCGTCGTGGCCGAGGATGGTGACGTCGGCACGGCGGAATTCTTCGTCGTCGGTGAAGGGGCGGCCTTCGATGAGCTTGACATCGCTCACGGTGGCAAAGGTAGGGAGATCGCCTTCGAGGGTGGTGTTCTGGACCTTTTTATCTTTGTACTGGATGGCGACGTAGCCAACGCCGAGGTTCCAGTTGGCGTACTGACGGCCGGCATTGACGCCGATGACGTGGGGAAGCTGCTGCGCGGCGCGCGCATCGTCGAGGGTGAACTGTTTGCGGGCGAGCATTTCGGCGGTGGGGCGGATGCCGATGAAGTCCCAGCGGAAGACCCAGAGGACATTGGTGCCGAACTGGCTGGCGATATCCTGCACGCGGTTGTTGACGCCGTTGATGACGGAGGAGATGGCGATGACGGTGGCGACGCCAATGACGATGCCGAGGATGGTGAGGCCAGAGCGCAGCTTATTGGCGCGCAGGGTATCGAGCGCCATGCGGACGGATTCGCGGGAGTCGCTGATCGCCATGAGTTACATCTCCGCCCGCAGGGCCACGATAGGGTCGAGCATAGCGGCCTTGCGCGCTGGGTATACGCCGAAGAATATACCGACGGTGAGGGCCACGAACAGGCCCAGCAACACAGACCACAAGGGCACCGCCGAGGGGAAGCTGACGATAATGGTGACGGTTTTGGCGACGCCGACACCGAGGATGATGCCGAAGATGCCGCCGAGCAGGGCCATGCCCGCCGATTCAATGAGGAACTGGAGAAGGAGGTCCTTACGCTTTGCTCCCAGGGCTTTGCGAATGCCGATTTCGCGGGTGCGCTCGGAGACGGAGACCAGCATGATGTTCATGATGACGACGCCGCCGACCACGAGGGAAATGGAGGCGATGCCGAGAATGACCATGGCGAACATGCCGGTGATCTGATTAAAGAGGCCGATGAAGGTGTCGTTGGTGAGGATGGCAAAGCTGTCGTCGGCGCCTGGCGCGTCGTGGCGGCGGCTGCGCATGAGGGCCTTCACTTCGTCGATGGCGTTGTCGAGCGCGCCGGGGGCCATGCCGGCCTTGGCGGAGATGTCGAGGCTCTGATGCTCCCCGTGTGTGTGGAGGAACGTGCTGAGCGGCATGTGGACGTAGTTGTCTTCGCTCTGTCCGAAGACTTCGCCCTTGCGCTCGCCGACGCCGACGATGGTGTAAACCTCGCCGTCGACGCGGATGTTCTGGCCAATGGGATCAACGTTGGGGAGTAGATTGTCGACGATGTCGTAGCCGACGATGACGTTGTGGGAGCCCATGGAATCGTCCATGGTGGTGAGCTCGCGGCCTTCAACGACATTGAGGTTCTCGATCTCGCCCATGTCGGAGGTCCAGCCACTGATGGAAGTATTGGTGGTGGACTGCTTGCCGTTGACTACGGTGCCGCTGGAGGAGAGCTCAGCGCCCAGTTCCTGACAGCGGGTGCAGCTTTGCTGCAGGTAGGTGTAGTCGTCGTAGGTGATGTTTTTGCGCTTGTTCTCTTTCAGGAACTCTTCGCCGGTGAAAATGACGGGATTGATGCGGGTGAGAGTAAGAGTATCGGAGCCCTGATTGGCGATCTTCTTCACCACATACATCTTGGCTCCGTTGCCGAGAGTAATGACCGCGATCAGCGAGGAAACGCTGATGGTGACGCCGATGGTGGTGAGAATGGTGCGCAGCTTGTTCGCCCACAGCGAAAGGAGCGCTACCTTGATCGCTTCACGGAAATCCATCGATGCACTTATCCCCTGGCCGGACCTGGAACGCTTGTGGAATGAGACTCGCTTCCAAGTGTACGCAATTCCTGGGCGGGGAGTTCCCGTGGCCGGCAGCGATTAGGCTTTGGTCTCGGCGTATTGCTCGCGGTACCAGGTGACGGTTCGGCGGAGGCCCTCTTCGAAGCCGATTTTTGGGTCGTAACCGAAGGCTTCGCGGGCGGCGGAGATATCGGCGAGGGAGTCGCTGATATCTCCCGTACGAGGCGGGGCGTAAATTGGAGGCTCTTTAAATTCAAGCAGATTGGCTAGAACCTGAAAGGTTTCGTTGAGGGTGTGCCGCTCGCCGCAGGCAACGTTGAAAACCTGCCCGGCGACTTTTTCAACTGGAGCTTTGAGTGCCAGCAGGTTGGCGGAGACAGCGTTTTCGACGTATGTGAAGTCGCGCCCCTGTTCGCCGTCGCCAAAGATGGTGGGGCGCTCCCCCTGCATCATCTGGAGAGTGAATTTGGCCATGACGCCGCTGTAGGGCGAGTCGGGGACCTGGCGCGGTCCAAAGATGTTGAAGTAGCGGAGGCAGACGGTCTCCAGGCCATAGACCTGCCAGTAGCTCTTCATGTAGAGTTCGCAGGCCAGTTTCTGGACCGGGTACGGTGCGATGGGCATGGGGACCATGGTTTCGCGGCGGGGAAATCCGGGCTGATTTCCGTAGGCAGAAGATGACGCTGCGTAAACGATGCGCTTGACTCCGGCCGCCCGCGCGCCTTCGAGGAGGTTGAATGTGCCATCGAGGTTGGCGGTGTGGCTGGTGCGTGGATCTTTGACCGAACGCGGAACAGAAGGGAGGGCGGCCTGATGGAGGATGAAGTCAACGCCCTCGCAAGCGCGCGCAGTAGCGTCAGCATTGCGCAAATCGCACTCGATGAATTGAAATTTGCCTTCGAGGTGGGCGATATTTTCGCGTTTGCTGGTTTCAAAATTATCCAGGCCGCAAACGATTGCGCCCTGCTGAATGAGGGTGCCGGTAATCCACGAGCCGATGAATCCGGCGCAGCCGGTAACAAGAATGCGTGCCATTGCATTCCATCGTACCGGAGAGCGAACAATTCTCACCCCAGAAGGCTAATTTGGTCGTGCATACTAGGGGAGCATGGAAACGCTTTCCCCCTTCCGGCTCGCCCCTTATTTCCGCACCCGACCCTGGGGATTTCAGGATCTTGCGCCCTGGTACAACTACAAAACCGAAGGCGAACCGATTGGCGAAGTATGGCTAACCGGGGAAATGTGCACGGCCGACACCGGACCTCTGAAAGGCATGAGCCTGACCGACATTACGCGGCAGCACCGGAGTACGCTGCTCGGGCCGCGGCTGGCGGGAAAGGATTTTCCGCTGCTGGTGAAATTGCTGTTTCCGAAGGAAAAGCTGAGCGTGCAGGTGCATCCTGACGATGCGCTGGCGCAGCACTACGGCGAGCCGCGCGGCAAGACGGAGTGCTGGTATGCGCTGGAGGCGAAGCCCGGAGCGCGGGTCGCGCTAGGACTGCGGCCTGGCGCCACGCTGGACCAGGTGAGCGTGGCCGTGAAAGACCACTCGCTTGAATCCCTGCTGAAGATGGTACCGGTGGAAAAGGGCGACATGATTTTTGTGGACGCCGGCACGGTGCACGCGATGGGGCCGGGCGTGGTGGTTCTGGAGACGCAACAAACCAGCGACCTGACTTATCGCCTCTACGACTACGGCAGCGCGCGCGAACTGCACATCGAAAAGTCGTTCGCGGCGATGCATCTGGTAACGCGGGCCGGGAAGGTTCCGCCGCGCACGGTCGACGGGCACAGTGTGCTGATTGACGAGCGGTATTTTCGCATTGAACGCTGGCCCATTCGCATGAACACTGCGCCGTCGCTGGTGGCGCCCGTCCAGACCGTACAGATGCTGTTTGTTGCGGAGGGACGCATCCGGATCTCGGGCCTGTCGAACGACGGCGGGGCTTTTGAACCTTTTTACGTCGAACGCAACCAGTTGGCGGTCATTCCTGCATCTACAGCACGTTGGGCTCTCTCGGTTGAAGGACCGGCGGAGATCATTCGTATCCTTCCTGCGGGAGACCAGGGGGCGGCGTAGCCTCTCGTTTATTCTGTAGTTTTGTCAGGAGATCGATGGCCGAGGCAATCGACTTTCGTCCTATTATTTTGGCTGGCGGCAGCGGCACGCGGTTCTGGCCGCGCAGCCGCCGCGCACGCGCCAAGCAGGTGCTGGCGCTGGATGGCGAGCGCACGATGATCCAGCGAACGCTGGACCGGCTGGCGCCGCTGGCCAACGCTCACGATGTTTGGGTGATCACGAATTCCCTGCTCTCCGGAGCCATCTGCACCCAACTGGATACGGTGCCGGAAGAACAAGTGGTATGCGAACCGGCTGCGCGCAATACGGCACCGGCTGCAGGACTGGCCGCATTTCTGATGGAGAAACTGCATCCCGGCGCGGTGCTGGGCGTCTTCCCTTCCGACCACGTGATTGCCGACGAGGAAGCGTTTGTCACCACCATTACGCGGGCGGTGAGGCTGGCGGCAGCGGGCGAGAATATGGTGGTTCTGGGCATTGAGCCTACGCGGGCGGAGACCGGCTACGGTTACATTGAAACCGGATCGTCGCTGGAAGACGGGATTCTGCGGGTGCGGCGCTTTCTGGAAAAGCCAAACGCGGAGAAGGCCGAGGAGTTTGTGGCGGCCGGCAATTACTACTGGAACAGCGGCATGTTTGTGTGGAGTGCGACCACACTGGCGAATGCGGTCCGCGAATATTTGCCGGAGACCGCACCGCTGCTCGAAGAAATTGCCGCAGCGTGGGGCACACCGGATTTCAAGAAGGCTTTCGACGAGTTGTATCCGAAGTGCGAGAACATCAGCGTGGATTACGCGGTGCTGGAACCGCGATCAGCCAAAGGCGAAACGCGGTCGCATCTGTTCTGTCTGCCGTCACGGTTTGGCTGGAGCGATTTGGGCTCATGGGCGGCGCTGCACGAATTCCAGGTAGAGCATAAAGCCGCGGATGATGCCGGGAACGTGGTGGAGACTGCGGGGACCGTGGTGCTGAACGCGCGCAACAACTATGTCTTCAGCCCGAAGCGCTTTGTTGCGCTGGTGGGCGTTGAAGACCTGGTGGTCGTAGAGACGGAAGACGCGCTGCTGATTACTTCACGCCCCCACTCGCAGGATGTGGGCAAGGTGGTGAAAGAACTGGCCGCGCGAGGACACGAGGAACTGATCTAACGCAATGTCTGAGGTAATATTGCAAAAATCGCCCGTAAAATTTGGAACGGACGGATGGCGCGGCGTGATTGCCGACGACTTCACGTTTGAGAATGTGCGCGCGGCGGCAGCCGCGATTGCCAGCTACGTCCTCGCAAAAGAGGATCCGGCGAAGGGTGTATGCATTGGCTACGACACGCGCTTTGGCTCGCCCGCTTTTGCGGAGGCCGCGGCCCAGGTGCTGGCCGGGGCCGG
>Ga0210391_10001695_pt1 | contig 19704 bp, 17 predicted proteins | sample IncBWC12OmetaG_FD_160573 | JGI IMG/M metagenome (GOLD analysis project Ga0210391, IMG submission 160573) | Forest soil microbial communities from Barre Woods Harvard Forest LTER site, Petersham, Massachusetts, United States - Inc-BW-C-12-O ...
GTCCGCCTCGTCTCCGCCGCCGACAAGCTCTACAACGCGTCGGAAACGCTCGCCGATTTCCGCAGCCATCGCGAGTCGATCTGGAAGCGCTTCAAAGGCGGCAAGCAAGGCACGCTTTGGTATTACCGCGAAGTGGCACGGATCCTTCGAAAGAACGGTCCAAAGGAACTCGCCAAGGATCTCGATCGCACCGTTAAAGAGCTGTCGCGAGCATCCCGGACACGCTAGCGCCCTACCAGATTCTCTGTATTTCCTCACCAGTTTGGTAACATTTCTACCCCATCGAATCGGGATCGGCTCGCCCTAGCGTCACCACCTCCAGTAAGTCGCAGTAAGTAAGCCATTTACGCTGCTCACCCCGTGGCGCTTGAAGTGCACTTCTCTGCCCGATTACAAGGGACATCCGCCGTTTGATCGGCGGTGCGAGGGTGAGAGCGTGAAAGAGCAGCCCAAAATCTCCAGACCCGCCACGATGGCGGCCCGCCGCGAGGCCGGGTTCTCGCTCATCGAGATGGTCGTAGTCGTCGCCCTAATCATGATCATCGCGGCCATGGTCGTGGTCCAGATGAGGCCGATCATGGCGGACGCGGATATGGACGCCGCAATGCGCCAGGTGGTCGACCAGATCCGCCAGGCGCGCGAATACTCCATCACGAACCGCCGCTACGTGAAGATTCAGTTCCCCACGGTGACACTGGGCGCCTCATTGCGGTACGAAGTTGTCCTCACGCAGATGGACTCGCTCACCGCTGGCGCAGGTACCACAAACCCGGTGCTGAGCACGGTAATCATCGAAGCCCCGGCGCAGTACTACTCGTTCGGCGGTGTCGACACCCCGGACGCGTATGGAAACTCAGCACCCATCGTATTTGAAGGCACGTCAGGCGGTCCAGTGGGCGGCATGCTCTTCCAGAGCGACGGCGAGTTGGTCGACGGAAGCACGTTCCAGCCGATCAACGGAACTGTGTTCCTCGGAGTTCCGGGAACCCCGACCTCCGCGCGCGCCATCACCGTACTCGGTTCCACAGGCCGCGTTCGCGGTTGGAAGGGAACGGGCACGCTGTGGACGCAGTTCTAATGAAGGAGATCGCGATAATGCGGTTACCGAAGAAATTGAAACTTGCGAATGGCTCGCGAGCAAAGAATGGCTTCACGCTCCTCGAGACGATGATCGCGTTGGTGGTTCTCGCGATCGGAATACTGGGTCTCGCCGCGATGCTGGGGAACTCGCTGTCCTACATGCAGGGTTCCGAACAGGATTTCATCGCGCAACAGAAAGCGCAGGAAGCGGCCGAGGCCATCTTCACGGCGAAGTACACCAACAACGCTTCGTTCGCGCAGATTCAGAATAACGGGACGTCTACCCCGGCCGGACTTTTCCTCACCGGTCCGCAGCCGCTGCTGCAAGTTGGGCCAGACGGATTGGTTGGTTCTGTGAACGACACGGGCGCAGCGCCGGCCTACATCGTATATCCGGGCCCGGACATGATGCTGGGCACCAGCGACGATGTCCAGGTTCCGCTGGGGAACTACACCAGAACCATCGCCATCTCGAACATTGCGGGTGAGCCGTATCTACGGCAAGTCATCATCACGATTAATTACACCAGCGGCGGCCTGCCGCGCACCTACACGCTGACGACGTTCGTCTCGAACTACTAGGTTCCTGAGGAGCTGAGCATGAAGCGGCAACGCGGATTTTCGTTAATCGAAGTGCTGGTAGCGATCTCGATTTTGGTTACCGTAGTCGGGCTCTCCATCGGAGCGCTTCTCCAGGCCCAGACCGCTGCGAAGATGGTCAGCTACGAGGCCAACACGCAGGAAAATCTTCGCGCGGGCATGCACTTCATCGTGCGCGACCTGGCGCAGGCTGGTGAAGGAATTCCGCAGGGCGGCATTTCGATTCCGAATACGGGAACAACGTCGACCATCTTCCGCCCGGGCACTTCAACGACTTTTGCCTATGCCGGAACCGTTTTCACGGCCCTGCCACCGATTCTGCCAGGCTCGGGACTCGGTCCAAAAGTCAAATCGGTCAACCCGACGACCGGTGCGGTCATGATCGGCACGGCGAACACCGACATCATTAACATTCTCTATGCTGATAACACGCTCGTGGATACCCACGGCTATAACACCTACACAGATCCGGTCGCTTCCGCTTCCAATCCGGTCTGCAATGGTGTGATCAGCCCCACCGGCGCCTTCGTCACACTCGATGCGAACTGCTTCACCATGCCTGGCGTCACCAACCCGATCGCCGTCGGCAATCTGATTATGTTCCACAATCAGAACGGCACCGCGATCGAGTACGTCACCGGCGTCGCCGGCCAGACGATCACTTTCGGCAGCGGCGATCCCGCAGGTCTGAATCAGACGGGATTGACCACCGGCTCGGTCTACGGGCTTCAGACCTTCGGCACCGGCGGTGCTCCGACTGGCTTTCCTTCCACTTCGATCACCCGCGTTTGGATGGTCACCTACTACTTGGACTCGACCACTAATCCCCAAAAGCCCATGCTCGTGCGCCAGGTGAATTATCCGAACTATCCTGCGGCCGCTCCCGCGAATCCGCCGCAACAAATCGGCGATTCGATCGAGGATCTGACTTTCAGCTACGACATCACCGCCAGCGTCGTCCCCGCCGGAACGTATCCGGGTGGCGCGGGCAATGCTTCGACTCCGCTCTATCCCGATCTGCCCACTCAAATTCGAGCCGTGAACGTGTTTCTTGCGGGTCGTTCCGAATATTCCACGCAGACGCAGGATTCTTACACCTTCTTGCACAACAACCTGACGACCCAGGTTTGCCCGCGCAGCTTGTCGTTCCAGAACCTGTACCAGACCAGCGCTACGCAGACGTCGAACTGATTCGCAGCTGGCCGCTTGAGTGATTCAGCCGTTGTTTGATTTCTAAGGAGAACCGCTGTGAGAGTCGAACGCGAAAAGGGAGTTGCACTGATTACCGCGCTGCTTGTTTTGTTCCTGGTGTCGGCGATGGTTATCGGCATGTGCTGGATGGTCATGACCGACCAGCGCCTCGGCGGCAACAACAAAGACCGCGAGACCGCGTTCTACGGCGCCGAAGCCGGCATGGAAAAGCTCACTGCCGACATGGGCTCTGCCTTCACGACGAACGGCAAGCTCACCGCGCCGCAGGTAGCCGCTATCGAGGCGAATCCTCCGACCACGGCGACACTTCCAAACATTCAGTTTCAGAACGCTTCCGGCGGTTCCACCTACCAGGTCGCGTTCACGCCCAATGGCACCAACGGCGACCCGCTGGCTACCAATGCAACGATTCTTCCCCCCAGCCCCTACGCCGGCATGCAGGGCTTGATCACCCAGTTCACGCTGAACGTTGCGGCGCAGACCATCTCCACCGGCGCCGAAGTCAAGCTTCAACGTCAGATGCAGGTGGTTTCGATTCCTGTGTTTCAGTTCGGCGTTTATTCCGATTCGGACTTGGCGTTCTTCAATGGTCCTGCCATGACATTCGGCGGCCGGACGCACACCAACGGCAACCTCTGGCTTACGCCGTCGGGCCAGCTGAACATGGGCAACAAAGTGACCGTTGTCGGGCAGGTAATGCGCCAGTACCTCGAAAACGGCGACTACTACACGACTGGCTCGTATTCGGGCGCCACCTATATCGCGACCACCCCGAATCCGACCACTACTCCGCCCGCCGCGGGTTGGCGCGCTCTCGCCCAAACCGAAGGCAGCGTCACCGGCTTTAGCGAATACGGCGACGTCAGCACCACGCCGAACAGCCCCACCTGGGCCAATGCCGTACAGGCATACAATGGTATGCTTGAAAACAACGTCTCGCAGCTCTCGCTCACGGCTGCGGCGCTCGGCGGAATCACTACGCCGATTTCGCTCATCCGGCGCGCAGTTCCGGGTGAGCAGTCTGCCAATCCGGCCGAATTCAACGAACAGTACTTCTCGGAAGCCTCGATCCGAATTCTTCTCGATGATTACGCGACACCGGGCCTTGTTTCCAGCGGATGTGCGGGCTCAGACATGATGAGTCTCGACACCGTAACCTCGACCGCGCCCGTCGACCTCGCCACGCTCGGGTGGGCCACCGGGTCGCCGCTCGGCAACACTTCGGCGCCGACGACTCTTCCAGGCGGCAACCCGCTCACCGGTACTGCGAACAGAAGCAATACCGTGATTCCACTTCCGGTTTCCAATGGCTATTACGCGGGATCGACCGGCGGTAACGGTGGTTATTGGCTTCAGAACGGATATCCGATCATTACTGGATGCCTGAAGATCGAGGCGCAAAACAACTCGAACGGCTGGACCGACATCACCGCCAAGATCCTGAGCTTGGGGTACATCGGCCGGAACATTAACCCAATCGTCTACACGGCAGCCCAGACGCCGAACTTGACCACGAATACTGCCCAAGGACCGACCACTAACCCCAATGTCACCAGCAAGATTGCGTGCACCGATCCCAGCCCTAACGCCGTTATCCGGTTGGCACGCGTGCGCGACAACCCGTCTTGGCAGACGAATGCTACTCCGGCCACCATTTGCGGCAACATCACAGGTACTCAAACGATCGCGGGCACTGACATTTGGCCCAACGTCCTTTTCGATTCGCGTGAGGGAATTCTGCGCACTACCGGCCCCTCGAGCGGATTGATTTCCGCGTCCGGCGTAATGAACTACGTCGAACTGGACATGGCCAACTTGGCGACGTTTATCACGAGCCCGCAAGGCACTGCGCTCAACCTCAACAACAACACGACCGGATTCACCGTCTATTTCTCCGATCGCCGCGGTGAGCAGAAAGACAATCAAGGCACCGGCGGTGCTGTCCGGACCGGTTCCTATGGCTACAACGACCTTGTAAACCCGAGCAACCAGGCCCAAGGTTGCCCGAACACCACGATCGACCAGGGCGAGGATCTGGAGGGCGACGGCGTCCTTCGTACGTACGGCGGATTGGTTGAAACGCCGCCCGCGAATCCCCTGACCTACATCTCCTCGGGAGTCTGGACGGGCTCGGTGACCTCGGGCAACGTGACCGCGGCCTACATGATCGCAAACAGCAACTGCCCCTCGGTCATTCCGCGGCCCGACAATCAATACGTTAGGACCCAGGACGCTCGCATGAACCCGCCGGTCTTCTTCCGGCGCGCTCTGAAGATCGTCGAGGGCCAGTCGCTGAACTTCGGCACCACGTGCGGCACCGTCGCATGCGGCATCACGATCGCGACCGAAAACCCCGTATACGTCCAGGGCGACTTCAACGCTCCGCCAGACGGTTCGTGGAGCGGTTCGAGCGTTGCCGCGGCGATTGCCGGCGACGCGTTTACGATTCTCTCCGACAACTGGAACGACGTGAACTCGTTCAACAACCCGTATTCAACTTCGCCCCGGACCGGCGTGCAGACTGGCATTCGCGCTGCCGTGATTGCAGGAAAGGGCATTCCGTTCCCGGAAATCAATAACGTCCAGGACTTCGGCACTGACGGGGGCGTGCACAACTTCCTCCGCTACCTAGAAAGCTGGGGTTCGACCCTGCACTACATGGGCTCGCTTGTCAGCTTCTACTACAACCGGCAGGCCGTCGGCACGTACAAGTCGGCCGTCGTGTACGGCGCTCCGACTCGTGACTACAACTTCGACACCAACTTCACGCTTGGGCCGCAGTATCTGCCGCCCAATACTCCAACGCTGCGCTCGGTGAACACGACCGGCTTCTCGCAGCAGTTGTTGCCGTCACAGTAGAAGCGTCCACAACAACCAGCGTCACCGCACTCTCAACGGCTCCCCGGGTCTCCCAGGGAACGACGTGTGCCATAAGGAAGCATCGTCCGATTCGGCCAAGACGCGGCGTTTGTGGAATCTGAGATGGTCCGTAAAATGCTGAATGCAGGTTAGTTACGTTCGTTCTGCCAGGTCGGCCCTGAACCCCGTGTCGGCACGATACGCCGACGCGGCCGTCCCGAATCGGGACGCGCTTTCGTGAGAAAGTTCAAATCGAAATTGAAGGCGCGATGCTCAGCTCAAAATTTCTTGCACACGTTGACTCTCTCAGACTCAAGTCCAATAATTCCGTCGTGAGCAATCCTGAAATCGTCCGACGGCTCAAAACCTACTCGGCCGAAAACGGCGTCGTTTACCAATACCAGTTCCACGAAGTACGACCCGCGACGATCGACGGCCAGTCCGGAACCGAATACATCTACTACGTCACGTCGGATCGCAAGACGATGCACCCGATTCGCGTGTTCTTGAATCGCGCAGGGATCGAAAAGTGGACCGCGCACTCCGGCCGAACGCTGAATGGCACGGAGGAATACGCCGTGGCAAAGATGCGGCTGTTTCAGAACTTTGACGAGGTGCCGGGAATCGAGGAATCGAGCACGGTGTTAACTGTCGATGAATCGAATGTCGAACCGCTTCTGGAAAAACTAAATCTCTAGCTTCATCGCACCGAGCATTAGCGCAGAACGTCGCGAAGCGCCGGCTCGAGCTCTTCGTGCTGAAAACTAAATCCCGCGTTCAGCAAGAAATCGGGTTTCGCGCGCTGGCTCGCGAGCAACAGCGCGTCGGCCATTTCTCCCAGAATTATCCGCAGCGCGAACGCAGGAACCGGCAAGAAAGCCGGACGGTGCAGAACGCTCGCAATCGTCCTGACGAAATCCTCGTTGCGGATAGGATTTGGCGTGGAGACGTTCACCGGGCCGCGCCACGTAGCATTATCGATTGCGGCGCGAATCACGCGCACGGCGTCACTGAGCGTGATCCATGAAAACCATTGCTTCCCGCTGCCGTAGCGACCGCCGACGCCGAGCTTGATTGGCCGCACGCTGAGAGGCAACGCTCCCCGATTTTTATCCAGGATGACCCCGTATCGCGCGATCACGGTGCGAATGCCGGCAATCTGCGCGCGATTGGCTTCACCCTCCCAGGAGCGCGCAAGGATGCCGAGAAAGTCGTTGCCGTTTCCGGATGACTCGACGAGAACCTCGTCGCCGCGATCTCCATAGAACCCGACCGCGGACGACGACACAAAAACCGCCGGCTTTCGTTTCAAGCGCACCAGGGCTTCGACTAGTACGCGCGTTGTGTCGATGCGGCTGCTCCGCAACACCCTCTTTCGATTCGCGGTCCAGCGTTTGTCGCCGATCCCAGCACCGCTCAAAGTCACCACAGCGTCGCAGCCTTCGAGCGCAGGCGTGTCCACAATCGCAGCGTAGGGATTCCAGCTCACGTCGCCCGGCCTAGAAGTCTCGCCCGGCCGAACCATTCGCGACACCGTGTGCCCGTCGCGCACCAGCGACTCAGTCAGTGCCGTTCCGACTAAACCCCTCGCGCCTGCGATCACGACTCTCATCGACGACGAACTTGCCTCCACACACAGGCTGCTGATTCTGTAGCTGTATAACCTACCGGGCGAGCCGTTGCACGTAAAGGGTGCTTCGACTCCTAAACGGTGCGCGGCTGTGGCCGCTTCGGAAACTGGCTGACTTTTTCCTCCGCAAGTGCCGGCAAGCTTCTAGTGTAGAATTTCCGTTTTGTGAATGAGGCGTGCATGAATCGTACTTTTCGTCGTGGTGTGTCGGTCGCAATCGTAAGCGGCGGGGCCTTACTGATGGGTGCCATCTCGCACGGAGCGCGCGAGAGGGGCACCATCCACGGATTCACCAGCGGCCGCACCGCGGAAGAAGAAATCCTTGAACAGAAATTTCGCTCCATCCCCGATCCCGGGCACGTCGAGGCCGACCTCCGGCACCTGACCAGCGAGCCGCACCTGGCGGGAACGGAAGGGAGCAAGCGCGTCGCCGAATGGCTGCAGGCTCAATATCAGAGTTATGGTTTCGACGCGCAAATCGTTTCCTATAGCGTTTGGCTCGCCCAACCGAAGCAAGTGAAGCTCGAACTCGTCGCGCCCCAGAAGCAGTCGCTCGCCACGCAGGAAGAACCGATCCCGGAAGACAAGGACACCTACGACAAGCGGGCCGTCATCGGGTTCAATGCGTATGTTCCTTCTGCAGATGTGACAGCGCCGGTCGTTTACGTCAACTACGGGACGGTCGAAGACTACCGCATCCTTCAATCGCTCGGCGTTTCGGTGGAAGGGAAGATCGTTCTGGCGCGGTACGGCCGCTGTTATCGGGGCATCAAGACGAAGCTTGCGGAAGAACACAAAGCAGTCGGCGTCATTATCTACTCCGATCCCTCGGATGACGGCTACGACGCGGGCGACATGTTCCCGCGCGGACCGTGGCGGCCGATGAGCGGGATCCAGCGCGGCTCGGTGGAATACACGCAGATTTATCCCGGCGATCCTCTTACTCCCGGTGTGGCTGCGACTCCCGATGCGAAGCGCATCACGCCTGCCGAAGCGCCCAATCTTTCGCGCATACCGACGCTGCCGATCAATCCGCAGGATGGCGCGGCGATTCTTTCGAAGCTCGACGGAGCGCACGTACCGCGCAACTGGCAGGGCGGTTTGCCGTTCACGTATCACGTTGGTGGCGGCACAGCTGTGGCGCACATGACAATCGCCATGGATTATCAACAACGCCCCATTTACGACGTGATCGCAAAGCTTCATGGCACAAGCGACGATGAGTGGGTCGTTCTTGGCAACCATCACGACGCGTGGGTTTTTGGAGCCGTCGATCCCAGCAGTGGAACTGCGACGATGCTCGAAACGGCGCGTGCGCTGGGCGACCTGGTGCGTAGCGGTTGGAAACCCAAGCGAACGATCGTCATGTGCGAGTGGGACGCGGAAGAAGAGGGATTGATCGGATCGACCGAGTGGGTCGAACAAAATCGCGACGAGCTCCAGGCGAAGGCCGTCGCGTACATCAACACCGACGTTGGCGTCGCTGGACCGAATCTCTCCGCATCGGCCGTTCCGTCGCTCAAGGAATTTGTGCGCGACGCGACTCGCGACGTTCCCAATCCGCAGAGCGGATCGAGCGTCTACGAGACCTGGCGCGCACACGAGGCGCACGCAACGGTCGAAGAACTTGGAAGCGCGCGCCCTACGGGACAGTCGGACTCCTCCGGAGAAACACCTATCAGTGCGCTCGGCGCGGGTTCGGACTTTTGCCCGTTTCTGGATTTCGCGGGAATTCCGTCCGCCGATGTCGGCTTCGTCGGCGATTACGGCGTGTACCACTCGCTCTACGACGACTTCTACTGGATGAAGAAATTCGGCGATCCTGAATTCAAGTATCACGCGGCTCTTGCGAAGGTTCTCGGTACGATGACGCTGCGGCTCGACGAAGCCGACGTGCTGCCGTTCGATTACGGCGCCTACGCCGGCGAAATCTCGCGCGCGGTGCAGGAAGTTCAAAAACGCGCGACGGAGCAGGGAATCAACGCCGCGGAAGTAAAGCCGCTCGTCGAAGCTGCCGGCCAACTATCGGAATCCGCTGCGAAACTTTCGCACGCGCTGCAGTCCGGCGGCGGACTCTCGATCGACCCGGCTGCGCAGACGAAGATGAATCGCGACCTCGCGACGATCGATCAAGCATTGCTCGATCCCGATGGCCTTCATGGCCGCACCTGGTACAAGCACACGATCTACGCGCCTGGTAGCTACGCGGGATATTCGGCCGAAGTTCTGCCAGGCCCGAGCGAAGCGCTAGACCGCAAGGATGCAGTCGCATTCGAAGCTGAATCGAAGTCCCTCACCGCGGCGCTTCACCGCGCCTCCGCGAAGCTCGACGAAATCACTAAGCTTTCCGGCAAGTAGTGCTGGGCTTCGCTGCTCGCTCGGAACGTGGTGGCGGCGCGGCACATACTTCGAAACGCTCAGTAGCGTTACAATCCGTACATGCGGGTTCGAGTGCTGTTCTTCGGGCGTCTCAAAGACATCGTCGGCGTCGCACAGGAGGACGCAGAGTTGTCTGAGGGCGCGCGCGTGGCTGACCTGTTTGAGCGCTACGGCCGGCAATTTCCGCAGCTCGCTGAGTTCCGTCCCTCCATCGCTGCGTCGCGAAATCAGGAATATTGCGAATGGCGCACCGCACTTTCTTCCGGAGACGAAGTCGCCTTCCTTCCGCCCGTGAGTGGCGGGCAGGGCGAAACCGCCGTTGCCGCGGACTCCGAACTTTTTCAACTGGTCCGTGTTCGTATTGATGTGGCCGAGCTTGCGGTCAACCTGAAAGCTGGCCAAGACGGCGCGCTGGTTACGTTTGACGGTTTTGTGCGCGACAATTTCAAAGGCCGCCCGACGAGTCACCTGGAATACGACGCCTACGAATCCATGGCGCTTGCGAAGATGCGTGAAATTGGCGCGGAGGCGCGGACGAAGTTCGCGATTCACAGAATCGGGATCGTCCACCGGCTTGGCCGGCTTTCCGTCGGCGAGACGAGTGTCTGGATCGGCGTGAGTGCGCCGCATCGCGCGGCGGCTTTCGACGCTTGCCGCTACGCCATCGACGCGTTGAAGACGACCGTTCCGATCTGGAAGAAAGAATTTTTCGCAGGCGGCGCGGTCTGGTCAGAAGGCGAGCCGTTGCGCGAGCCGGCCAAATCGACCACGGACGAATCGAACCACTAGATGAAACAACTCACGTTGGCTTTTCTGGCGGTCGGGCTGGCCGGGATGCTCTTACCCGGAGGCGTTTCGGAATTCCGAAAAACGGCCGACGATCTCGACTCGAGTGAAAACCGCCAGCAGCCGACGACTCAATCCGCGCAGCAACAACAAAAGCAAAAAGGCGCGATCCGCGTTCAGACGGACCTCGTCAGCATTCTCGCCAACGTTCTGAATGCGAATAACGAGCCGGTGATTGGGCTCGATCAAAGCGCGTTCGATCTCAGCGAAGACGGCGTGCCGCAAAAGATCGTTCGTTTCGAACCACAGACCAACCGGCCGCTGGACATCGCGCTCATGGTCGACGTGAGTGGAACGGCCGTCATCGAGTTGAAGATTGAAAAGGACGCGGCGGAACACTTCGTAAGCGAAGTCGTCCGGCCCGGAGACAAGCTGGCCATTTTTTCCTTCACCAGCGATATAAATCAGCTCAGCAACTACACGGACAACATCAAGCAGCTCGATGAGTCGATCCGCCGCGCCGATCCCGGCGCGGATATGGGAACGTCGATCTACGATGCTCTCGTGCTCGCCTCGCAAACTTTGAAGCGCCAGGGTTCCGACCGCCGCCGAGCTATCGTACTGATCACCGATGCGGGCGAGACGACCAGCTACTACAAATTCGACGACGCCCGTCGCGCCGCGATTGCCTCAGGCGCGCTTCTGTACACGATTGTCGTGCGGCCAATGAAATCCGATGCCGGTCGAAACACGGCAGGCGAACACGCCATTCAAACCATCACGGACAGCACCGGCGGCGCGATGTTCTATCCAACGACCGTCGATGAAATCTCTCAGAACTTTGATTTGATCAATCGGGAGCTTCGCACGCAGTATTTGTTGGGCTACTATCCGACGCCCACGCCGCCTACGAACAGCTTGCGGCACGTAGTGGTGAAGGTGAACACCGGCGATACGGTGCGTTATCGCAAGACGTACATCACCGGGCCGTAGTGACGCATTCGCGAACTACGCGGATGCGCTGACGTCGGCGGGAATTGTCCAAGGCCAATTGAATGAAGAGTTTCTTCGATGTCGCAATGGAAGCCGCGCGAGAAGCAGGCGCCGTTTTGCTGGTCGAGCACTCGCGCCCGCAAAAAATCTCATATAAGGGCGACGTTGACCTTGTCACGGAAACCGACAAGAAGTCGGAATCGCTGATCGTCGGCCGGTTGCGTCGCGAGTTTCCAGATCATCGCATTGTGGCGGAGGAAGGTTCCGGCGGCGCGGCCGCTGCGTCACGTTACGAGTGGCACGTGGACCCGCTCGACGGCACGACGAATTTCGCGCACGGATATCCTTGCTTCGCGGTGTCCATCGCGTTGCTTGAGGACGGCAAGCCGCTACTCGGCATCGTTTTTAATCCCGTTGCAGACGAATTTTTCAGCGCGTATCGCGGTGAGGGAGCATTCCTGAACGGCAAACCGATTCATGTGTCGGCGATCCAGAAACTGGAGACGAGCCTTGTCGCCACGGGGTTTCCGGCGAGTCAGCGGCGCGAGCTAGGCAATATTCATTACTACTGGCATTTCACGCTGCGCTCGCATGGCGTGCGGCGGGACGGCTCGGCCGCTCTCGATCTCTGCTCCGTAGCGTGCGGGAGATTCGAAGCGTTTTGGGAATTTGGGTTACGCTCCTGGGATACCGCTGCGGGCATGATCATCGTCACCGAGGCAGGCGGCCGGGTGACGAATCTCACGGGCGGCCTATATCATCCGGGCGATCCCGATGTTCTCGTCACCAACGGCCATGTGCACGACGAAGTTTTGAAGACGGCGGCAGAAATCGCTGAAAAAGTGGCTAAGCTGTAGGCACCGCCCGTAACAGGTGCCGCGTCAAATTCGAGTTTGCCCATCCAAGAATGCGCGCCGTTGACATCATTCGAAAAAAGCGTGACGCCGGGGAGTTGACGCGCGGGGAAATTAGTTTCTTCGTCGACGGCGTCACTCACTCGCGCATCCCTGACTACCAGACCGCCGCGTTGTTGATGGCCATTGTGTGGCGCGGTATGTCTCGCGGCGAACTCGCGTGCCTGACGCAAGCGATGATCGAGTCCGGCGCCGCGCTCGACTGGTCCGAACTGCCCGCGCCGAAGGTGGATAAGCACTCGACCGGCGGCGTTGGCGACAAAACGTCGCTGGTAATTGCGCCGATCGTCGCCGCTGCGGGTTTGTATGTACCAATGATCAGCGGACGCGGACTTGGCCACACGGGTGGCACGCTCGACAAGCTCGAATCGATACCCGGCTTCCGCGTGAACCTGCATCTCGACGAATTTCGCGCGGTCCTCGCAGCGACGCGGTGCGCGATGATCGGCCAGACGCCGGAGATCGCCCCGGCTGACAAGAAGCTGTATGCACTGCGCGACGTGACTGCGACGGTCGAGTCGCCGTACTTGATTACCGCGTCGATCATGAGCAAGAAGCTTGCCGAAGGCATCGACGCGCTGGTGCTTGACGTGAAGACAGGCGACGGCGCGTTCCTGAAAAAACAAGAAGAAGCCGAAGCGCTCGCCGACCTGCTCGTCGAAACTGGGACGCGGACCGGTAAAAAAGTTGTTGCGCTCATCACAGGGATGGATGAGCCGCTCGGCCGCAAAATCGGAAACGCGCTCGAAGTGGAAGAGTGCCTTGAAGTTCTGCACGATCGCGGTCCAGCCGACCTTCGCGAACTGTGCATCGATCTCTCCGCGTGGATGCTGGCGCTCGGGGGCCGTACGAAGTCTGTGAACGAAGGGCGTGAGCTTGCCGCGGAAATGATTGCGTCCGGGCGCGCGCGTGATACATTCCGCGAAGTCATTCGCCTGCAGGGCGGCAATCCGAGAGTGGTGGACGATCCGGAAATTCTGCCGAAGGCGCGGCACTTTACAGAGATCATCGCCGAGCGTGCGGGCTTTATCGAAAAGATTCAAACCGAACGCATGGGCATCGCGAGCATGATTCTTGGCGGCGGGCGCGAGACGCACGAAGATGACGTGGATCCCGCCGTCGGCCTCGAGGTTCACAAGCGGCTTGGCGATCCGGTGAAGGAAGGCGAGGCGCTTTGCACCGTGCACTACAATCTCGATACGCGATTCGCGCAGGCGCATCCATTGCTCGCGACGTGCTTCGAGATTGGGCCGGAGCCGCCGCCACGGTTGCCGCTGGTGAGAAAGATCATCGGCGCGACGGGGATTTCATGATTTTTTTGGCGCACTCGAGCGCGGGAGCGACTATCGAATGCATCGCCTGATCGGGCTGCTTGGCATCGTCACGATGATGGGCATTGCGTTCCTGATTTCCACCAATCGCCGCGCCATTCGCACAAAAACTGTTGCGTGGGGACTCGGCCTCCAGATCGCGTTCGCGTTTCTCGTGATGCGATGGGAATTCGGGCAGCTGATGTTCTACAAGGCGGGGCAGGCGGTCACCTGGTTTCTCGACTTTTCGTACCACGGCTCGGAATTTCTTTTCGGCGACCTTGGCAAGAAGGGTTCGCCGATGGGTTTCTATTTCGCGTTTCAGGTGCTGCCCACAATTATTTTCATCGCGGCTGTCTTCGCGTTGCTCTACTACTTCGGCGTAATGCAGTTCATCATTCGACAAGCCGCGAAAGTGATGACCAGCCTAATGGGCGCAAGCGGCGCGGAGTCGCTCAACGTGGCCGCGAGTATTTTCATGGGCCAGACGGAAGCGCCGCTCACGATTCGCCCGTACCTGCCGGAAGTCACCAAATCCGAACTGATGACGATCATGACCAGCGGTATGGCCCACGTCTCCGGCGGAATGATGGCGGCTTACATCGCCTACGGCATCGAGGCGCGGCATCTGCTGGCGGCGGTGATCATGACGGCGCCGGGAACGATCTTGCTTTCGAAAATGATCGTGCCGGAAACTGAAGTGCCCGTGACGTCGGGACGCGTAGAGATGGCTAAGCTCGAACGCGACACGAACGCGCTCGGCGCGATTTCTCGCGGCACGATCGACGGCTTGAATCTCGCTGTCAACGTTGGCGCGATGCTCATCACATTCATCGCGCTGATTTACCTCGTGGACGGTCTGTTCGGTGTGACACACAACTTTTTGTTCCGGCACGGTATTCCGTGGTTTCCATCGAGTGTCGAACAGATTTTCGGTTATCTGTTCTCGCCCATCGCATGGGTCATCGGAATTCCCTGGAAGGATTGCCACGACATCGGCAACCTGCTCGGCCTGCGCATGGTGACGAACGAACTCGTCGCGTTCCAACGCCTCAGCCCAATGAAGGACACTCTCGATCCACGCTCGTTCACCATCGCCACGTTCGCGCTGTGCGGCTTCGCGAACTTCAGCTCCATCGGAATTCAGATTGGCGGCATCGGCGCGCTCGCACCCAATAAGAAAACCGACCTCGCGCGGCTCGGAATTCGCGCCATGGCTGCGGGGACGATGGCGAACTTGATGTCCGCATCGATCGTAGGGATCATGTTGAAATGAGCGTTGCTGCCAAAAAGAGGAGCGCCTCCTCGTCCAGCTTCGCGCTCGCCGACCGCGCCGCGAAATTCATTCTTGGGAAGACCAAGTTGCGACCGAAGGTGGCCGTCGTGCTCGGCTCGGGCCTCGGCAGTTTTGCTGACTCGCTCACCGAAGCTGTCGCGATTCCGTACGCGAAAATTCCGGGCTTCCCGCAATCAACAGCTTTCGGTCACGCTGGCCGCCTGGTCATTGGCAAAGCGGGCACGACTGTTGTCGCCGCGATGCAGGGCCGCGTGCACCTCTACGAAGGCTACTCGGCCGCGGAGGTTGCGTTTCCGACTCGCGTCCTCGGACGGCTCGGCATTCGCGCGCTGCTCCTTACGAACGCTGCCGGCGGAGTTAACACCGAATATTCGCAGGGTGCGCTGGTGGTGATTCGCGACCACATCAACCTGCAGGGAACGAATCCGCTGATCGGCGCGAATGACGAACGCTTCGGCCCGCGCTTTCCGGACATGACCACGGCCTACTGGAAACCGTACCGCGAGCTCACGCTGATCGAAGCGAAACGCCTTGGCATGGAGTTGCACGAAGGCGTCTACGCGGCGGTGACTGGACCAAGTTTTGAGACGCCCGCGGAAATCCGGTACTTGCGCACGATTGGCGCGGACCTGGTGGGCATGTCGACGGTGCCCGAGGTGATCGTCGCGCGGCACATGGGGATTCGAGTGCTGGGAATTTCGTGCGTAACGAATATGGCGGCGGGAATTCTCGATCAGCCGCTGACGCACGATGAAGTGATCGAAACAGGGAACCGCGTGAAGACACAATTCACTGCATTGCTGCGCGCCGTGTTGCCGCTGCTTTCCGCGGATGCCAAGCGCGAAGGCGAAACGAAATCATGAGCGAACACGCCGCACTTATCAACGCTGCGAAGCAAGCACGTGAAAATGCTTGCGCATCGATCTCCAACTTTCGCGTCGGAGCCGCCGTGCGGGCCAAGTCTGGCCGCGTTTACACCGGATGCAACGTTGAGAACGCTACGCTGGGGCTTACGATTTGTGCCGAACGTGTTGCTATTTTCAAGGCGGTGTCCGAAGGCGAGCGCGGCTTCGATGCGATAGCCGTGGTGACCGACGTGGCCGGGCTCACGCCACCGTGCGGCGCGTGCCGCCAGATCATCTGGGAATTCTGCGGTGAAATTCCCGTGATACTCGCGAACCTCGACGGCAAGGACGAAGTCGAGTCCTCGTTAAAGCTACTTCCTCGACCGTTCGACTCGTCGTTTCTGTAAGATACTCCGCACGAATCTTGGGAGATTCGACTTATGCACCGCTGGACTACTCGTCTGATCGTTTGTCTCATTGCCGCGATTCTCGCGCTGCCGGCAGCGCCAATCTCCGAAGCGGCAAAAGCAAAAGTCGATCTGCTCGTCACGAACGGTCTGGTCGTCACGATGGACGCAAACCGGCGGGTGATCGAGGGCGGAGCCGTTGCGATTCGCGGAGATTTGATCGTCGCGGTCGGCACTACGGCGGACCTTACGGCGCAATTTGACTCGCCGAAAGTGATCGACGCGCGCGGCGCGATCGTCATGCCGGGCCTGATCAATACGCACGCGCACGCCGCAATGAGTCTGTTTCGGGGAATCGCAGACGATCTTGAGCTCGACGAGTGGCTGCACAAATACATCTTTCCTGCTGAAGCGAAGAACGTTACCGAAGACTTCGTCACGTGGGGCACGCGACTGAGCCTCCTCGAAATGATCCAGGGCGGGACGACGACGTACGCTGACATGTACTACTTCGAGGACGCCGTTGCGCGCGCCACAAAAGAAGCCGGAATGCGCGGCGTGCTGAGCGAAACGATCATCGACTTTCCTGCGCCGGACAATAAAACGCCCGCAGATACCTTCGCATACACGCAGCGCTATATCGACAAGTGGAAAAACGACCCGTTGATCGTGCCCGCCGTTGGTCCGCACTCGATGTATACACTCTCTGAAAAAACGCTTCAGGATGCAGCGGCGCTAGCTCGGAAGAACCAGGTGCCCATCCTGATCCACATCGCCGAAGCGCCATTCGAAATCGAGGAGAGTCGCGCGAAGTACGGCCTCACCCCGGTCGCATATCTTGAACGCGCCGGAGTGCTCGGCCCCGATGTGCTTGGCGCCCACTGCGTCTGGGTCGATCACGCCGACATCGAAACGCTCGTCCACTACGGCGTCGGATGCGCCTTTAATCCATCGAGCAATATGAAAACAGCCGCCGGCGTGATGCCAACGGTCGACATGCTCGCCGCAGGCCAAGCTATCGGGCTCGCGACCGACGGCGCCGCCAGCAACAACAACGAGGACATGTTCCTCGAGATGAATCTCGCTGCGAAACTTCAGAAGGTGGCCAGAATGGATTCACGCGCGCTTCCTGCCGAAGACGTGGTCGCGATGGCCACAATCACCGGCGCAAAGGCGCTGCACGTGGATAAGCTGATCGGCTCGCTTGAGGCGGGCAAGAAGGCCGACCTAATCATCGTCGACACGAGCGCACCGCACGCCACGCCGATGTACAACGTTTATTCAGGCCTGGTCTATTCGCTGAAAGCGAGCGATGTGCGGACGGTTGTGATTGGCGGCAAGCCTGTGATGGAAGATCGCAAGATGCTCACGCTCGATGAGGCCGCCATTCTCGCCAAAGCGAAGGAATACAAAGCGCAGATCCAGCGTTCGCTCGCAACTCCCGCCGCTAAATAACTAGTCGCTCCGCGGCCGTGTGGTGCGAGAGCGCTGCAGCTTCAACGCGGTGGTGCGCAGCGTTTCGGGGATGTTTTTGTTGCCCGTCAGAAACTTCAGGTCGTTCGGCGTCAAGCGGGGAAGCAGGTGCAGGGAAACATCGAGCGGCGTCTTTGGATTCTTCGTTAAATTTTTCGCCACCACGTAGCTCTTCATGAAAACGCGGTTCGACGAGATGATCCGCAGGACTTCCTGCGAAACATTGGCCATCGCCGCGAAACTTTCCACTTCGAGATCCGTGAGTCGCGGCGATTGAAGCACGGCGCGCTGCACGATTTTGTTCGGGTCGCGAATCAAAAGTAACCGCTCCTCGCGCCCGCCTTTCACCGCGCGCTGAATCCGCTGCACCACGTTCATGCCCGCGATTTTCTGCAGAAGAGTTTGCCGTTTCTTTACGTCCGGCTCGGCTTCCTGTGCCACGTCTTCGAGGTCTTTGGGTTCGATCGGCTTGTCGGCCTTGATTTCCTGCAGGAGTTCTTGCTGGTCGGGCGTCGCGGCGGAAGTTTCCGAGAGGGCCACGCCGAGTTCCGGGTCGGTCGTCAGTCGGTCAAGATTGTCGAGGAGCGATTGAATGCCGTTGCTCGAAAGCAACGGCGCCAGCGGGGTGAGAGCTTCCACCGGGCTCGCCCAGTTTCTAGCGAGTGCGTCGGCGATACCGGGCATGTCGCCCAACGCGTCTGCACAGTAGTCGAAAAGCCGCGGATCGGCGTCTTTGCGGGCAAGTGCCGCGATGAAGGATGAAATCGGCTGATCGAGCAGCAGCGCGTTCGCTCGATCCGCGACTTCATCGTCTGAATCCGTCGCGAGAATGGCTAAAAACTCAGCCCGGTCGCCGGGCGAAATCGCAGCGTCTTCGGCGCAAACCTGCAGTTTTTGTTCGCGAGTTGCGGTTCCGGCGAGGATCGCCGGTCGTAGGTCCGTACTAATGTTGCACCGCTGCGTCGGACTTGACGTCCCCTTGAGTAAACGTGCGGTGCAGCGGCTGGCCTGGCGCGCCGGACGTTGAAACCGGCTGCCCATTCAGTTCGAGCACAACCGCATCCGAATCCGTGCTGGAGAAATCGATCGACGATTGCGCCGAAAAAACTTTCGTCTCGTTCTGCTCGACGCGCCCATCAAACGCCGGCTTCCCATCCGCGAGCACAGTCACCTGCGCGGGCTTCAGCACCGTGATCTTCAGCGCCAGCGGCATGCCTGTAGCCGGGGGATCGTCATTCGGAATCGTCGGAGAAGGCGAAGTTGACCCGGAAGCAGGCGCGGCATTCGCGTAGGTCGCGCCGCTTCCGTCGCTCGAACTCTTGTGGAATCGCGCCGCGATCCGCGGCTCAAGGTAGTGGAAAGCGATGGCCACTACGGCAATCGCAGCAAGCAGTACGCCAACCAGCGTCGCGATCCGGCCCCACATCGGCTCCGATTTCTCCGGGGCATCGCGCACTACGCCCGGGTCGGTCCGCCCCTTGGTCTGGAGGGCATATTCCGAGACCAGGTTGTCCTCGTCAAGACCCAGGTAGCGCCCGACGGCTCGAATAAAGCCCCGGTTAAATACTCCCCCGGGCAGCTTGTCCCACTGCTCATTCTCAAGGGCTTCCAGAAACCTCGGCGCGATCCTTGTGGCGGCGGCCACCTCTTCCAGGGACACACCCCGGAGCTCACGCTCGCGTTTTAATTGTTCGCCGAAAGGTGTTGAGGGCATTTCAGGAAGCTCACAAAGCAAGAAAAAATATAGGCGTAGGTGAACAGCGTGTCAACGTGAACGCGGAAAACCCGAAACCCTGCCCCCCGTTGGGTTTACGGCAATTCGGGCTCCATCGACGTTGCAGTCCTGTGAATGCGTTCTCTATAATCGCCTACAGTGACCAACGAGGCCCCAGAACCGAAGAAAGTTGCGCCATTTTCCA
>Ga0210391_10001700_pt1 | contig 19663 bp, 14 predicted proteins | sample IncBWC12OmetaG_FD_160573 | JGI IMG/M metagenome (GOLD analysis project Ga0210391, IMG submission 160573) | Forest soil microbial communities from Barre Woods Harvard Forest LTER site, Petersham, Massachusetts, United States - Inc-BW-C-12-O ...
CCGCTATCTGATCTGGCACTTGCCGGCGCCGCGGTACCTCATGACCGAGAAGGGCGCATGGTGAGCACAGGACCACGAATTTATCCGGAAATGGCTCCGGACGGCCTCTGGACTACGCCGTCAGATCTGGCGCGCTATGTGATCGAAGTGCAGGGATCCCTGGATGGAAGGAAAGGGAGCCTACTGTCAGTTTCAACCGCTCACGCGATGCTTACTGCTCAACTCAATCCCTACGGGCTCGGCGCCATTGTCGGGGATGACAAGCTGCATCCCTGGTTCACGCATAACGGGGGCAACTACGGATACCCCTGTCTCTTTGTCGCTTACAACCAGGGAGAAGGTGCGGTAATCATGGCCGATGGCAATGGCTACGAACTAATCGTCGCAATGCTTCGTAGTATCGCTCAAGATTACCGCTGGCCTGATTTTAAACCCATCAGGCATCACGTCGCGGTCGTTGATTCCATGACGCTCGCCCGTTATGTCGGCGTGTATCGGTTGTCGCCCGATAGTTTTGCGGCGATCGAAGAAGATGGAAAAGGGTTAACCTTCCAATCCACTGACGAGGGCAGGCAGCCGATTTTCCCCCTGTCTTCAAGTGAATTCGTCCTGAGGGATGCTTCGCCCAATCCCTTCTTCAATCGCGACGAGGAGACCAGGATTCGCTTCATGACCGATGAGAGGGGTCAGTCAAGTGAGTTGACGTTGGTGGGAGTGGGAGGCGCTTTGGCTTCGGCCAAAAAGCTCTCCGAGACACAGGCGGCTCCGATCTTGGCAGATATGGCTGCCATCACCCATAGATTCCGAAATCAACGGCCGGCCGCAAACGGCGAGCGGCTACTGCGGCGTTTGATCGTTGATATCTCCGCGGGTCATTTGGATGACGACATGGTCACGGCAGACCTTGACGCTGAACTCAAGTCTCTGCGCGCGCTGAATCAGCAAGTGTTCTCCGGACTCGGCCCCGTGGTCTCGATGGCATTTATGCGCACTACCTCTACAGGCATCGACACCTATCATGTTGATTTCAAGAATGGTGAGGGCGAAATGGATATTCGGCTGCGGGACGACGGTAAGCTGCGATCTGTACGTTACTACCCTGATTAAATTCGACTGTCTTGTGGCGCGTGCGCCCTCTCCTCGGCGGCCGCGACATTTATCACAACGATGCCGACCTTTTGCCCTGTCTCAACGTAACGGTAGGCGTCCGCAATGTCTGCGAGGGGGTATTTTCGATCGATGACTGCTCTGAATTGGCCTGCCTCCATGCGGCTCTTCAAGAAACCGACAAACCCGTCGATGCGCCCCGGCAGTACAATGACAACCCGGTTGCTCCGCGTGATCGACGACCACATGGCAAGCACCACGTTCTGTCCCCAAGGTCCGAGATCTGTTGCGGCAAAGAGCCCATCGGGCTTCAACAGTTTGCGGCAGTGAAAAAATGAAGTCTTTCCGACTGCATCCACCACGAAATCGAAGGTCTCCCCGATACGCGTGAAGTCCTTCGAGGTGTAGTCGATCGCATGGTTTGCGCCGAGGGATTTGACAAGCTCAAGATGTCGCGTCGCAACGACTGCTGTCACCGCGGCGCCAGATGACTTCGCTAGCTGAATCATCGCCGTGCCGATGGCGCCGCTGGCGCCATAAATCAGAATCTTCTGGCCGGGTTTGAGATCAATCCTTTTCAACGCTGCGTTTGCGTAGAAAGCGCCTTCGCAGACCACAGCCTGGTCAAATTGAATGCCTGCCGGCATTGTCGCGACCGCTCTCTCGGGAACCGAGACATATTCCGCTTGAGCTCCATTGCTTCTGGACGGACACATGCCGAAAACGCGATCGCCTTGCTTGAACGAAACGATTCCAGCGCCCACCGCTTCAACCTCCCCGGCGAAATCCAATCCGAAGATCGTACGTCGCGGTCGGCGCAGCCCGAAGAAGAGCCGTGCGAAAAATGGGTGGGCTCGGAGCTCACCACAATCTGTGCGGTTGACTGTCGCCGCATGGACCCGGATCAAAACCTCGTCTGCTGCGGGCGTCGGCTTCGGCGCATCGAGTATCTTTATCACGTCCGGTGATCCGTAACGTGTGATGACAGCCGCTTTCATTTGTTGGGTAGTAAGCGGTTGCCCGTAGGCATGACATTCATGATCGGCCGCCTGCTAGGGCAGCGGCAGCTGTGTCGCGTCCCAGCCGCCGCCCACGGCTTCGATGAGCGCCACGCTCGCCTGCAGCCGGCTCGACAGCACGGAGAGCGCCGTTTCCTCCGCGCTCAGACGCGTGGTTTGCGCCGTGATGACGCTGCTGTACGGTACGGTTCCGGCCTTGTACTGATTGAGCGTGAGCTTCTCCGCTTCCCGCGCGGCCGCCACCGTGGCGTCCTCGATGACCGCCTCCTTTTCCAGGACGCGCAGAGTGACGATCTGATCCTCGACCTGCTGAAATCCCGACAGCACCGTTTGCCGGTAATTGTCCACGCTGGCGTCATAGGCCGCGCGCGCCTGGGCCACCTGCGCGCGGCGTAAGCCGCCGTCGAACAGCGTCTCCGCCAGCTGGGGACCCAGCGACCAAACGCGATTCGGCACCTCGATCAATCGCGACCACGCAGGTCCGGTGTAGTTGTCCGACCCCGCCAGGGTCAGGCTCGGAAAAAAAGCCGACACCGCCACTCCGATCAGCGCATTGGCCGCCGCCACCTTGCGTTCCGCCTCGGCCACGTCGGGCCGCCGCTCCAGCAGGGTGGAAGGAACTCCTGCAGGCACCGTGGGTACGTCCTCCCGCATGGAGGTGGGGGCCAGCGTGAACGACGCCGGTTGCTGGCCGACGAGTACGGCGATCGCATGCTCGAGTATGCCGCGCTGAATCTTCGCGTTCACCTGCTGGGCCTGGCTGGACAAGAGCTGCGTCTCCGCGCTCACGACGTCGGCTCTGGCGGCCACACCGAAGCGATAGCGGCTCTCGGTGATCTTCAGGGACAGTTCCTCGGCAACCACAGTGTCGTCCAACAACTTCTGCAGCTGGTCCTGGGCGCGCAGCTCGAAATAATCGGTGGCGAGCGCCGCCTGGGCCGATAGTCGCGCGGCGGCGAGTGCCGCGGCGCTGGATTGGGCGGATGCCCGGTTGCTCTCGGTATTGCGGCGAATTTGGCCCCAGATGTCCAGATCCCAACCCGCCGATACCCCGGCGCTGTCCAAGGTTCGCGTCGGTCCGCCGTCCGTCGAGCCGCGTGCTCGCCCCGCGCTGACGCCGATGGTGGGCCAAAAGCCCGCGCGTGCCTGGGCCACCAAGGCCCGCGCCTGATCGTAGGCCGCCGCGGCCGCCTTCACGTTCTCGTTGGAAATGTCGATACGCACTTCCAGTTGATTCAGCGCATCGTCCTTGAAAATCTCCCACCACGGTCCCCGGCTCAGCACGTCGTTGGGCTCGCTGGGTTTCCAATCGCCCGCCTCCTTGTAATTGGGCGCGGCGTCGAACTTCGGCCGATGGTAGTTGGGGCCCACTGCGCACGCGGCGAGGACGCCGAGCCCCGTGGCCGCGCTCACCCAACGCATGAGGCGCATCACGTGCCGGCTCCCATCGGCTCGAATCCATGGCCGGTGAGGCCCGAATCGGCGGGCCGCGCGGGCGGAGCGTTGTACTTGCCCTGTTTCAAATGTTTCCAGTACCGATGGATGTACAAGTAAACCACCGGAGTCGTGTACACCGTGAGAAGTTGGCTGACCACGAGGCCGCCGACGATGGCTATCCCCAGCGGCCGGCGCATCTCCGTGCCGTCCCCGGAAGCGATGGCCAGCGGCAACGCGCCGGCAATGGCGGCGCAGGTGGTCATCATGATGGGCCGAAACCGCAGGCTGCAGGCATGGGCGATGGCGGTGCGCGGATCCATACCGAGGTTGCGCTCGGCCTCGAGGGCGAAATCCACCATCATGATGGCGTTCTTTTTCACGATACCGACCAGCAGCAGAATCCCCAGAAACGCAATGAGACTGAACTCGGTGCCGGTAACCATCAATGCAAGCAGCGCACCGACGCCGGCGGAGGGCAGGGTGGAGAGAATGGTGAGCGGCTGGCTGTAGCTTTCGTACAGCACGCCCAACACCACGTAGATTGCGATCAACGCGGCTACCAGCATCAGCGGCGTATTGCTGTTGCTCTGTTGAAAGAGACGGGCGGTTCCGTAGGTTCCGCCGATGATGGTGACGGGCATGTGGATTGCGCTCATCGTCCGCTCGATCGCAGCCAGGGCCACATCCAGCGTCTCGTTTTCCGGCAGGTTGAAGGCAATGGCGGTGGATACGGAAGTGCCGGTGTGGTTGACGCCGACCGGAGTGCTGCCCGTGGTGAAGTGGCTGAATGCCGAAAACGGTACCACGGTCTCCTGGGCGACGCTGACGGCGGCGCCGGTGGAGGTGTTGCCGCGCCCGGAGTTGGCCAGCGAATTCGACGCAAGATTACGCGCCACATCCTCGGCGATGGCGGCGCTGGTGGACGTGGTCGATGCGGCGGACGTCAGCACGACCGTGCCGGCCACGGCCTGCGTAGACTGCGTTCCCGAGACCGAGCCGCCGGAAGTGCTCACGTACAGGTTCTTGAGCGTGTCCGGGTTCTGCCAGAACTCGGGCGCCACTTCCATGACGACATGGTATTGCTGTGGACTGAAGGGGTTGAGAATGTTCGAGACCTGAGCCTGCGCGAACGCGTCGCCCAGCGCGTTGTCGATCTGAATCTCCGTGAGCCCGAGGCGCGAAGCGCTGTCGCGGTCCACGATGAGATCGGCTTCCAGGCCGCCGGGTTGCAGATCGGTATCCACGTCGGTGATTTCCGGCACGCCCTGAAGCGCGGTGCGCAGCTTCTGCGACCAGGTTTGCAGCTCGGTCAGGTCATCGCCGAGCAAGGTCCATTGATATTGGGAGTTGGCCGATCGTCCGCCGCCGCGAATGTCCTGCACGGCCTGCAGAAAAGTTGCAACCCCCGTGACGCTGTTCAGCTTCGGCCGCAGTCGCGCGATGATGCGATCCGCGGAAATGCGCCGTTCGGCCAGGGGCTTGAGCGCGATGGTGACGTTGGCGCTCGCGGTGCTGCCGGAAGGGCCGAAGCCGCCGCCGCCCACCGATCCGGTGACGGTTTTCACCGCGGGGTCCGCTTGAATGATGGCCGCGACCTCCTGCAGCTTGCGCTTCATCAATTGGAACGACGTGGACGCATCGCCGCGAATTCCACCCTGCAGCTGACCGGTATCCTGCTGCGGAAAGAAACCTTTCGGAATCACCACGTAGAGATAGACATTGAGGCCGACGGTCGCGAACAACAGCAGCAGCATGGTTCGCGGGTGGTGCAACGCCCAATCGAGCGAGTGTTCATATCCGCTGCGCAGCCGCGCGAAGCCGCGTTCGAATGCCTGCATGAATCGCGGCGATTCTCCTTGGTGCACGCGGCGGAGGAGCAGCGAACACATCATCGGTGTCGTGGTCAGTGAAATCACCAGCGAGATGAGGATGGACACCGACAAGGTGACGGTGAACTCGCGGAATATTTTTCCGACGATGCCTCCGGCGAACATGAAGGGAATGAACACCGCCACCAGCGAGAGGCTCATGGAGACGACGGTGAAACCCACTTCGCGGGCGCCCAGCAGGGCGGCGCTCAGGCGCGACATGCCCGCTTCGATGTGCCGCGTGGTGTTTTCCATGACGACGATGGCGTCATCGACCACGAAGCCGGTGGCAATGGTGAGCGCCATCAGCGAGAAATTGTCGAGCGTATAGTTCAACAGGTACATTGCGCCGAAAGTTCCGATCAACGACACCGGCACGACCAACGCGGGAATGAGCGCCGCCCGGTAACTGTTCAAGAAGACGTAGACCACGAGGATGACGAAGGCCACGGCGAGCATCAGGGTCTGTTCGACCTGGCGCAGCGAGGCGCGAATCGTGATGGAACGGTCGAACGTGACCACCAGATCGATTTTGGGGTCGATGGAGCTCTTGAGCACCGGCAACTCGGCTTTGACGGCGTCGATCATTTCGATGATGTTCGCCCCCGGTTGCTGGTACACCTGGACGAATACGGCGGGTTTGCCGTTGTACAGGCCGTAGGTGCGGATGTTCTCGGTTGCCCCATCCTGCATGTCCAGGACCTGGGCCACGTCGCCGAGCCGCACCGTGGCGCCGTTGCGGTTGGCGATGATCAGGTCGCGATAGGGGCCCGCGTCGCGGGCATTGTCATTGGTGTAGATCTGGTAATGCAGCGAATCGGATTCGATTGCGCCTTTCGGTGCGTTGGCGTTGGCGTTGGAAATGGCGGCGCGGACATCCTGCAGGCCGATGCCGTACTTGGAGAGCGACAGCGGATTGATTTCGACGCGCACGGCAGGAAGGGCGCTGCCGTTCACGTTCACTCCGCCGACGCCTTGAATCTGCGACAGGCGTTGCGAGATCACCGCGTCGGCCGCGTCGTAGATCTGGCCCTGGGTGAGCACATCGGAGGTCATGGCGATGGCCATGACCGGAAACAGGGAGGTGTTGAGTTTGCGGTAGGAAGGATTGCGGGTCAGCGACGAGGGCAGGTCGGCGTGCGCGGCGACGATGGCCGCCTGCACGTCGCGTGCCGCCCCGTCGATGTCGCGATCGACGCCGAAGGTCAGCTGAATGTTGGTGGTTCCAACGCTGCTGTTCGACGTCATGTCGTCGACGTCGGAGATCGCGCCCAGATGCCGCTCCAAGGGAGTGGCCACCGTGCTCGCCATCACCTCCGGGCTCGCTCCCGGCAGCTGCGCCGATACGAAGATGGCCGGCACATCGATGCGCGGCAGCGGCGCCACCGGCAGCAAAGTGAATGCGGCGGCGCCGGTCAGCGCCACGCCGGCCGTCAGCAGGATGGTCGCCACCGGTCTGCGTATGAAGGGAGCGGAAATGTTCATGCCGAACCTTCCGACGCCAGCTCGGCGTCGTCGGCCGCTGTCTCGGGACCGCGCACGCGGGCCGCGATGCGGTCGAACGCCAGATAGATCACGGGGGTGGTGAACAGGGTCAGCACCTGACTCACGAGCAGTCCTCCGACGATGCTGACGCCGAGCGGGTGGCGCAGTTCGGAACCCGTGCCCGTGCCGAGCATGAGAGGCAGGGCGCCGAATATGGCCGCAACCGTGGTCATGAGTATGGGGCGAAAGCGCAGCAGACAGGCCTTGTAAATCGCGTCGCGCGGCGACAACTTCTCGTCGCGCTGCGCAACGACCGCGAAGTCGATCATCAGAATGGCGTTCTTCTTCACGATGCCGATGAGCAGAATGATGCCGATGAGCGCGATGATGGTCAGATCGTCACCCGCCAGCATGAGCGCGAGCAGGGCGCCGATGCCCGCCGAGGGCAACGTCGAGAGAATCGTGATGGGATGGATGAAGCTCTCGTACAGCACGCCCAGGACGATGTACATGACGAGGACCGCGGCCACCAACAACAGGATCTCGTTGGTCAGATTGCTGCGGAACGCCAGAGCGGCTCCCTGAAAAGTGGTTCGTATGCTCACCGGCAGTCCGATCCCGTGCTCGGTGTTTTCGATGGCCGTCACGCCGGCACCGAGCGAGGTGCCGGGGGCCAGGTTGAAGGACACCGTGGTCGCCGGAAACTGCGCCAGGTGATTGATGAGCAGCGGCCGCGTCTCCACATCGACCTTGGCGATCGCCGACAGCGGCACCTGGCCGCCGCTCGCAGAGGGCACGTAGATGGATGCGAGCGAGTCCACGGACCGGTACGTCCCCGGATCCGCCTCCAGGATGACGCGGTACTGATTCGACTGCGTGAAGATCGTGGAAACGATACGTTGGCCGAAAGCGTCGTACAGGGCGTTGTCCACGGTCCCGACGCTGATGCCCAACCGGGCCGCGCTGTCGCGGTCGATGGTGATGTAGGCCGCCAGTCCATTGTCTTCCTGGTTGCTGACGACGTCCGCAAGGTCCGGCTGCTCGCGCAGCGCCGTCAGCAGCTTGGGAGTCCACGTGGACAATGCCGCGGAGTCCGCGCTTTCCAGGGTGAATTGATACTGAGTGCGGCTGATGGTCGTATCCAGGGTCAGATCCTGGACGGGCTGCATGTACAGGGTGGCGCCGGCAATGTCGGCCGTCTCGGTCTGCAGCCGGCGGATGACGTCGGCGACGCTGGAGTTGCGGTCGGCGCGCGGCTTCAAATTGATCAAAAACCGTCCGCTGTTCAGCGTGACATTGTTGCCGTCGATGCCTATGTAAGAGGACAGGCTGGTGACGTCGGCATCCTTGAGAATGGCCGCCGCAAGCGCCTGCTGCCGGTCGGCCATCGCGGCGTAGGAAACGGACTCGGTCGCCTCCGAGACTCCCTGAATCAATCCCGTGTCCTGCTCCGGAAAGAAGCCCTTTGGGATGAGAACATAGAGAATCACCGTCAGCGCCACGGTCGCCGTCGCCACATACATGGTCAATCGCTGATGATCCAGCACCCACGTCAACCTTCGGCCGTACCACTCGACCGTTGCGGCAAACCATCGGCCCGACTCCGGCGCCGCGTGCGCGTCCGAGGGGCGATGCTTCAACAGCTTGGCGCACATCATGGGCACGAGTGTCAGGGAGACGACGGCGGAAATGAGAATCGTGACCGCGAGCGTCACGGCGAATTCCCGGAACAGACGCCCCACCACATCCTGCATGAAGAGCAGGGGAATGAGCACCGCGATGAGCGAGACGGTGAGCGATATGATGGTAAAACCGATCTGCCCTGCGCCCTTCAGCGCGGCCTCGAGCGGCTTCTCGCCCAGCTCGATGTAGCGCGAAATGTTCTCGATCATGACGATGGCATCGTCGACGACGAACCCGGTCGCGATGGTCAGGGCCATCAGCGACAGGTTGTTGAGACTGAAATTCGCCAGGTACATCACCGCAAACGTGCCGATGAGCGACAGCGGCACCGAGAGACTGGGAATGATGGTGGCGGGAACGTTGCGCAGAAATACGTAGATGACCAGCACGACCAGCACGACGGCGAGCACGAGTTCGAACTCGACGTCGGCCACCGAAGCTCTGATGGTGGTTGTGCGATCGGTGAGGATGGCGAGATCCACCCCCGCCGGCAGGGCGGCCTGCAGGGAGGGGAGCAGATCGTGGATTCGGTTGACCACATCGACCACATTCGCACCCGGCTGGCGCTGAACGTTCAGGATCAGGGCAGGGACCCTGTTCATCCAGCCGCCGAGCTTCGCGTTTTCCGCGCCCGACAGCAGGGTGGCCACGTCCTTGAGGCGCACCGCAGCGCCATTCTTGTACGCGACCACGACCATGCCGTAGTCATCGGCGTTTCTGATCTGATCGTTGGTGTTGACCGTGTATGCGCTGCTCGGGCCGTCCAAGGTGCCCTTCGGCCCGTTTTGGTTGGCATTGCTGATGGTCGTGCGCAGATCGTCGAGATTCAATCCATAGGCGGCCATGGCCCGCGGATTCGCCACGACGCGCACCGCCGGCCGCTGACCGCCGGAGATGCTGACGACACCGACTCCTTTTATCTGCGAGATCTTCTGCGCGACGCGCGTGTCGGCAAGATCTTCCACCTCCGTGAGCGGCATCACCTTCGAAGTGAGTCCCAAAATGAGTACCGGCGCATCGGCGGGATTGACCTTTGCGTAAATCGGCGGGGCGGGCAAATCCTGCGGCAACAGGTTCTGCGCTCCGCTGATCGACGCCTGCACCTGTTGCTCGGCCACGTCGATGGCCAGAGCCAGGGAGAACTGCAGGGTGATCACCGACGCGCCGGCCGAACTGGTCGAGGTCATCTGGCTCAAACCCGGCATTTGGCCGAATTGCTTCTCCAGCGGCGCGGTGATGGCCGAGGTGATGACCTCGGGGCTGGCGCCGGGATAGAAGGTCTGCACCTGGATGGTCGGATACGCCACCTCGGGAAGCGCCGACAGGGGCAGCTGAAAGTAGGCGATCGCGCCGACGATCAGAATGGCGACCATCAGCAAGGTGGTCGCGACCGGGCGCAGAATAAATATGCGCGAGGGATTCATGCGGGCGCGTCCGCTGCCGGCTTCATGTCGAGGGTTGGGTTTGCGTGCGCGGGCGATGCGAGCCGTGCGAACCCGGCTTGCCCGGCGGCGCTCCGGGCGGACGGGTGCCGCCGGCGCCCGGCGGCGTCGCAGCCGGCAGCAGCACCTGCGCGCCGTCGCGCAGCCGATCGCCTCCTTCCGTCACGACCATCTCCCCCGCCTTGAGTCCCTGTGTGACGGCGACGCGCTCGCCGTCCACCACGCCCAGAGTCACGGGCCGCACCGACACGGTGCGATCGGGGTTCACGACATACACGAAGGTGCTGACCACGCCATTGGGTGCGCCGCGCCGCACGGCGGCGTTGGGGATGATGATTTGATCGCGCACCAGTTCCTGCAGCAGCTGGATGTTGACGAATTGGTTCGGGAACAACACGCTTTCGGTATTCTCGAATTGCGCGCGCAGCTTGACCGTGCCGGTCGTCACGTCGATTTGATTGTCGAGCGTGAGCAGCTTGCCGACCGCCAGCTTGGCGCTGTTGGTCCGGTCGTAGGCTTCCACCATCATCGGGCCGCCCTCATGCACGCGTCGAACCAGCGCCGGGACGTTGTCCTCCGGGATGGGGAAGATGACGGTGATCGGCTGCAGCTGGTTGACGACGACGATGCCGTTGGTATCGCCGGGGGTGACGTAATTGCCTTGATCGACCTGCCGCAAACCCACGCGACCGGTGACCGGCGACACGATGTTCGTGAACAGCAGATTCACGGCGGCGGTCTTGAGCTGTCCCTGGTCCGAGACGATCGTGCCCTTGTATTGGTCGACCAGGGCGCGCTGCGTATCGAGCTGCTGCTCGGCGATGGAATCCTCCTTGACCAGCCCTGCGTAGCGCTTCAGGTCCAACTCGGCGTCCGCCAGCAGCGCCTGATCGCGCTGCAGATTTCCCTTCATCTGCTCGAGGGCGGCCTCGTAGGGCCGGGGATCGATCTGCGCAAGAGACTGGCCCAGGCGGACGGTTTGACCCTCGACGAACAGGATCTTCTGCATGATTCCGCTGATCTGCGTCCGCACCGTCACGGTGGCGAGCGGGGTGACCGTGCCCAAAGCCGGAATTCGCAGCTGAATGTCGCCCGCCGCGGCGGTCGCCACGGTCACCGCGACCGGTCCGTTCTGCCCGCCGCGTGCGCCGCCGGGCCCGCCCGCCGCCGCTGCTTGCTTGTGCTGGATGAATCTGATCAGCACAATTAACAATAACAAGACGACCACGGTAACGAGCAACGCCACCCAATGGCGGCGGATGAATGCCAGGGGTCCGCGCTCAGGAGAGGGGGCTTGGAGATCTGTCGGATCGTTTAACACAACTTCACACTTCACCACGGTCGGGCCCACGTCCAGGCTGCCAATCGAGGACGTTTGGGCGATTGTCGGACTATAACCAGATTCTTCGGCGGACGACTACCCAGGTAACCCTAGTCGGAGCGTCCGCAGCACCGATGGTTCATCGGCGAGCGCAGAAATACGCGAATCGAGGCCTTCAAGCAGCATCCATACGGATTATATTGGGCCGTCAGTATCGCATGGGGGCACGATCAATGACCCGAAAACATTGACCCGCAAAGTAGTGCTCGCCACCGTGGGGTCGCTGGGAGACCTGCATCCTTTCATCGCCTTGGGAAGAGTCCTGCGCGGCCTCGGAGTGAACGCGGTCATTGCGTGCTCTCCGGAATACCGGGCCAAGGTGGAAGCGGCCGGCGTTACATATCACCCGTTGCGGCCTGGGTTCGACGACATCCAGCGCGATCTCGGCATGGACCGCGCGCAACTGACTCGCGCGGTGGTCAAGCACAGCCCATTCCTGTTCCGCAAACTGGTGTTGCCCTACCTCGGGGCGGCCTATGAGGACATGATGCGGGCGACCGAGGGCGCAGAGCTGATTCTGTCGAGCAGTCTCGCCTTCGCGGCACGGTTGGCGGCGGAGAAGCGGGGAATTCCCTGGATCGCGGTGGTTCTACAGCCGATGATGTTTCTTTCATCGTACGATCCTCCAGTGATTTCAGGGGCCGAATCTTTGAGCGCACTGCTGCGCTCGATGGGCCCAGTCCCGGCCCGGTACGCGCTGTGGATTCTCAGCAAGGCCGTCAACGTTTTGTTTCGGCCGCTGCGTACCCTGCGCGCCGACCTCGGCCTCCCGCCGTCGGCGCAGAATCCCCTCTTCGAAGGACAATTCGCGGATGGCGGCGCTATTGGACTGTATTCGCGGCTGCTCGGCGATGTGCGGCCGGACTATCCGCATCCAACGTCGATCGTGGGCTTTGCGACCTTCGACGCGGAGGACGGTTCGAGCGTCGGCTTGGATCCCGCCCTCCAGGCGTTCCTCGATGCCGGTCCGGCGCCGCTGGTGTTCACTCTCGGCAGCCTCATCGTCAACAGTCCCGGACGCTTCTACGGACACGGCGCCCGCGCGGCGGTCGCCTTACGCAAGCGCGTGGTGCTGTTGGTGGGCGAGCAGGCCTGCGGCGAGTTCGCGCATTTGCAATCGGCGGAAGTCTTCATCGCCGCCTACGCGCCGCATTCGGCGCTGTTCCCACGCGCCGCGGCGATCATTCACCACGGTGGCATCGGCACTCTCGCGCAGGCGCTGCGTTCGGGCCGCCCGCAGCTGATCGTGCCGTATTTTGCGGATCAGCCCGACAATGCCGCGCGAGCCCTGCGCCTGGGAGTCGCGCGCATTGTGCCGCCGGGGCGGTTCTCCACCGCGTCGGCGAGCCGCCACCTGGCCCGATTGCTCGGTGAGGATCGCTACCTCGAGCAGGCACGGATCATCGGCGAAGCGCTCTCGGCCGAGGACGGCGCCGCGGGTGCGGCGCGCATTGTGCTCGACAGGCTCGAAGAGTTGAGGCCAAATTGAGGTCCGTGTCGGAATCTGATCAAGGAGTCTCGATGAAATCACTGATTTGCGCGGCGGCGGTTCTTGCATTCGGTATCGCCTTGCCTGTGCGCGGCGCTCCCGCTCCGACGGGTGCGCCCACTTGGACCGAAGGTGTGAACTACTTCCTGATCGTCCCGGCGCGTCCGACGTCGCTGCCGGCGGGCAAGGTGGAGGTCACCGAAGTGTTCTCCTACGCCTGCCCCGCCTGCAATCTGTTCGTGCCCACGATTCACAAGTTGAAGGCCAGCCTGCCGCCAAATGCCGTGCTCGACTACCTGCCGGCATCCTTCAACGCGAGCGAGGACTGGCCCATGTTTCAGCTCGCCTACTTGACCGCACAGACGCTCGGTGTCGCGGATCAAACCCACGATGCCATGTTCAATGCCGTCTGGCAGAGCGGTGAGCTGGCCGTCGTGGATCCTGCGACCCACAACATCAAGGGCCGTGTTCCGACCATCGAGGATGCGGCCAGGTTCTACATGGCCAAGGCGGGAGTGCCGGTCGAGAAATTCCTCCAGACCGCCAAGGGGTTCACCGTCGACTACAAAGTGCGCGCGGCGGAGGAGGCAATACAGAGGTATCGAGTCGACCGCACGCCGACCATCGTCGTAAACGGCAAGTATCGAGTGACCACGGAATCGGCGGGCGGCCCCGACCAGGTCGTCGAACTCGTGAAATGGTTGATCGCAAAGGAGAGCAAGTAAGGTCCCCTCGATCGCGCGAGTGGCCTAGCCCCCGGGGCGAACTCATGAACAAGATCGTGCTTTATTACCCGCGGCTGTGGATATCGTTGGCCGCCGGTTGCGGACTTTACTTCCTGCTGCCGGCGCACTGGTCCGGCTTGAGCCGGGTACTCGTGTGCTGGAATTGCGGCTGCACGCTCTTTCTCGGTTTGATCTTCTATTGGATGATGCACCTGACCGCCGAGCAGATCTGTTCGAGGTACATCGAGGAGGATGAGTCCGCGCCCGTCATTCTGGCCGTGGTCACGACGGCCGCGTTGCTCAGTCTGGTCGCCATTGTCGAGCCTCTGGCAAACATCAAGCACACCGCGGGCGCGGAGCGCGTCGCGCACTTCGCGCTCGCCGCGCTCACGTTGGTGAACTCGTGGATCCTCGTGCCTACCATGTTCACGACGCACTACGCCGACCTCTACTACAGCGCGCAAGAGGCGGATCGTCCGCTGCGTTTTCCCGAGACCCCCATGCCCGTGTTCTGGGACTTTGCCTATTTCTCCTTTACCATAGCCGCGGCCTGTCAGACCGCCGATGTCTCGACTCTGAATGCCGCCGTGCGCAGGTCGGTGATCGTCCACTCGGTGATTTCATTCCTGTTCAATGCCTCGATTCTCGGATTCGCGATCAACGTGACTGCCGGTCTCATCGGCGGAAATTGAACATCTCCCGGGGTCAGCGGGCCGTCGACTTGACCACATCGCCGCCCTTCATCACGAACGCCACGGATTGCAGGCGTGTCACGTCGGCGAGCGGATCCCCCGCGACCGCGATGAGATCGCCGTAACGTCCCACCGCAATGGCGCCGACATCACCGGCGCGGCCCAGCGCCTCGGAGGCGTTCACGGTGGCGGCCTGAATCGCCTGCATGGGTGTCATCCCCCACTTGACCATGGTGGCGAACTGGCGCGCGTTGTAGCCATTGGGATATACGCCCGCGTCCGTTCCAAACACCATTTTTACTCCGGCCTTCACGGCCGCCTGAAAAGTCTGGCGCTGCTTCAAACCGATGGTACGTTCCTTGGCCAGCGATTCCTGGAACATTCCGTTCTTTTCGCCCTCGGCCAGAATGTAGTCATCGTTGTAGATGTCCATCGAGAACCAGGTGCCGTGCTGCTTGGCGAGCGTAAAAGCTTCTTCGTCTGCAAGGCTGGCGTGCTCGATGGTGTCGACGCCGGCGCGAATCGCGTCCTTGATCCCCGAGGTGCCATGGGCGTGCACTGCGACTTTCAAACCCAGCATATGGGCCTCGTCCACCAGCGCCTTCATCTCCGCGAGGTCGTATTGCTGGCCTCCGACCGTATCCGTCTTGGAGAATACCCCGCCGGTGCCGCAGAACTTGATGACCTCGGCGCCGTACTTGCGCAGTTTGCGCACGGTGGCGCGGAGTTCATCCGCTCCGTTGGCGATCTGCGGACTCGGCACCGAAACCGAAGGCGGGAACTCGGTGGAGTCGCAGTGGCCGCCGGTGGCGCCGATGGCGTAGGTGGCGGGTACGATGCGCGGACCCGGCACGATCCCCTGTTCGATGCCCTGTTTGATGGCCACGTCGTCGAAATTGTACGAGCCCACGTTGCGGATGGTGGTGAAGCCCGCCTCGAGGGTCTTCTTGGCGTTGGCAACGCCGACGACGGTCCAGAAATTGTCCGTGAATTCCAGGCCCCGATAGCCGTTGTAGCGCGGATCGGCGGTGATGTGGGTGTGCATGTCGATCAATCCCGGCAGGAGCGTCATACCGGGCAGATCGACGCGGCGCGCGCTCTCCGGTACGGCGGAGCCCTGGAGCCCGACCGCGGTTATGCGGCCGTCGACGACGGTGATTTGAGGATGGTCGACGGCGCGGCCGGCAAGCACGTCGATCATCCGGTCGGCGGTGACCACGACGGTGTCGGCATGCGCTGTCGCGGCGATGCCGCTACCCGTGAAGACGCCTGCGACGCCTGCGATACCGGCGGCCAGGCGATGCGAGAAAATGCGGAGGAGCGGGGCTCGCTTCGTGTTCATTCTGGGTCCTTCTTGTTGATCGGCCGTCAAATTATCACAACTCCGGTGCCGCCGCAGGCGCCGTCGGCTCGACGGGCGGCATCAGTTCGTACAGGTGCGGGGATGCCGCCGCGCTTAGTAGAGCGAAAGCGACGATGTGTTCCATGATGTGTTGGACATACGCGCGGGTCTCCGTGTACGGAATGTTTTCGACCCAGACGTCGGCATCCATGGAGTGGGACGGCAGCCAGCGCGCGGTCGCCGTCGAGCCGGCATTGTAGGCTGCGAGGCTCAAGGTGAGCTGGCCCGCATGGCGGTCGAGGAGCTCGCGCAAGTGAGCCGCGCCGAGCGGTATGGCCACCGCAGGATCGAACAAAGCGTCCTTGCCCGGATGAGGCAGGTGCCAGCGGCGCGCGACGGCTGCGGCGGTGGCGGGCAACATTTGCATGAGACCGCGCGCATCCGCGCGCGACACGGCGTCTTTGCGGAACAGGCTTTCCTGGCGCATGACCGCCAATATCCAGTCGGCGGGAATGTTCGCGAGCTTGCCGGCCTCGGCTACTGCCTCGGGATACGGGCGCGGATACCGCAGGGGGACGTCATCCCATTCACCCGCCTGCGCGAGAGCGGTGATGGACTGCGCATACCAACCCCAGCGCGCAGCCAGGTGCGCGGCTTGGACCTTGGCGGCCGGCTCGGCGTCGCCCAATGCCGCCGACCATTCCGCGTTGGCCTCATCCGTCATGTCGCAGGCGAATAATTCGTGCGATCGGATGACGCCGACGTCGGCGGCGATCCTTGCCTGGGTCTTGGCGTCGTCGGGCGACGGATGCACGTTCAAGCTGTAGGGGCGATGCAGGCGGTCGGCCGCGAGATAGCCATAGTAGTCTCGAAGACCCGCAATCTCCTCGAACAGCGGTGCGGCGGCGGCGGAGCCTTCCGTGGCGGCCACCGCGCGGGCGTGCCAATAGCGCCAACGAGGCTGCGTCGCGAGGCCGGCGGGCATCCGGTCGATCAGCACGAGAGCCTTGTCATAGTGCCCGGCCCAGAGCTCCGCACGAACACGCCATTCCTCCCCTGGACTATCGAGCGAATCCATGGGCAAACCGTCGAACGCCGCGAGCGCACGGGGATCGTGATCGTAGGCGGCGCCGAGCGCTGCCGCACGCTGCAGACGGGTTTGCAAGGCGGCGGTCAATCCCGGGCGCGAGAGGAATAAGGGCAGCAGGTCCAGCGCGTCCGGCGAATCGCCGTGTGCCAGTTTCTCGAAGCCTGCTGCGAGGGGCTCAGGTTCCACCGGAAATGCGGGGTGAGCGGCCAACACCGCCAGCGCCGATTTCGGCGACTCCAGCAGATCCGACCATTGCAGCAGGGGGGTGGCTTGGGCGACGGGCACGTCGAGCGCAAACTCACGCGCCAGGCGCGGGTTATCCGCAGCGAGCGCCGCCCGGGTGCGAGCCTCGGCGAGCGCGGGGGTGATCAAATTTTGCCGCTTCAGCCAGGCGAACGCCGGATCGCACTCGGGCGGCTGCTTCTGCGGCAGACTCCAGCGCCCGAGAACCGCGGCGCCCAAGCCCTCGGTATCGCCCGTGGCCAAACGGCCCGCGAAGCGATCGCAGATCAGAATCGGATCCGTGGCGTCCGCGGACCGCGGCAGGAAGCGTTCCCACAGCTGCCGCCGTGCAAGACTCGCCAGCCACTCATGCTTCAGGGCCCGGGTGACCGGTTGACCCGAGCGGACTTGCAAAAACGCATCGATGGCCGCGTCCAATGCGTCGCCGGCCTTGTCCGCAAGATCGCGCCGGAATCTCGCCGCAACCAGATAGTCGTGGATGGCGTAGGCCCGAAGCTCGGGAGAATCCGGCGTTTCCGGCAGGTGCTCGCGAACGCGCTGCATGGCCTCGACGAAGGATTGCCGCGCGCTCTCGGCATTGGCGGCCGACGCGGCATCGGCGACGGCGGTGAATTGCGCGCAGAGCACGAACAGCGCCAGGGCCGGCACCGAATTTGAACGGATCGACATGCGAGCATTTTAGGCCGGCATCGGCCCCGGATGCGATTCGCGCTGCAATCGGCGTGGTCGCATGGTTGAATACCTTCATGAAGTCCAAGATCATCGCGATTCTCGAGACTCGAACCGGAGCGCATTTGGGGGAATTGATCGCGCGCCGCGGCGGGATTCCCCTGCTGGCGCCGGCACTCGAAGAGGTGCCGGACGTCGACGGCGAAGCGGTGGCATCGCTGATCGAACGATGGCGGACCGATCCCTTCAAGATTGTCATATTCCAGACCGGGGTGGGCACGCGCGCATTGTTTCAGGCCACCGATTCCGCGGGATCGACGGGCGAACTGCTGCAGCACTTGAAATCCGCCACGGTGGTGGTACGCGGGCCGAAGCCGGTCGGAGAACTGAACGCGCGCGAGGTGCGCATCGACTTGCGGGCCGCGACACCGTTCACCACGGAGACGGTTTTGGAGGCGGTGTCGGGCATTGCGCTTTCCGGCGCGCGGGTGCTGGTGCAGCGTTATGGCGCCGCGAATCAATTGCTGCGCCAATCCCTGGAGCGCCGCGGCGCGCGTGTCGAGGAAATTGCCACGTACCGATGGGCGTTGCCGGCGGACACGCAACCGCTCGACGATCTCCTGGCGGCGCTGGCGCTCTCCCAAGTCGATGCGGTGGTTTTTACCAGCGCGGTTCAGATTCACAATTTGTATGCAATCGCCGAGAAATCAGGCCGGGCATCGCAACTCGCGGGGCAGCTCAACGGCCTCATCGTCGCGTCGATCGGACCGGTGTGCTCGCGGGCGTTGCGGGAACATGGGATTACTCCGTCATTCGAAGCCGACCCGCCGAAGCTGGGACCGCTCATCGTCGGGCTGGACCAGGCGCTGTCGGCGGAACGCCGACATTAACTCGGGCGGTCCGCCGACACCGGCCGCAAACGGGCTCTTTGATGGGAGGTGCGCCTAGCGTGTATAAATGCGGTTGGATCGCGCCGACCAGGAGAGGACAGTGAACAAAGAGAGCAAGACTTCCCAGCCGTTTCTTACCGATGTCAAAACCTTGCGCGAGCGGGCCCGCAAGAACCTAGGCGGCGGGGCGGTGACCTCCACCTATCAAGGCGATGTAAAGAAGACCATCGACATTTTGCAAGCGGTGCTGGCGACCGAGATCGTTTGCGTGCTGCGCTACACCATGCATGCGGTGGCCGCCGCCGGCATTTCCAGCGAGGGCGTCAAAGCGGAGTTTGCGCAGCACGCCAAGGAAGAGACCGACCACATGAATCAGGTCGCGGAACGCATCAATCAACTCGGCGGACGGCCCGACTTCAATCCGGCCGGCTTGGCCACGCGCGCGGCGTCGGAGTACGGCAGCGCGGGCAACTTGATCGAGATGATCAAGGAGAATCTCATCGCCGAGCGCATCGCCGTGGATCATTACCGCGAGCTCATCCGTTACTTCGGCGACGACGATCCCGCAACCCGCACCATGCTGGAAGGCATATTGGCGGTCGAAGAGGAGCATGCAAACGACATGCACGACTTGCTGGTGGCGCACGAAGGGCGCCCGATGCTTCCCTAGCTGATGCCGCCGACCGACGGCGAATCGCTGGCGGGAAAGGATTCGTCGAGCGCCTCATCCAGCAGTTCGTCCATGTGCTGCTTGTCGGGATGCTTGTCCATGTAGGCCTTGGCGTAGGAGCAGGCCGGAATCACCGTCCAGCCCGCGGCGCTCGCGGCGCTCAAGGCCGTGGCCATCAACTCCGCCGCAATGCCGCGGCCCCCAATCGCCGGCGGAACCTTGGTGTGAGTGATGGTCATGACGCGGCCGTCGAGCGTGTAGTCGAGATGCGCATGGCTCCCATCCACGTCGGTCACGAACTGATGCGCGGCTTGGTCATGATGGATGGTGTTCACGGTCTTCCTCCTTGCTCGGAGGGCGCTCGGGATGCGGCTCTGCCTTCGGTTTGGGGGCGGCAGGCCGGGGTTGGGCGCTCGGGGGCGGCGTCCGTG
>Ga0210391_10001701_pt1 | contig 19659 bp, 18 predicted proteins | sample IncBWC12OmetaG_FD_160573 | JGI IMG/M metagenome (GOLD analysis project Ga0210391, IMG submission 160573) | Forest soil microbial communities from Barre Woods Harvard Forest LTER site, Petersham, Massachusetts, United States - Inc-BW-C-12-O ...
CCGAGGCCTTCCAGAAGTATCTTGCTCTGGCGCCCAATGGCCCTTACGCCGACGTAGCCAAGCAGATGCTGGCCAGCATCGGAGCCCCGGTAGAAGTCGGTTTCGGCTCGAAAAAGAAGGGCGCCAAAAACTAACCTTTTTAGATTGAGTTGGATAGGGCGGCCCGTCGGGCCGCCCTTTTTCTGCCCCCGGGTTTACTGAGAACAGAGAACTGAGAACCGAGAGCCGCTTCCGGTTACTAAGGGCTATGTCCTACCCGGCCTTACGTTTCGCCCGTCCGCGCGATAAAGTATAGGTAATAGGCCAACCACGGTTGGCTCGGTACTCCCGTCTGTGGTGTGCAATTCCCTAAGAAATAAGCACAGGTTTGTGCGAGGACAAATGGCGGCACCTGGTACCGGCGCAATTTCGGTTTCTTTGGAAGGCTATTCCGGCAGCGGCAAAGTGGCTACCCCCGCTTTGCTGGGCGCGATGCTGCGCGCCGCGGAGAAAATCAGCGATCTCATCTTTTCTCCCGGACGCCCTCCCCAGGTCCAGGTCTACGGGCAACTCGTCTCGGTGCAAATTCCGGGGCTCGCAACGCTTACCCCCGATGACACCCGCCACATCGCTGCTGATCTCATTGGCGACAATAAACAGGCAGTCGCAACCCTGCGCGAACACGGATCCTGCGATATATCCTACGGCTTGCCCGGCGTGGCCCGGTTTCGCGTCAACATCTTCATCCAGCGCGGCAGTTGCGCAGTCGTGATGCGAGTCATTCCTACCGCCATCCCGGACTTTGCCTCGCTTCGCTTACCTTTGCATCTGGCGGATGTGGCCAAGCTGCGCGACGGCATCGTACTCGTAACCGGCCCTGCCGGATCAGGCAAGTCTTCCACCCTGGCCGTGCTGCTCGACTGCATCAATCGCGAGAAGAACTACCACATCATCACCATCGAAGATCCCATCGAGTTCCTGCACAACCACAAAAGCTCCACCATTCATCAGCGCGAGCTGCACAGCGACACTCCCAGCTTTTCCCACGCCCTGCGCTCCGCGCTGCGCCAGGCGCCCAAGGTCATTCTGGTCGGCGAAATGCGCGACCGCGAAACCATCGAAAGCGTGCTCGAAGCCGCCGAGACCGGCCACCTGGTGCTCTCCAGCCTGAACACCATGGACGCACCCAAAACTGTGGAGCGCATCGTGTGCTCGTTCTCGCCCGAGGAACAGAAAAGCGCGCGCGACCGCTTCGCCAAAACCTTCCGCTACATCATCTGCCAGCGGCTCTTGCCCAAGACTGATCGCAGCGGCCGTGTCCCGGTAGCAGAAATCCTGAAAGTCAACGCCCGCACCCGCGAATGCATCGAAAAAGGCGACCGCGACGGCAAGACTTTGTTAGACGCCATGAAAGCCGGCGCGACGGAGGGCATGCAACACTTCGACGGCGAAATCGCTCAACTCGTCCGCGACCGCGTAGTCGACCTCGAAACCGGCCTCTCCTTCGCCAGCAACCCCACCGTCCTAGGCCAGGAACTCGCCAGATAATACGAGGCTTTTTATCACTCGCGTCAGAGCCGCGGGGGAGCGGTGTGGATTGCTTAAGAAACCGGTCAGTGAGTGCAATCGCCTGGTTTCAACAACTCCGGTAATGTACCCCGCAAAGGAGACCGAGGGCCATTGTTACCAACAGACCTCGGCCCCGAACGGAGCCTAGTGCCTATCTTTATCGTCCTGGTGCTTGTGTCTCCAGTCGAAATATTGCTTCTGTTCGTCCTTGCTTCGCACCTTAAAATCTTTGTGGTCGTAGTGGTTTTCCGTCTCCCACTGCTGGTAATAAACAGTCTCGCCATTGTTCCAAGTGTGATAGTCACCGTGATCAGCATCGTACGCACGGTAATAATGATTACCGCCGCACCCAAGCGTTAAACCGGGTACGACCATCGCGGCGCTCAACAACAGCGGAATAAAATACGGGTGTACACGTCCCATTGTGAGTCTCCTTAATTTTCGATCTCGCCACTGTCAATTATGGCGGAACCCGCCGCCACGTTGGTGGAGCCGTTTTCCCACTTCGAAGGCTAAACCGAGCCTCGCACGTTAAACCGAGAGTATTAAGCCAAGAATATTGAGCCGTTAAAATCACTACTATGGCGACTTGTGCTTCGGCGTCCTCGCGTTGAGCGTCGAGACAAGGCCCTCTGCTGCGGGAGGGACATGCGTCTCGTGAGCAATTACAATACCTTTGGCTGAGATTTTCTCTCCGTAGATTCTCTTGTTCGCGTCGTTGTCCGGTCGGATGGTTGATCCCTCAAGCGATATGCCTGCAAATAGACCGCGCGCGCGGGAATAGCTCAATATTTCAGCGCGCATCGAGACATCGGTTTCTGCTGACGTGTCACGACCGACTGGCCCTGCGGCTACCGACGCGTCTCCTCCGAGCTTGACTTTGCTGCTCAAGATTCCATTCGCACCCCGGTCATTCATCACGAGAAGGACGAAGTCAGTCGCTTGCCCGCCGATCTGAAAGCCTACGCTGCCACCCTCAAGGGCCATCATTGAAGGCGCGCCCCAGGGGCCGTTGAAATATTCGCCCGTTCGGCAGGTCATCGCACCGCGGCCGTAACTGCCACCGACCACGAACGCGGCCTTGAGGACTGATGGAAAAACAACAACACAGTCAGCTTTATCGAGAAGATCCTGGGGAATGTCGTCTGGAATATTCAGAATCTCTGTCAGCACCGTGCCGGCATTCTTTAGACGATCTTCGTCCTTTTCTTTGTCGTCTGCCCACGCGGTGATTGCGAGCAACAATGCGCTCATTGCGCAGGCGAATATCCTCTTTTTCATGGGGCCTCCTAGAAAATGAAAGTTGCCGCAACGCCCGGCCGTAACCCACAGTATGGTTCGACCTAACTGGCCGTATCGCCACACAAAGGTTTCTCCTCGTGCTACGAACGCCAGTGCTTACGTGAGAAGATGTTCCCCTATCCGCATCAAGCGAGCCATACGATGAAAACGGTAAACAAGCAAGAGTTTTGCTTTACGTCGCTGCGGGGAGGTCCGTCTTTTGATTTGGTCTGTACCCACCGAGATTCCCTATTGACCCAGTGACCGCTGGTCACATTAAGTCAATGAGTGTAATCGCCTGTTCTCGACCATTACGAAGTCGCGGATGCTTTCTTCCGCCTGGAGCAAATGATTCCCGCGAATGCACCGCCCACCGCGCTCGGAGCAGCCAACATGAAGGCGATGCCCGCGCCTCCAGCAGATGCCTCGAAGCCGGGTCGGGCCACGAGCACCCAAGTTAGCATCAGCGCGCTGGGCACAAGGCCGCACAACGCTCCCGTGATTGCTCCTCCGGCCTTCCCAAAACGGCGCGACAACAACGCTACGGCCCCGACAACGAACAGACCGCAGACTGCTAGCTTAGCGATCCACACGAGATCGTCAATGCTCCAGATGTGACCACCAATTAACGCAAGGGCAGCGAGGAAATAGCCGATGACACACGCCTCCCACGCGCACACGGCGATGACGGGACGATTGAATGAGGGCATGTCGTGCAATTGTACTGTCGAACACGCGACTGATTGGCCATAAATCGCCATTTACACTCATTGACCTCGGCTGGAAGGGGCTTTGAGTGTAATCGCCTGTTAGCGACATTAATAATGCTGGTGTCTCGATAGAGATACTCGGCGGGAGACAAAAGCTAGTCGTCTTGTTCTACTTGCTTCCCTCGCGAAATAGAACCGCGTTGCTGGCATTCGGGCCCCGTTCCATCACCACCCATTTTCCGTCGGGCGAGTACTGCACGTAGGCACCCTCGCCGGTTGTGTAATGCGTGATCTGTTTCTCGGGACCGCCTCCAAGCACCGGCAAAGCCCACAAATTTTTCGTTCCCGATCGTGTGTCCTGCGCCGCGACCGAACGACTGTCCGGCATCCAACTGATCCCAGTAAGCCAGATCGTGGGAGGCAGGGGATATTCCGACTCGACTTTGCCGGTCGCTGTCGAAAGCGTCATATAGACCCCGGCACGGCTCTCGCGTGTGGCGCCAAAAAGCACGTGTTTGCCATCGGGCGACACGCAGGGATTGTTCACCGACAGTTGTTCGGAAAGTTGCACGGGCGCACCTCCCGCCACGGAGATTTTGAAAACCGCTGCCTCCTTGCCGGAAATTCGGCCGATGTAATAAATCGTGTCGCCCGCCGGGGCGCATGCCGGGTCCGATTCCCCAGCTCCATTGGTGACTTGCACCGACGAACCGGTCTTCAGATCGAGCTTCCAGAGGTGCTCGATGCCCTGCGAATCGGTGGAATACACAATGCTTTGCCCGTTGTCGCAGGCGGTTGGGGAACCGTGATAGCGTCCGTCAAACGATAACTGGCGCATATTTTGTCCATCCATATCAGCGATGAAAAGATCCCAATTTTCCGCGTGGTTCCCGGTATAGACGATGCGATTGTCCGGAAGAATGGTGAGCCCGTGCCCCCCGTCCTCGTATCCAGTGGTTATTTCTCGTGCGGCGTCGGGCGAGTCGGCGGGCGCGGCCCAAAGGGTGGAAGATGAGTCCCACTGTGTGCCGACAATCGATTTTCCGTCGGCCGACACCGACACCGACGAATAGACCATTAAATCGTTCGAGAGGCGGCGCCGCTCGCCTCCGGGATAAGTGACCAGCCAAAGCTGGTCCGGAACCCCGGTTTTTTCCTGCGATGCCAGCAGCAAGCCGCTGCCGTCGGGAAGCCAGGCGAGATCGCGAATGGTTCGCCAGCGTTTGCCCGCCATCAGTTTGACGCTGCCAGTCGCCACGTCGACTTCCGACAGCGAAAACTCCAATCCGCCGGGATCATCCGCATCCGAGCGGTTGACGGCCAGCCGCTTGCCGTCCGGCGACCAGCGCACTCGCACAAGGCCTGAAAATGAACCGACGGCCTTTTCCGACGCCAGCAAGCGCCCACCGCTGCCATCGCGGTTGGCCACCATGATTCTCAAGACGCCTCCGCTGTCCTCGAAGAGCCCATAGGCCACCTGGTTTCCATCGGGAGAAAAGCTGAGCGAAGTGTCGGCGGGGTCGATCAACCGCCGCGGGGTGCCCCCCAAAGTGGGAATTGTATAGACGCTTGCGTGCAGCCTGCCTCGCTGGACCCCTACATAATTCAAATAGTTGCCATCCGGACTGAAGGTGGGAAACCACAAAATATCAACGGTGGGAGGAATAATCTGGACGGCACTGGCCGTTTCAATCTGGCGCACCCACAGACTGTACTTGCCGCGAGCTGACGAAATGTATGCTAGGTACTTTCCATCGGGCGAGATTTGCGACGACCCTACATCCCCGGAGAAGGTGAGACTGGTAATTCTAAGGTCGTGAAACCCACTCTCTGCGAGTCCACTGTGCCAAAGCTGCCTGCGGTAAATCAGGCCTACGGCAAGCAGCAGGAGGGCTACGCTCACCCCCGCGATCAGCCAGGTTTTTCGCGGTGGCTTCGCCGCTGCGGCAGCAAATCGCGAACTCTCACTTGCAGCTTGGCTCGTGCCCGACGCACTCGCGCGGCTTCCACTATCGACCGGCGCGACTTTGCCGGAGCTCGAATCCCTTCGGAGCCGTTTCAGGTCGGTGCGCAGATCCTGCGCTGTGCGGTAACGCAGGTCGCGGTCCTTCTCCATTGCCTTGCCGATGATCCGCTCCAGTTCGGCGGGCACGCCTGCGTTCAAGCGGACCACTTCGGTGGGCTGCTTATGCAGAATGGCATCGAAAACCCCTCCTGCGCTTTCTCCAATAAATGGCAGCCGTCCGGTCGTCATTTCATACAGGACCACGCCAAAGGAGAACAGATCGCTCCGTTCATCGAGAGGCTTGCCTAGAACTTGTTCCGGAGACATATAGGCGATCGTTCCCAGCGCCGTTCCTGGGCTCGTAAGATGCTCGTGAGACTCGACCGTGGGCGCGCTCACGCTAACACCCTCCGGGGCAAGGGAAACCTTGGCCAATCCGAAATCCAGAATTTTGGCGTGGCTGCGCAAGGTTACAAAGATGTTCGCTGGCTTGATGTCGCGATGAACAATACCCTTAGCGTGTGCGGCTTCGAGTCCATCGGCAATCTGGATGCTCAGGTCGAGGGCGGTTTCGACCCCCAGTGACACACCAGCAATCCTGTGCTTCAGCGTCACCCCCTCCAGATACTCCATGGCGATGAACGCCTGCCCATGCTCGTCGTCAATTTCGTAGATCGTGCAGATGTTGGGGTGGTTCAGGGCGGACGCAGCCTTGGCCTCGCGCTGAAAGCGGATCAGCGCCTGCGGGTCTTTGGCTACGTTGTCGGGCAAAAACTTGAGCGCGACGAAACGGCCGAGCTTCAGATCTTCAGCTTTATAGACGACGCCCATTCCGCCGCCGCCAAGCTTTTCGACTATCCGGTAGTGCGAGATGGTCTGGCCGATCATTGGATTGAAATCTTAGGACTGGGGATGGGTCAAGTCAATGAAGGTGAGGAAGTTGGCGGTTTCTCGGCACGATGGTTGGCGAAACATCGCCATTACACTCATTGACCGGTTCCTTGAGCAATCCACGCCGCTCCTTGCGCCCGCGTAGCCCTTCCTTCCGCTATCATCTTCCCATGGCCGCCCCGCCAATCCAGTCCCTTGTCCTGAGCTTTGAAGATGCACGCCGCGTTGTCGAAGACCACGCCTCGCGTCTATCCTCACGAACCACAGAAACCGCCCCGCTCCTCCACGCCGCCGGTCGAGTTCTAGCCGAGTCCATCACCGCCGATCGCGACATCCCTCCCTTTCCGCGATCCACTCGCGACGGCTACGCCGTGCGGGCAGCCGATCTCGCGAAGCTCCCAGCAAGCCTAAAGGTAATCGGAGAGATCAAAGCAGGCCCGCAGCACCTCCCATCCACCCTGAATCCCGGCCAAGCCTTCGCCATCATGACCGGCGCCCCGGTACCGCAAGGCGCGGACGCCGTCGTTATGGTCGAATACACATCGTCGCAAAAAGCCGATTCCGTCGAAATCAAAAAAAGTGTCGAACCGGGAGAAAACATCGTCGCTCAGGGAGCCGAGGCCAAACACGGCAACCTCCTGCTCGATCGTGGCACGCGTCTCAATCAAGCCGCCATCGCCCTCGCCGCCTCGGTTGGCCGATCAAGGCTGCAAGTGTTCGTTCGTCCGCAAATCGCCGTGCTAACCACAGGCGATGAGATCGTCGAGGTAGATGCCGAAATCGGCCCCACGCAGATTCGCAACTCCAACGGCTATTCACTTTCCGTGCAGATCCAGCAAGCCGGCGGCGAGCCCGTACTTCTCCCGATCGCCCCCGACGAACCGCGCCGCCTTCGCCAACTGATCGAAGAAGGCCTCCAGTCAGACTTGCTGATTATGACCGGCGGCGTCTCCATGGGACGCTATGATCTAGTGGAACAGGTGCTCTCCGAACTGCAAGCCGAGTTCTTCTTCACCGGAGCAAAAATCCAACCAGGACGCCCAGTAGTATTCGGCCGAATCAGCTCGTGTGGAGCGGGCGTCCCCGCTCGCCCCGGGGCGCAAGCCCCGCCGCAGCACAAATACTTCTTCGGCCTGCCCGGAAACCCAGTCTCAACCATGGTCACATTCGAATTGTTTGCCAGACCAGTTCTCGAAGCCTTAGCAGGAGCGTCCCCGAGCCAGCTCACCTTCCTGCACGCCCGCTTAAAGTCCGAAATCCGAGTCAAGCCCGGACTAACACGCTTCCTCCCCGCAATTCTCTCGGGCCAATGTGAAGACTCGCAGGTCGAACTCGTCCCCTGGCAAGGCTCAGGCGACATAGCCGCCCAAGCCCGCTCGAATTGCTACATTGTCGTTCCGCCAGATCGCGAGCACATCGCCGCAGGCGACTGGACGGCAGTAACGTTTCTAACCTAGTCGCGCAAACGACGGCCTTCATTAGCCCCGCACGTAAAGTGCGGGGTAAACGGATGCGAGAGGAACCAAGTCCCTTCAGGGACGGCACCAGATCTAACGCACGCTCTTCTGCGCCGGCTTCAGCCGCCGAGACGATCCAACTGCCCACCCCTCTCCCATGTAAGATAGAACTTCCGCATGCCGAAAAAGCTCTCCCACTACGACGACGTCGGCCGCGCCCGCATGGTCGACGTCTCCCGCAAACCCGCAACCCGCCGCGAAGCCGAGGCTAGCGCCTTCGTACAGATGAAACCGGCCGTCCTGAAGGCGCTTCCAGAAAATCCCAAAGGCGATCCTCTCGAAGTAGCGCGCGTAGCAGGAATCATGGCCGCCAAGCGCACCGCAGAGCTAATCCCGATGTGCCACACGCTCCCTCTCGCCCACGTTGCCGTCGACCTGAGGCTATGCGAGAATGGCGTCGCCATCACCACCAAAGTAGTCACCACCGCCGAAACCGGCGTCGAGATGGAGGCCCTCGTAGCCGCAAGCGTTTCTGCGCTTACAATTTATGACATGCTAAAAGGGATGGATAAAGGGATCGAGATTCGAGAGATTGTGCTGGAGAGAAAGTCAGGAGGCAAGAGCGGAGAGTACCGGCGCGCAAAGAAGTAAGCAGGACGAAGTAAGAGTAAAGCGCAATCACAGTAATTCCATGGCAAACGACGTCAAACTACTTCTGGTCGATGACAATCCGATGGTGCTGGGGATGCTGCAGCAGGCGCTGACTTCATTTGCGCACGTTGTGGCTGCGGGCGACGCGGCCGACGCCTTGCTGAAGGCGGTCGACGATCCTCCCGACCTGGTGGTGTGCGATTACCGCATGCCCGGCATGGATGGCCGCCAGCTCGTCGAGCGGCTGAAGAGCCGGCCGGCGACGGCGAACTTCTCGGCGATCCTGATGGCGAGCCGGGTTGATATTGATGAACGCCTCTCGCCGCAGGATGCTGCCGACGACTACCTGGCCAAACCATTTTTTCTGAAAGAAGCCACCCGCCGCATCAAGCGCACGGTCGATCGCATCGCCCTCGAAAAGATGGCAAAGACCGCGCCCTCCGACGGCGTGGTTCGCGGCAATCTTTCGCAGATGAATGTGATCGACCTGATGCAGTCGCTTGAAATGGGACGCAAGAGCTGCCAGCTCAAGCTCAACAACGAAGGCGACAAGTGCGAGGTCTTCTTTGTCGAAGGCCAGGTCAAGCACGCAACCTACGGAGCTTTATCAGGAGATGAAGCCGTCTTCAAAGTTCTGCGCTGGACCGGCGGCAACTTCGAACTCAACTTCGACGGCAAGACTGATCAGGAAACCACGAAGCTCAACACCCAGGGCCTGCTGATGGAAGGCTTGCGCCTACTCGACGAATCGCAGCGCGACGGCGGTGGGGAGGCCGTTGAAGATAGCGGCAGCGGCGCAGGTGCGGGTGGCGCGGCCGGCAGCAGCCCGGGCGGCAGCGGCCGGCGGGAAGAGGAAGAAGATGTCCTCCTCGACAGTTGAAGCATCGTCTCAAGGGAAACCTGCGCCGGTGGTGCTCACGGCCGCCGTGGTTACGGTCAGCGATTCCTGCGCCCGCGGGGAACGCGTGGATGTTTCGGGACCTGCAGTTGTGGAGGTCTTGAAGAAGCTGGGATTTCGCGTCGTCGCTACCCAGATCGTCCAGGACGACTCCATGCAGATTCAAAATGCCCTGGTCCACCTTGCATTGGAAGTCCGCTTCATCGTAACTACGGGTGGAACAGGGATTGCGCCGCGCGATGTCACGCCGCAAGCAACTGAGGCTATTTGCGATCGACTGATCGACGGGGTAGGCGAGCGCATGCGCCTCGAAGGCGCAAAGAAAACTTCATTCGCCGCCTTGAGCCGCGGAGTTTGCGGCGTGCGCGACAAAACCTTGATTCTGAATCTGCCGGGCAGCCCCAGCGGTGCGGTGGAATCTCTGGAAGCGGTCATGGACTTGATTCCGCACGCGCTGAATTTGCTGGAGGGCCGCACCGAGCACAAGTAAGTCAGGGCGGAGGATCGTATGGCAAATACATTTGGGACGGACATTCTGATTCAGTCCAGGAACCCGATGAAAGCCGCTAAGTTCTATGTCAAGGAACTCGGCTTTTCGATTACGGATAAGAACCCGAAAATGGTGGGCCTCCACGGGCAACACATCAATTTGTTCATTGAGCCCGGCCCGCCTCTGGGTCCGGTTCTGGAAGTTACTGTGAAAAGCGTGAAAGAGGCGAAAACCAGGCTCCAGAAAAAGGGCTGCAGGGTGGTGAAGGACGAGCCTGATTTTCCACGGTGCTACGTCAAGGATCCGAACGGGCTGATCTACAACCTGACGGAGTAGGCGGGCTTCCGAGAATCGAACTCGGTGGCAGCCTCGGTCGAGGCAGGGCTTGTATCATAATAATCGCATGGCATTCCCCACCCGAGTCTGTGCTGTCTGCTCAGAAGAGTTCGAGCTGAAGCCGGACAAACCCGGCTTTGCCAACCGTTGTCCGGCGTGCAGCGCTCCTGAAGCCGCTGATCCCGTTGCCAAGCGAAGCGCGGACGCCGACGAACGAAAGACTGTGAAGGAAGCGAACGAAGCCCGCCGGCAAGCTATGCGCGACCTCCTCTACCGCAAAGACAGCTAGCAGCTTCCCCGCCGCTTACTGGGAGCCGTGTCGAGCCGCTGGGAGTGCGTCGCGGAGAAAACTCTGCTCTGAGTCTCTTCTGTCGAGGCTGGTTCAGTGCGGTTCGATGTAGTATTGCAGCGGGATTTTGATAGGGTCTGTCGACGCACGAATGCCACTATTGTCGAATTTTCTCGCAGCAAATTCAACAGAGCAACGACGGCGCATCAGCGCTCTATTCCTGGTTCTGACCCTCGCCTTCGGTCTGGTCCAAGTCTGGGCGTGCCGCTACGACCTAACGCCCGACGCCATGGATTATCTCGACATCGCGCGAGAAGTGGCAGCCGGCAACTGGGGGGCGATCGCGAACGGCTATTGGGGCACGCTCAATTCAGTGCTTCTGGCTCCGTTCTTACGATTCCATCTGTCGCCGGAAAGAGAATTACTTCTGGCCCACTTGCAAGGCATTCTGATCGTGCTGATCGCTTTCTTCGCGTTCCGCTTCTTCTTAAACTCAGTGCTTGATACGATCCGCGAACCCAGAGATAAAGATAAAGAGCCATCGGAAGAGATTGGATTGCGTTCGCTGCCCGAGTGGTCTCTCTGCGTGCTTGGATACTCCTTGTTCCTGTGGTCGTCCCTGATCATCGTTGGAGTTTCGATGTTTGGTCCCGACCTGCTGGTGACCGTCTTCGTTTATTTGGCCGCCGGCCTTTTATTGCGGCTTCGTCGGGAGCACAGGTTGCTGAACTTTGTTGCGTTTGGATTCACCCTCGGCATCGGGTATTGGGCCAAAGCGATCATGTTTCCGATCAGCCTTGTCTTTCTGGCCGTTTCCATTCTCAAGGTGCCACGGTGGAAACAAAATGTGTGTAGTGTGCTCGCCTTCGCCGTCGTCGCAGCTCCTCTGGTGCTTACGCTCTCTCTGCAGCGAGGGCGGTTCACTTTCGGCGATTCCGGATTGCTGAATTATTCGGCGATGGTCAGCCCCGGTGGACGCGTCATTAACTGGCAGGGCGACCCGGTCGCCAGCGGCGTGCCGAAGCATGCCACCCGGCAGATCTCGGTGAATCCACCCATGTACGAATTCAATGGCCCGATTCGGGGCACCTACCCGCCTTCCTACGATCCGTCGTATTGGAATGAAGGCCGTCGGGCTACGTTCAATATCCGCGCGCAAGTGAGCGTGTTCCTCCATCATGTCCCGCACGTTGTGGAGTTGTTCTTGGTGACTCAGCCGAGCGTAACAGCAGGATTCCTATTCCTTTTGCTTTGGAGCTCTACGGGCTTTCTGCGCGGTCTGTTGCGGCACTGGGACTTGCTGGCAATCTCATTGTCGATTGTGGTTCTCTATATGCTGGTTCACTTCGAGCCGCGCTTTGCGGGAGCCTTCGTCGTCCTGATCTGGATGTCACTATTTCTTTCCCTCCGTTTACCCGCAGGCCCGGATGCGCAACGCATTGCGGGATTAAGCATCGTTGCGCTATCGGTGGTCATGCTGATTTCCTTTACCAGCGACACCGCAAAGAAACTCGTGAACGGATGTCCCGAGTCGGCGCAGAGCCAATTGGAGGTCGCGCGTGAACTGGCGCTCGCTCCGGACACTCCAATTGCGGTGGTTGGGCCCGGCAACTTCTCCTATTGGGCTCATTTCGCGCGACTCCGAATCATCGCGGAGATCATGTCACCCGACGACCAGGATTTCTGGCGCCTGTCATCGGATCGACGCCGGGAACTCTACGATGTGTTCCGCAGGACTGGCGCGCAGTCGATCATCGGGCAACCACCTTTCTCTAACCTGCTCGATGCTGGTTGGGAACGTATTGGAACGACGACTTATTACCGCTATTCACTCATCACTTCGTCTGGGATCTCATCTCATAACAACCAATATCCACTTCCTTCCCGTTAAACCTGGGCCGATCATCCAGGTCTCGGTCCCCGGCAATTCCGGCTCCCAAGTCTTCCCCGCCATGCCGCGCTGGGGAGTCCGTCTGCAGATGAAGGTCGTGCGCATCAGGATCTACAAATCGCGGATCAGCAAACCGCGAGTTCTTATCATCCCCCGTTGCTGCAACATACTCCTCGAAAGTCGCGAAATCTTTCTGATCGAAAGTCCATTTCACCGCCTTCGACCCAGAGGGAAAGTAATAGATGTTGTGATCCATTGTCACCGTCGGAGCACCGTCATCCATGCGCCCCGACTTGCTGGCAAATGCTCGCCCCTGCTCGCCAACATAAACGATGTTGTTCTTGAAGACATTGTTGCGCATGTAGAACTGCATCAGGAACTCACCCTGGCCAGTCTTCCAAGTATCGTTCCTGTACAAAGTGTTATTCACGATAACCACATCCTCAGTGGTTCCGCGCTTCAGGTCATACCCTCCGATGCTGAATCCGGGAGCGTGGCAGGAGTAAATCAGATTGTTGCGCGCAAGGATGTGGCTCGTACTTCCCACGCGGTGCTCGCTGGCCAGTTCAATCCCGAAGTCCACATCATGCACGATGTTGCGTTCAATCAGAATCCGAGTTCCGCCATCCACGTAGATCCCGTCCGAGTCCGGCCCCTCGCCGTAAGCCGGATTCCCTCTCGCGGTAATGCTGTAAACCAGGTTCTCACTCACCACTCCATCGCGCGCCCGATCAACGGCTGGGTCCGGCGCCGTGTGTTCAAAGCCGATCACATCGATTCCAATATTGTTGTTGTCGTGTACCGAATTCTTCGTGATGCGGAACCCCGCCACATTCCCGTTCACCACCAGGGACTCGCTCGATCCCGTCTTGAGATGGTGAACATCATTGCCATCGATCACCAAATCGCTGATCGGAGTCTTAGCGTCAGTGCCATATACAGAAATCCCAAATCCGTTCGCCCCGCTGCCCGGCCGCAATTGGTGAGCGGAGTTCTGCTCGATGTGATGCACATCGTTATGCAGGATTTCGATGTGCGATCCGCCGCCGAACACGCGGATTCCGCCCGGTACGCTGCGATAGTCGCTGGTCCGAAGGTTGCTTATCTCGAGCCCCTGGACGCGCACGAAGCTAACGTTGGTAAGCAGCACCATGTTGCTTTCGCCTTTGGGCGTCAGGCATCCGCCATCGAGAGCCGCGTGCTCACCCGGTTGGCTCTGAAACGTGATGAACCCTTGCTCCGCGCTGCCTGACACTTTGACCGACAACTGCTGGCAGTAACGGCCCTCCCGCACATAAACGGTGTCTCCCGGCTTCGCGATGTCGGCGGCATGCTGGATCGTGCGCAGCGGCTTCTCGATCGTTCCGGGATTGGAATCTTCGCCGTTGGTCGCAACGTAAAGAGAACCGGGCGCGTCAGCAGCGATGCACGCCCCTGAGAGCAGTGAAACCAGGAAACCATGGACGAGTAATCTGTTCGCAAAGCTCAAGTGATTCCTCCAAAGTACTGAGCCGGCAACTCAATGGTTTCCTATTGTGCCATTGCGGGGAGAATGCTGCATGGAGGAATCCCACCTGCTGAAAAAGCAACAGATGGGCCATCCGTGGATCTGGCACCGAGCTCAGCCTGAGCCCGGCGCCGAACCGATCAGAACGTGAAACGGCCACCGAGTGTCGGAGCCAGGTTGTTGTTTGAGTTATAGGGGACGCCGGGGCCGTGAGGAATGGCGATGGCAAGACCGCCGCTCACCCATGAATACGCAATTCCGACGAAACCGTCGAAACGCTTGGTGAAGCGATGATCGACATAGAATGACCCCTCGTTAAGGGTGCCCGCGCAGGAACTGCGGAAACCGGCTGAGGCCGAGCAGGTCTGCGGAACACGGAAGTCGTTCTGCCGCTGTTGATACCAGGAGAAAGTGAAGTCGGTCTTGCTGAGGTAGGTGTACTTCACGCCCGTCCACCAGATATTCACCAACTTTTCAGAATCCAGATTGTTGTCTTCGACCCCGCTCATGATGTAACCGCCCTGGTCCGAGGCGCCAACGCCCAACGGGTCGTGCGGGTTATTCTGCCAGATGTATTCGTAGCCGGCAAAAAACTTGAACGGGTCCCACGTATACTTGGCCGCGAACATAACTGCGTTGTTGTCGGTCACGATGCCATATACCGTGTTGTTCGTGTCGATCAGATTGGGCCCGATGCCGGGTCCTCCGTTGATAGGGTTTGTATTGATGCTGTCGGTGGTCGACTGATATTGCCCTGCGGAACTCAGACTCTGAGGCCCGAGCAAGGGGTTCAATACGCTGATCGCCTGATTGTAATGCTGGAAGACGAGGTCGGCGGAGAACTTGCGCTGATCTCGACCGATGTTTCCGCCGAGGTCGAAACCGTAGGCGTTGTTATGCGCCGATTCCGGCGTGCAGGCGTTGGGACCGCTGGCGGTCCAGCCTGCGGTGGCCGAGTAGCAGCCGCCAGTACCATCGGCGAATTTGTACATGGCGCCGAAATGGACCGGGCCGTAGGCGATACGATACTTCAGGGCGTCGTCCCAACGGGAGTTCTCGGTGTCGCCGCCGCCGGCCATCGTGCCGTTATATCCGATGTAGGAAAAAGCATAGCTGCCGCCGGCCGGATCATAAAGCAGCATCGCATCGGTGCCGAGAGAGCGCTGACGGCCGAAGGTCAGCGTGCCGAAACGCGTGGACGATACACCGGCATAGTATTCGTCATTGAAGGGCTGGCCCGCGCGTGCGCCGTCGATGGCTTCGGAATAGCCGCTCCGGGGAAGGCCGTTGTTGGTGGTGTCGGTGGCTGACGCGTTCGCCAGCAGGCCGGACTGCGGATTGATGCCAGTTGAAGCGTTGAACACAACCGACCAGCCAGGACGAAACTCTGCCTTGCCCTTGATGCCCAGACTCGTCTGCTGCAAGTTATTCGGCGCGACGAGGAATCGATGTTGATAGCCGTTTCGGTTGACCAGAGATTCGCCTTCATAGTTATAGCCGTTCTCCGGTAAGCCGTGGGTGACATAGCCGAAGCCGACGTCATACGCGCCGTATAGCGTGATGCCGTGCCAGGTCAGCGTGCAATCGGTGGTGGCGAACTCGTGGCCGCTCGCGCAGGGGTCGGGCTTCGAGTCGCCCTGGGCGGCCTGGGCAGAAGACAACGTTGACGACAGGCAGAGAGTGAGCACAGCGAACGAAGCACCTTTGAGCATTAAGGCCTCCCAGAAGAGAATCGGTGTTCGAGTGAAAACCAAGAAGTGTATATGATGGTCGGTTATGATGTCTATTCCGACGCGGTTATATGCACTATATCCGAATTTAACGCTTACAACTGAAGGTCGGAGCCAGTTTGTTGACCCGCCCTGGAGTTGTCTGTAGGATTTCGTTCCGATGCCGAGGGGTAGACAGTCCGAACCCAGGAAGGAAGAATTGCTGAAGCTTCGCGAAGCAGCTTTAGATCTGGGGATCAGTGTCCCCACTCTCAAGCAGTGGATTTACAAGAAGAAAATCCGGAGCCTTCAGACGGTCGGGGGACATCACCGCATTCCGCTGCGGGAAATTGACCGGCTGCTGTTCCGCAAGCGAGGCCGGACCGAGAAACAACGCCAGCTTGTGATCCGCCGCGTCAGCGGACGCAATCAACTGGTGGGGCGAATCGGCGCTGTTCGCATCAGCGGCCTCATGGCGGAAGTGGAGATCTCAATTGGCGGCCAGCAAATCACCTCCATCATCACGGCACGTTCGGCGCGTGAGATGCAGCTCAAGCCGGGGCAGACTGCGGCAGCCCTTATAAAAGCTACAGAAGTGATGATTCTGCGTATTTGATATGAAAACTCGCCTGTTTCTTCCCGCCGTGTTATTCACCCTGCTGCTGCCTGCGCTGCTGCAGTGCCAGCAACTCACCGTCGAAAATGGAACCGGGAAACAGACGCAGCTGACGCGGGCAGACCTGGAAGCTCTGCCACACGTCAAGGTAACTACGGGCGCGTCCGCGACATTTGAAGGCGTTGCCCTTGGCGCGCTGTTGGCAAAAGCGGGAGTCGGGTTTGGCGAGACGCTGCGGGGAAAGCGCCTGGCGTCATGTTTGCTGGTGGAAGCTGCGGATGGATATCGCGCCGTGATCGCCCTGCCCGAGCTCGACCCGGCGTTCACCGATAAGCAGATCGTTCTGGTTTTCCTGAAAGATGGCAAGCCGCTCGATGACAAGGAAGGCCCCTACCGCATCGTGATCCCGGATGAAAAGAGAATGGCGCGGTGGGTGAGGCAGGTGACCACGCTAAAGATAGTGGACGTGCAGTAAAACAGCGCCGTTGCGAAGCGGCGCTCCCCATCTCGCGACTGTTACTTTTGCGTCGGCGGCACGTATTCCTTAGGCACTGCCGAACCTTCCCCAAAGAAAAACTGGTCCATCTGCTTGACGATGACTTCCTGGTCTTCTCGACGGGCAGGATTCAGGCGGTATTCATTGAGCAGCATCTTGCAGTGTTCAGTCCACATCCTCCAGGCTTCCTGGGACACATTGTCATAGACCTTGCGGCCAAGATCGTTGTCGAAAGGCGGCTCGTCCAGCCCGGGCATTTCTCTTTTCAATTTCACGCAGAAAACGGTGTGCGCCATACACTTCCTTCAGTCAGAACATCGATGAACTAAGAATTATTATACGGGATGGTGCCCTGGGCGGGACTTCTTGGCCGAAGCCCGAACCGAAGCCCAATTCATCGAGCGTAGTCCGCGAGAATCTTCGCCAGCTCCTCACCGCTCACCGGAGAATTCGGTTTGCGATCGCCCGCAGCCTGCGTAACCTTGCCCTTCATGCCAACGTAAACCGCGTTGTAAGCCTCGTCGCCCAAATTCTCCACCTCGTGCTTGTGGGGCGGGAACCATCGAGCCTCGCCCCGCTTGGCGTAGACTTCGGTGACCTTACCGTTCTGGTCGGTGAACCGGAGGTGTCCATCGGACAGCGCGACCGAGACGCCGGCAGGATGCTCGTGCATCTCTGATTTCTCGTGGGGGCCATAGTAGACATGCACCACCTGCACCCGTTCGTTCTCGAAGTTCAGTTTGTAGTGCTTCGGTTCCACCTTGGTGGGATCTTGCGCCGCGGCAACATTCGCTGCCAGACAGAACACTACGGCTACGCAGAAAAGTCGGTACAGCATGGTGCGAGCTCCTGAGCTGAGGATCAACTTCGTAAGCAAAACTGAACGCTACTCTCGCCGCCCGAAGCCTGTCAACGATTCGAATCTGCTAGGCCCCAAACTGGTTATCGGACGCCGCTGGGTAACTCTCTCGTGACGACTGAAAGTATGAAAAGCGGCGCCACTGGTGCGGCGCCGCCTCTAAATGCTAACCAATGGATCGCGTAATTACTGCTTCTGGGGATCTTTATCCTTATCTGGTGCCTTATCCGGAGTTTTGTCTGGGGTTTTGCCCTTGTCGTCCTTGCTCTTGTCCTCGATGGAGAGCAGCTCGACTTCAAAAATCAGCGTGGCGCCGGGACCAATATCGGCGCCCGCACCGCGGTCGCCGTAAGCCAGCTCAGACGGGATGAAAAGCTGCCACTTCGAGCCGACGGGCATGAGTTGAAGCGCCTCGGTCCACCCCTTGATGACGCCATTCACCGGGAACGTTGCCGGCTGCCCGCGTTTATAAGAGCTGTCGAATTCCTTGCCGTTGATCAGCGTGCCTTGATAGTTGCATACCACGGAGTCGGTCGCTACGGGCTTGGGCCCCGTGCCTTCTTTCAGAATCTTGTATTGCATGCCGCTCGCCAGTGCGACCACGCCATCTTTCCCCTTGTTGGCGGCGAGAAAAGCTTCTCCCTCTTTCTTGTTTGCTCCTGCAGCCTCTTGAATCTTGGCCTGCTGCTTCGCGCGCAAATCGTCCTGCATCGCCTTGAGCGCCGCCTGCGCTTCATCGTCGGTGAGCAGCGTCTTGCCACCCGCCAGGCCATCCTTTAGGCCGCGAGCCAGAATCGCCGGATCAACCGGCACGGACTGCTTCTGAAGATTCGCTCCCATCTTCATTCCGAGAGCGTAGCTGAACTTATCCTTCTGCGTTTTGAGAACCAGTGGAGCCGGAGTCTTGGCCGCCGCAGCCGTATGCGGCTTAGCCGCTGGAGTCTGAGCCTTGGCCGGACTAGCCGAGGATGGAGAAGCTGGTGGAGTTGACGGAGCCGGAGTCTGCTGCGCCAGGGCATTCCCCAGCAGCATCCCAGCCGCGAATAGAGTGACCACTGCGGTGAAGAATTTGTGCATAAGACATTGTCACATTGGACGCCCATCTCCGCAAACCAGAGGCATCGAAGATGGTTATCCGAAAACGTGCCGGAGCGATAAAAAGACCCGCCACGAGTCGTGAAAAAGGATGGTGGGCCCGCCAGGATTCGAACCTGGGACCAATGGATTATGAGTCCACGGCTCTAACCACTGAGCTACGGGCCCGGACTTCTCTTAAGCTAACATAATCCCAAAGACGGCTAACTGAATCCTAAAGACGGCTAAGTGAATCCTCGAGGCAGCTGACACGGTGTCAAACAGCAGCACAATCCTTAAGACGGGGCGCACAGTCCTCGCTCGTGGGAGAATGGCGGGATGCTGACCGCGCTGCCTTCGGTCCTTCCGGATTTTATTTACGGGACTGCGTGGAAGGAAGAGCGGACGCCGGGGCTGGTGGAACTGGCGCTGCGCATCGGTTTTCGGGGCATCGACACTGCTAATCAACGGCGGCATTACTTTGAGGCTGGAGTTGGCCAGGGATTGGCGGCAAGTTTTCGTGCTGGAGTGGTGGCGCGCGCTGATCTTTTTCTGCAGACTAAGTTCACCTACCGGCCTGGGCAGGATCACCGGCTGCCTTACGATCCTGAGGCTCGATTTTCTGTGCAGGTTGCACAGTCGATGGCCAGTTCGCTGGAACATCTGGGGACTGATTACGTCGACAGCTATGTGCTGCATGGGCCTTCGTCGGGGTATGGCTGGACTGATGCGGATGGCGAGGTCTGGGATGCGATGAAGAACGAGCGCGATGCCGGACGGGCGCGGCTCCTCGGGGTGAGCAATGTTTCCGTCGGGCATCTTGAGCAGATGGTGGAGTCTGACTCGGAGACTCCGGCGTTTGTGCAGAACCGCTGCTATGCGCGCTTCGGATGGGACCGCGAAGTGCGATCGTTCTGCCGCGAGCGCAAGATCGTGTATCAGGGATTCTCG
>Ga0210391_10001703_pt1 | contig 19651 bp, 10 predicted proteins | sample IncBWC12OmetaG_FD_160573 | JGI IMG/M metagenome (GOLD analysis project Ga0210391, IMG submission 160573) | Forest soil microbial communities from Barre Woods Harvard Forest LTER site, Petersham, Massachusetts, United States - Inc-BW-C-12-O ...
GGCAGCTCCAAGTTCGGCAAGCAGACCTATATCGATACCTTGAAAATGATGTACGACCTGCTGAACAAAGCCCGCAAAGACGGCTTGATGGCCCTCGAAACCGACGTGGAAGAGCCCGCGAAGAGCCCGGTTTTTTCCAAGAACCCGGCCTTCCTCAAGAACCACCACGTATGCGATTTCGTCTGCGACTCCCTGCGCATGGCCATCACCGGAATCGACGCCTTCGATCTCGACCAGATGCTCGACCTCGACATGGAAGTTCACCATCACGATTCCACTCAACCCACCGCCGCGCTCAGCACCATGGCAGATTCGCTGCCCGGCCTGGGGATTGTGGCCGCCGTGCTCGGTGTCGTGATCACCATGGGAGCTCTCGGCGGCCCGCCGGAAGAAATCGGGCACAAGGTGGCAGCGGCGCTGGTCGGAACTTTCCTCGGCATTCTTCTGTGCTACGGGCTGGTGGGGCCAATCGCGACCAACATGACGAAAGCCGCCGAGGAGGAGCACGCGTTCCTCTATGTGATGCGCGTCCTGATGGTTTCTTTTCTGAAAGGCACAGCCCCTATCATGGCCGTGGAAGTAGCGCGACGCGCGGTTCCGGGCCACGTCCGGCCCTCGTTCAAGGAACTGGAACAGGCTTGCCGTGGCGGAGGATCGGCGGCAGCCGCAGCCGCAGCCTCGTAACTTCAACCGCCGGGAAATAACATGGACCCTAAAACGCGCCCCATCATCATCCTCAAAAAAAAAGGCGGTCACGCCGGCCATCACGGCGGCGCATGGAAAGTCGCCTATGCCGACTTCGTGACGGCCATGATGGCGCTCTTTATCGTCCTCTGGCTGCTTAACTCCAGCAAACAGATTCAAGTAGCCGTCGGCGGATATTTCAAAGATCCCACCGGCACTTCGAAAAAAGTCGGCTCCAACATGGTGGGCGCGGGAGAGAATTTCGTCCTGACCCGCGACAATATGCCGAAACTGAAAGATCAACTGCAACAGGCCATAAAGCAGATGACGGACTTCGAGAAATTAAAGAATCACATCGAGATGACGGTGACCACTGAGGGCCTGCGCATCGAGCTCTCAGAATCGGCGAAGGGCACGTTCTTTGATACCGGCAGCGCCAAGCTGAATGCCGACGGCAGCGAGTTGCTCCTCACTCTGGCGCAGGAATTGGGCAAGCTCCCCAACAAGCTCTCGATCGAGGGCCACACCGATTCCCAGCCCTACACTTCTCCTACCTACGGCAACTGGGAACTCTCCAGCGACCGAGCCAACGCGGCCCGGCGCGTTATGCAGGCCCACGGCATCAGAGCAGACCAGGTCACGCAAGTCCGAGGATTCGCCGACCAGCGCCTCCGCAAGCCCGATGCTCCGCTCGACCCCGCTAACCGCCGCATCTCGCTCATCGTGCAATACATCATCAAGAATGACGACGGCGATGCCAAACCCGCTGCATCGAGCGAAAGTGCCACCGCCCCGTCGCCCAATTCCCCGTCACTCCCCAAACCGTCCGCTGCGAAGGAATAGCCGAGTCTCACTCCGCCGCATCTCGCAAACCGATCGATCGTCCTTGAAGGCGCTCTCCTTTTCCCTTTGACAGCGCGCCGTTCTTCCCTATACTGGCGGGACGTTTGCTAACTGCGAAGAAGCATCCTTCGCCGCAACGGCGGCAGGGCTCGCGCTCCCCCCATCGAAAGTCAGCTCGCTCAAGACTCAGGAGGACCAGTGAATCGGAAACTGTGTGTATTATTGCTCTCCATCGCGGCGTTTGCCTCGGCTGCAGTGGTCGAAGGCCGCGCCCAAACTCTGCTGACGCACCACGTTCGCGAAGCCACCCTCAACGGACAGGCCAGGCTGCTCGGCCGCCTTCCCGCCACCCAAATCATGGAGCTGGATGTGGTTCTTCCCCTCCGCGATCCAGACGGTCTGGACTCCTTTCTCGCCGATTTGTACAGCTCGACCGTCCCCAATTATCGGCCCTTCCTGACTCCGGCCGAGTTCACTGAGAAGTTCGGTCCCACGCAGTCCGACTACGACGCAGTGGCGCGATACGCTCAGGAACACGGCCTCGCCGTGGTTGGCGGATCGCGCGATGGCATGGAAGTACAGGTGAAAGGACCAGTGTCGGCCATCGAGTCAGCCTTCCACGTGAACCTGCTGACTTACCAGCATCCGACCGAGAACCGCGTCTTCTATGGGCCGGACCGCGAGCCCACTGTCGACCTGCCGTTCGCGCTGTGGCACATCTCTGGCTTGGACAATTTCTCAATTCCTCACCCCATGTATGTAAAGAAGAGCGACTACGCCAAGGCGCACGGCATTGCGCCCGACGATGTCGTCCGCCACGCCACCACTGGCTCCGGACCGTCGGCTTCTTTCCTCGGCAGCGACATGCGCGCCGCCTACTACGGCGGCTCAGCTCTAACTGGCGCCGGCCAGAATCTGGGATTGTTCGAATATGCGGGTACCGACCTCGCCGACCTGACCACCTATTTCAAAAACGCGAAGCAGACCAACAAAGTAAAAGTCACTCTGCTCTCGACCGACGGCACCAGCACCAGTTGCGTCTACGTGGACGGTTGCGATGACACGGAGCAGACGCTGGATATGACGCAGGCCATCGGCATGGCCCCGGGCCTGGCCAGCCTGGTGATGTACGTTGGCTCGCTCGACACAGCCATCATCAGCGCCATGACGACACACAAACCTCTGCCCACCACCATCGGTTGCTCGTGGGGCTGGACTCCAGCCGACGCGACCGCTCTCGCACCGTACTTTAAGAAGATGGCCGCGCAGGGTCAGAACTTCTTCGTAGCTTCAGGCGATGATTCCACCTGGACAAAAACCGGCGACGCTGAGGCCTGGCCAGCCGATGATGCCTTAATCGTTTCTGTGGGTGGCACTGACCTGACGACCGCCAAAGCTGCCGGTGCATGGAAGTCAGAGACGGCGTGGTCGGACAGCGGCGGCGGCATCTCGCCCGATAAAGTCACGATTCCCGCATGGCAAAAACTCGCGGGCGTGATCAACGCCAGCAACAAGGGCTCAACCAGCTTTCGCAACGGCCCGGATGTTTCCGCCAACGCCAATTTCACGTTCTACGTCTGCGCCGACCAGAGCGCCTGCACCGCCAATGAGTATGGTGGAACCAGCTTCGCCGCTCCCATGTGGGCGGGCTACATGGCTCTGGTCAACCAGCAACTGGTCGCCGACGGATTCAAAACCCTCGGCTTCATTAACCCTTATCTCTACGCGTTTGGCGTAAGCACGGCGTACACCACGGACTTCCACGACATTACCAGCGGCAAGTCCGGCAGCTACTCGGCCGTGAAAGGCTACGACCTGGTGACCGGATGGGGCAGCCCCAAAGGCACGGGTCTGATTAACGCTCTGGTTGGCAAGAAGTAGGACGCCAGGGTTCCGCGCCTTGAATATTGAACAATAACCTGAACAAACTATGGTAAATAGACAGCAGGCCAGGACTTGAGTCCTGGCCCGTTTTTTGTGCCCTTCCGGCCCCCACAGTGCCATTTACTTAGGCCATGGAACGCACTACAATCCAACTCCAGGTTTTAAGGAAATCTCTCCGGTTAACGCCCCCCCTCGCACCACCGGAAAATAGGGGTTGAATTGCAGGACCAACCCACAAAAATCGGCAAGTACGAAATCGTCGACCTGATCGGCCGAGGCGGGATGGGTGTGGTCTACAAGGCCCGCGACCCCCAGCTCGACCGCCTGGTCGCCATCAAGATGATCATCGGGGCGAACCCCGCCCTGCTGAAGCGATTCGACGTGGAAGCGCGGTCGACCGCCGGCCTGCAGCACCAGAACATCGTCACGATTTACGATTTCGGCAACCAGGACGGAAACCCCTACCTGGTCATGGAATACCTCGAAGGATCGAGCCTGGAGTCGGCCATCTCCTCCGGCCGCCCCATCAGCCTTGCCAACAAGCTGCGCATCTGCATCAACATTTGCAACGGACTGGCCTACGCCCACGAACGCGGCATCATCCACCGCGACATCAAGCCCGCGAATGTGATGTTGCTGAACGACGACAGCGTGAAGATCGTCGATTTCGGAATTGCCCGAATCGGCGATACCGGAATCAGCCGCACGGAAGTTGTCGGCAGCCTGCACTACATGTCGCCGGAGCAGTTCCAGAACACGCCGCTCGATATCAGGACCGACATTTTCTCCACGGGAGTCGTCCTCTACCGGCTGTTAACGGGCACGCTTCCCTTCCAGGCAGCAGGAGAAGCGGCGGTCATGTATCGCATTATTCATGACAACCCCCTCCCCATCGGTTCCTATGTGCAGGGCTACCCGCCGGAGTTGGATTCCATCGTCGCCAAGGCTCTGGCCAAGAACCGTGAAAATCGTTACGCCAGTTGCCGCGATCTCGCATTCGATCTGCAGCTCTTGCGCGAGCAGCAGAAAGGTACGGATGTACGCGAGTGGCTGCAGCGCGCCGAAACCGCCATCCAAAAATCGGAATGGAATAAGGCTGAAGAATGCCTGAAACAGCTCCTGCGGATCGAAGAGCACAACACGCGTGCCTACCAGATGCTGGGCGAAGTGCAGGAACGAATTCGCCAGCAGCGCCGCGTGGAGCAATCTCGCCAGCTGCGCACACAGGCCGACGAAGCCTTTCTCGATCGTCGCTTCGACGACGCCCTAAACATTCTTTCGCAAGCAATCGACGTCGACGGGACCAACCAGGATCTGTTGCGCCTGCGACAGTCCGTGCAGGAAGCGAAAACTCGCGCCAGTCGCCTGCACCAGGCGCTGCGCCGCGCCGAAGGCGCGCAGCAGGCCGGGGACCTCGACGAAGCGAAACGGGCCGTGGGTGAGGCGCTTGAACTTGATCCCGATGAAACCTCCGCGAAAGCGCTGCGTTTTGTCATCTTCAAGCAGGTCGAAGAGCGAGATCGTAAGCAAGCCCTCCGTAAACTGCTTGACGATGCCCGCGACCAGCTCGCAGCCCGCGATTTAACCCGCGCTCTCGAAACTCTGCAGGTAGCCGAAGCCATTGACCCCGCGTCGGTCGAACTCCGCTCCCTGCAAAAAGTTGCCAACACCGCTCGCGAGCAGCAACTCCGCAAAGCCGAACTGGAAAAGCTGAGCCGGAAAATCGAAGAGGTGCTGGCCCGCGAAGACTATGAGCAAGCCGCGGCCATCGCCATTGAAGGCTTGCGGCGCTATCCGCAAGAGCCCGGACTACTGAAGCTGAAAGCTCTCGCCGAAGCGGAGCAAAAACGGCTCAAGCTGATCGCCTACGCGCATGATCGGCTTGCCGACGCCAATGAACTGCTGGAGGCGGGCAAGACGCTCGAAGCGCTCTCGGTAGTGGAGAGAGCTCTGCAAGACGTTCCCGGAGAATCGCAACTGGAGTCGCTGCGATCGGCGATCAAAAATCGGCTCACGCAGGAAGACGCGGAAGTCCACAAGCGTACTTTGCTGGAACGCGCCAAAGCGGCGCTGGGAAGAAAAGAATTTCGAGAAGCGGTTCGCCTGCTGGAGGCCGCGCAAAGCGAATTTCCCGGCCGCACCGAGATCGAAGAATTGTTGCGAGCCAGTCGCAAAGAACTGTCTCGAGAGAAACTGGTGGGAGAAGTGCTGCAGTTCGCCCAACAACTCTCTTCGCAAAAAGGACCGCAAGCGGCGGCTGAATATCTGGAAGAGCAGGCCCAGTTCGTCGCCGATGATCGGGTGCGCACGGCGCTCGCCGACGCGCGGCGGAGTTCCGAGCATCTCCGCAAGCGGATCCAGAACGCCTTCGAGGAAGGCGAGCGCATGCTACGCGAGCATGGCGCCCAGGAAACCCGGAAGTACCTGGAGGCGCAACCACCTCAATTTCTGGAGTCGGCCGAGTTTCAGACTTTGTCGGAACTGCTGCACAAACGCGAAGCCCTCGAGAATCTGGATCGCGAGTTGGCCAAGCAGAGTGATATCGACGCCCAGGTCCGAATCGCGGAGGAAGCTGCTCGCAAGGATCCTGGGAACGAAGAGATCGGAGCCAGAGCTGCAGCAACGCGCCAGCGCAGGGAAGCGATACACGGCGTCGTCGAGCGCGCCGGCGCTTTGGAAACGGCGAGGCAATACAACGCAGCGGCGCACCAGATGGGTCTGCTACGTAAGCTGGACCCGCGCCACCCGAACCTCGAACGCGAGATTCAACGGCTGCAGCGTCTGGACGAGCAGCAGAAGAGTTTAGCTGCAAAGCCTGCAGCGGGGCCCGCGAAACCGGCCCCAGTCGCAGACTTACGAGCTACGCGCATGATTGGCTCGCCGGGTGCTGTGGAGAACGAAGTCGCCCCAACTCAGTTCCTCGCGCCGCCCCCGGTGGACGCCACGCTCACGCCCTCATCCCGCGCGTCCGGAATTTCTCGAGCAAAAGTGCTCGGCATTGGCGCGGCGGCGCTCGTCGTTGTGGCCGTCGTGATTGTCTGGGCACTCTCCAGCGGTGGCGGAGTCGCAGTGCGCATTCAAACCGTTCCCTCCGGCAGCACAATCAGAGTCGATGATAAAGCTTGTGCACAGCCATGCACACCGAAGTTGTCGATTGGTTCGCACAGCGTGGAAGCCGAGCATACCGGTTACACCACGTTCGCCGAAAAAATCAATGTGGTCCGCGGCGGCCAAACTGATTTCACTCTGCCGCTGACAGCTGAGTCCACTTCGGCCCCCACAATCGGCTCGATCGCTGTCCAGACCAATGTCGAGGGAGCCGACGTCCTGCTGGACGGCGCGCTCGCTGGCGTCACTGGAAGCGATCATCGTCTCGTCGTTCCAGGCGTGGCGCCGGGCGCACATACGGTGTCGGCTCAAAAGCGGGGATACCAAAACACCAGGCCGCAACAAGTGGAAGTTGCTCCAGGCCGCCAGTTGGACCTGCCCCTGACTCTCGCTGAGGCCAAGGGTTCCACGAACACTCCAAGCGATCAGTACTTGATGGTGCAAGGCCTGCCAGGCGCCCACGTGGTGGTCGACCAGCGTCCGCCGGAATCGATCCCAGGCTCAGGACGCTTGTCGATAAACGTGCCGCCTGGTTCGCACAACGTCGAAATCAAAATGGACGGCTACCAGGAGTGGCAGAGCAAAGTCCAGGTACAGCCGGGCTCGCGGCTGCAGGTTGTGGCAGAACTCAAAGCCATTGCCAAGTCCGGAGTGCCGACAATTCCAGAGACGCACAATCCCCCGGTCGCCGCGCCCACTGCCACTTTGATTGCGAGTTCTGACACCGTTGAGAAAGGACAATCTGTTGAACTTCGTTGGGACACCAAGGGAGCCACCGACATCACGATCGACGGCCAGAAAGTTCCGGCGCAAGGCACCATGAAAATCTCTCCCACCGAATCTGGGAATCACAATCTCGTCGCACACGGCCCCGGAGGAGATGCGAAAGACGTGGCTCACGTGGAAGTCAAAGCGCCAACGCCGACGCAGCCTCCGACCAGCGTCACCGATGACCAGAGCGGCATCCAGGGTGTGCTCGACGCCTACGTGGTCGCATTTCAATCCAAAGACTCTGTCCAGTTGAGGCGCATTTGGCCGAAGATGAGCGACAAGATTTTCAAGGAGATGCAGGGTAACTTCAAAGATGCCGAATCATTTCGCATTAATCTTCGTAAAACCGCCCCCGCCCAAGTGACGGGCAAAACCGCATTCGCCATCTGCATTCAAGATGCACAGATCAAGCCCAAGGGCAGTCCGGCCCAATCGTTCAGCCAACCCGCTACGTTCTACTTCAAGAAGCTAGGGGATAAAGACACCGACTGGACGATCGACCGAGTCGAGTACGGAAAAGGCACCCACTAGCATCATCCGTTCCTTCGCGTACCATCCACGTAATCGGGTTTCGCTTGACAAGTGGAAGTTGCGGGGCTTATTCTCGGCGCACGTTCGGGGTTCTGGCTGAACCTCCCTGTATCACTTCGTCATCTCTTGGGGCACCGCGCGTTCTTTGGAACTCGATAGCATCCGATTCCCCCTCTTAATCGGACAGGATAGCCGTGTTTCTCTGGAGAAATGAACTCAAACGATTTGCCGGAAAGTGTCAGGAGTCTCTATGACTACGGTGCCCGAATTCTGCATGCCTTCGACTTCTCCGATTTTATTGTCCTGCTCCGCGCGTGCTGTTGTGGCGCGGATCATTGGCGTTTTACTGGTGCTCGCGGGCATTGGCTCCTATGCAGGCGCCCAGTCGCTGGGCTTCGTGGTGAACTCCACAGATGGAACGGTCACCGTCCTCGCCAACGCTACCACCACCTTGGACGCTCAGGCTTTCTCCGAAGACACCATGCAAACCGTGATTTTCCCGACCCAGGCGGGACAGTCCGCGGTGCAACTTGTGGCCACAGCGGTTGCGCCCGCCGCCGGCGCCAAGACTCCTCCCGCTCGGCTCGTTTACGTGACCGACCAGAAAAATAATGAGTTGTGGGCTTTCGATATCAGCACGATTTCCCAGGGAAATGCCGCGGCGAAACCGGTGAACATCACCGCCGGTTCGTGCTCTCCGTTGTTCAATAAACCGGGCGCGATTGTGATTGCTGCTCCCGGATCTTCGACTTTCGCCTATGTAGCGAACCAGGGCGATGACACGGTTACGATCGTCAATTTGTCGACCTCGACTTGCGTCGCGAAAACCGCGGCTCTGGGCACCATCACGGCGATGGCGGCATCCCCTGACGAAAACGAAGTGTTCATTCTCACCGCGACCGTGGGCGCACCAGCCGCTCTCTGGGATATCCCCACGTCGACGCAGACCGCCGCGCAGATCAATGCCGCCGCCGTCAAACTCGCCAACCCAGTCTCGATCAACGTGCAGAATGACGCCGTTGGTTGCTACTTCCTCGCCATCGGCGATAAGGGCAACTCGAATTTATTTCTGGCAGCCGTAGGCCCTTCCGGCGGCACTGACCCGAACTGTCCGGCCAACGTGACGCCGACCACGGCGGAAATAGTCGACTCGCAGACCCCGATTACGATGGCCGGGGTCAATCCCGTGTCCGTGGTTTCTACACTCGTTCCGGGACCAAATTCCGGAAGCATCTACGTCGCCGATGCAGGCAACAATGAGGTCTGGGAGTTTGACTGCTCCGCCCCAAGCACCCCGCCGGTCACATGCTTCCTTAATGATCTGACCCCTGTGGCATTAACCGGCGGCGCTACGCCCACGACGATGGGGATATCGCTCGCCCAAACCATCGGCGTTGCGACGGCCGCGGTAACGCATCAATACTTGTATATCGCGGGCACTGGTTCGTCGGGATCAGTGTTTGACTATGCCGATGTGGCTTTTCAATTCCAAGGTCTGACCGAAGGGCTGTCTACAAGTTCCTTGACGCTTGGCAACGGCCCGCAGGGCTTGATTTTCACCGGACCCGATCCCAAAGATCCGCCGGTGACGTGGTTTATCTCGGCCAGCGGTGGCGGCGCTAACTTCCAGGGATCCACTTGGGTGATGCCGAACAGTGGTTTACTCACAATCCTCGGCAGCACGATCGTGGATTTGAGCTCGCCAACTCCCAACGTAGTGCTCGATTTTGGAACAACCGCCGCCAACGGTGGGTTCGGTTCGGCCACAATCTACTGCGCGGCGTTCGGAGGCGGTACGGGTGCGAACAACTGTCCTGGCACCAGCGGAGTGGACGGAGCCAACGCGGTGGGCGGCCAGTCATCGACTACGAGCGGCGGCGGTGGCCAAGGCGGTCAACCGACCGGCCTCGACTTCCCCGCCAGCACTGTATTCACGATAACGTTGGAAGCCTGCTCGGAAGCCGCGGGCTGTCCCGCCTCGCCCAATCCCGCCACAGATACAGTGCTGTCCCAGCAAATCAGCGCGGGGGGAGTGTGCGCGCTCACTGTGACGCCGACTCCACCGACCGCCCTGAATAACGTCGCCGTCGGTCAAACCCTGAACGCGCAAATCAACTGCGTCGCTCCCGCCGTCGGTGTTCCGCCATCTGGCGACAACCTCACCTCAACCCTCACCTGGAAGGCAGGCACAACCAGCACGGTGGCTTGTACTGCGCAAACCTGCACTCTCAGCACTCCGGTGAACGGATATCTGTACGAAAACGCCACCATGAACTTCGCCAGCAACAGCTATGCTGCCGCGGGCACATACCCCATTACCATCACCGGCACCGACACCACAGAAAAAATCCCGATTCTGTTCACCGGCACATTGCCAACTATCGTCGTAAACGGCCCCACCATCAGCGTGAGCCCGGCTGGAACCGCCAGCAGCCCGATACAGGTTCAACTGTTGGGCACCCAGGCATTTGCCGGGACCTTGAATTTTTCTTCCACCACTCCGACTGTGACCTGGACTCTGACCTCCGGCGGCGCAGCGTGCTCCCCAGGCTGCGGCACGATCACCAACACGCAGGCGACGCAAATTGCCGGAACCCTCGACTACAACATCTCCGGCACCTACAACGCGCCTTCAGGTCTGGTTAACGGGACGATCATACTTACCGTCGCAGGAGCCGGAGCCAGCACCCAGGCTTTCATCGCGACCGTACCCTCAAGCACCAACCCGCCGCCGGCCTGCACTCTCAGTTCGCCTCCCACGTCGGGGCAGACCGGGCTGGCTGTAACGGTCACGCTGTCTTGCACCGCGCCGGCGGGCGATGTGCTGAGCGCAACCGTAAACTGGTCCGATGGAGAGCCGCAGACCATGCCCGGGACCGCCGACGGCACTGGGGCTGTGACGATCACTTTCACCCATACCTACACCAACGTCGGAAACTACGCAGTTAGCGTCACGTCCATCCAGGACACCACGACCGGGTTCTCGGGAACTCCACCTGCGGCGTTCTCCGTCACGGTGTACCAGACGCCGACCGTCACTCCCGTGCAGACCGCTGTCTCCCTGGCGGCCGGACAATCTGTAACGTTCGCCGTGAACTTCTCGGGAGGCGTGTCGGATGCGAACATCACACTCACGAATTTCGCGTGTCAGAATTTGCCCACTGGGGCCAGCTGCGCGTTCTCACCTGCGTCGATCACACTGGATGCCAACGGAAACAGCTCCAATACCCTGGAGCTGACCGTCTCATTGGTAGCGCCCCCCACTTTGGCCCGAGTCGTTCCGTCCGGCGACTCGCGGCAGATTCTGCTTGCATCCATCTTTGGTCTTCCATTGTTCGGTCTAGTCATCCTCGGCGCCGTTCCAGGAGGCAAAGAACGAATACGCCGGCGACAGGTTTGGTGCGCACTGCTCTTCATTCTCGTGCTTGTCCTCATGTGGATGCCGGCATGCTCGAGCGTGTCGCAATCCAACGTAGCCTGCCCCACATGCGCGCCGCCGGGCACTTATCCTGTCACCGTGACCGGCAGCTCAGTCAATCCTCAACTGCAGGCGTCAACGGTGTTTCAGCTGACGGTTTCGCAATAGACGAGGTATGAAAAAGCAGATGAAACCATCGCACCCAAGGAATTACGCGGAGACCACATCTATGCGAAAACTGTTGCTGTTTGCCGCCTTGCTGACGGCGCTCATGAGTTGCTCATCCGCTCTGGCCCAGACCCAGACCTCGACCTGTTCTCAGTCCGGAAATAGCCACCTCTACTGCGTTCCCATTCTCGCGGTCGAAAATGTGCACATCCCGGGAGCAACAGTAGTTCCCGCCGTGCCACCGGCGTTTTCGGCCTTGAACTCATCTCTCGGCATTCAGCTCAGCGACGTTCCCAAACCCTCGCCTGCCTCCGGCATTATCTTTTCCTTTGGACCCTCCGGGCTTACACGCGAGCGCGAACTGGGCCCCATCTTCACCGAACGGCCGTCCATCGTGGGCCGGCACAAGTTGTATGTCGCATTTACCTATCAATACTTCGAGTTCGACAAACTGGATTCCGTGCCGCTGAAGAATGTACCGCTGCTCCTGGAAGGTTGCGTGCCGAATGCCACGCCCCCGCCCTCATGCAACCCTTCTTCGTTCCCATTCATTGCAACCCAGAGCCGCTTGGATTTGAAGGTGCACCAGTTCACGGTCTATGCCACCTACGGCCTGTTCAACCGGGTCGACGTTTCCGTCGCGGTTCCGATTCTCGACGTCCGCATGGGGATGCAAACGACCTGCCTGATTTGCGGACAGACGCAGGCCAACGGAAGTTTGCTGGTCTTCACTCCAAACGCCACCACGGCCAACGCCGGCGGTATCGGCGACGTCACCTTTCGCGCGAAGGGAACCCTGATCAAAGGCGAGCGGGCCGGTCTGGCCGTGGGAGTCGATGTCCGCGCGCCCACAGGCAACGATTTGAATTACCTCGGATCTGGCGCCATCGGAGTTCGTCCCTTCGCAGCGGTAGACTACAGAGCCCGGGTCTCCCCGCATGCCAGCATCGGATATGAGGCCAACGGAAGCTCGATCCTTGCCAGCACCGATCAGAGCACCGCAAAGTCGCTCCCTAACTTCCTGACTTACACAGCGGGCGCCGACATTGGAGTCAGCAAAAAGTTCAGCGTGACTGGCGATCTGTTGGGATCGGTCTACTTTAACGCCAACCGGCTGCTGCTGGGCGTGGTGACTGGCTCACAGGGGCTGGGCAATCGGAATGTTGCTTGCAGCTTGACGTCAGCCCTGACCTGCCAGGGACAGACCTTCAACACGAACAGTTTTTCGGTGGGCGCCAAATACAATCCAACCAGAAATCTGATCATCACCGCCAACGTTCTGTTCAAGCTCGACAACAACGGACTGCATTACAAGCCAGCCCCCATGGGCGGAATCTCCTATACGTTCTAGGGAACAACGAAAACGGGACAACGATTTCTAAGATTCTTCGTGTGTCGCCAGCGGCAAGACTGCCGAAAAGAATTGGCTCCTCAGGTAGGATTCGAACCTACAACCCTTCGGTTAACAGCCGAATGCTCTACCATTGAGCTACTGAGGAGTGTGGAAGACCGCGTACGCCGCGATCTTCAGGCGACAACTTATCATAGCATTCCGGCCTCGGGTCTGAAAACACTATCGGCGCACACCCGAACGCGAACCCTCACGACAACTGTCATCCCGCCATTCTGATACGCTAGACCGCAAGCTGACCCATCCCAACAGCTCGACCCTGCTCGCGCAAGAGGTGCCCATGCCAGGAGGTTTGCGTTTGTTCCTGATTTTTTCTTCCCTATCATCTTTATTCCTGCTGGCTGCAGCGGTTTACGCGGGCGACGACTCCCAGTCTTCCACCACGCCGTCGGCTCCTCCCCTGGCCGACGTCAAGCCTATCGCGGACACTTTTCACGGCACCAGGGTCGTCGACAACTACCGCTGGCTCGAAGATGGCAACAGTCCCGAGACTCAGCAATGGGTCGCGCAGGAGATGGCCTACACCCGCGGCCTGCTTGACCACCTTGCAGGACGCGGCACGATCCAGAAACGGCTCACCGATTTGCTCTCCATCGGCAGCGTCACGCCGCCCACCCTCGCCGGCCGCCATTATTTTTATACGAGGCGCGAAGGCATGCAGAACCAGCCCATCCTTTATGTGCGAGAAAAAACAAACGAAAACCTCGACCGCCCTGACCGCGTCCTCATCGACGCCAACCAGCTCGCCGCCGACGGCACCATCGCGCTCGACTGGTACCAGCCCAGCGATAACGGGAAGTATGTTGCCTACGGCACTTCACCCAGCGGCTCCGAAATGAGCACGCTTCACATCATCGAAACCAAAACTGGCACGCTGCTTCCCGATACCATCGAGCGCACCCGCGCCGCCTCGGTCGCGTGGAGGCTCGACAACTCCGGCTTTTATTACACGCGCTATCCGAAAAAAGGAGACGTTCCCGCCGGCCAGGAAATGTATAACCGCCACGTCTTCTACCACTCCCTCGGCGACGATCCCGATCAGGACGATCAACTCGTCTTCGGCGAGGGCCGCGATCCCGAAGACTGGCCGAGCGTGAGTCTCTCCAACGATGGACGCTGGCTGTTGATCCACGTCTCGCAAGGCTGGACCAAGTCCGAACTCTTTCTGATGGACCTGAAGAAAGGCACGCCGCCCACGCGCGTTACCACCGGCAAAGAATTCCTCTATGGCGGTGAAGTCTACAACGACAAGCTTTACATCACCACCAACGAAGACTCGCCGCGTTATCGCGTCTTCGTCGCCGACGTCGGCAACTACGATCGCTCGGCCTGGAGAGAAATTATTCCGCAGTCTGACGCCGTCCTGCAGGGCGTCGCCGTCTTCGGCGGAAAACTCTGCGCCCAGTATGAACAAAACGCGACCTCGCAGCTCAAGCTCTTCGATCTCGACGGCAAAAAGCTCACTGACATCGCCCTCCCCGGGATCGGCAGCGTCTTTGGAACCACCGGCCGCTGGGATCGTGACGAAGCTTTCTTTGGATTCCAATCCTTCACAGTCCCGCCCAGTATTTTCCGAGTCGAACTAACACCCGTGCACGTCGAAACCAAACCCTCGGGACCCACTGGCGACGAGATCGGCCTGACTTCCCTCTGGACCAAAGTCGACGCTCCCTCCATCGATCCTTCCGCCTACGAAGTCCATCAGGAATGGTTCAACTCCAAAGATGGCACGCGCGTCCCCATGTTCGTCGTCCACAAAAAGGGTCTGCAGAAAAACGGCAAGAATCCCACACTGCTCACCGCCTACGGCGGCTTCAACATCAGCCTCATGCCCGAGTTCAAGCGTCAGCAATATCTCTGGCTCGAGCACGGCGGCATCTACGCCGTCGCCAACCTGCGCGGCGGAGCCGAGTTCGGCGAAGAGTGGCATCGTGCCGGAATGCTCGACAAAAAACAGAACGTGTTCGACGACATGATTGCCGCCGCCGAGCACCTCATCAGCGAAAAATATACCGACAAAAATCACCTCGCCATCCAGGGTGGCTCCAACGGTGGCCTGCTCATGGGCGCCATGATCACCCAGCGCCCTGACCTGTTCCGCGCCGTAGTCTGCCAGGTGCCACTGCTCGACATGCTCCACTACCAAAATTTCCAGATCGCAAAACTGTGGATCCCCGAATACGGCAGCTCGGAAAATCCCGACCAGTTCAAGTGGCTCTACGCCTACTCGCCCTATCACCACGTGAAGCCAGGCACGGAATATCCCGCCATCTTATTCATGACCGCCGACACCGACACTCGAGTCGACCCCGTGCACGCAAAAAAAATGGCCGCCGAAATGCAAGCCGAAGCAAAAAATGGATCGAGCAGGACACGACCGATCCTATTGCGAATCGAGAGCAAGGCCGGACATGGCGCGGGAAAGCCCGTCACCAAGCAGATCGAAGAATTCACCGACATCTATTCGTTCTTGTTCTGGCAACTAGGGATGAAGCCATAGTGAGTGGCAGTGGCCCATTCAAGCCCGCTTTTGGCTTCAGTGGGGCAGTTTTCACCATAGCATGAACGCGAAACCCTACATCGACTCGTGCGCCTGCATATACGCGCGCAGGATAGCATTGATGCGGGTCTGGTAGCCGCGCTGTTGGCGGAACCAACAGAGCAGGTCGGCGTCCAGGCGCATTGTCACAATCTCTTTCGGCGTCGGCATAACGACCTTCGCGCTCTTCCAGAATTCCGCATCTGTGGCACGGACCTCGGGGTCAGCCGCAATCCCCTTGCGGATGCGGGCCGCGCTCATACGCCGCAACTTACCCCAGTCCGTGGCAGTACCGCGCTTGGCGCTCGCCTGCTTCGTTCTGGCTCCGTTAACCCGTGTTCCGTTCGTCTTCACTCATCACCCTCGATGTTCTTCCAGTAGTAGCGGCGTCGTGCGGCTCCGCGCGCCACGCCGAGATGATGCGCCTCTCGTCGTCCTTCCGGTCGCTGTAGATCACCGTAATCTCCAGCCCGTTCACCAGCCCGATGGCATACACTCACCGCTCGCCGTAATCAAAACGGTCATCCACCCTTTCGACGGTTGGACCTTCGAATATCCGCGCCGCGTCCTCAAACGCGATGCCATGCAAGTCAAGGTTGCGACGATTCTTTTTCTCATTCCAAAGATAGTGCATTCGGTGTATTTACACAACGTAAATATGTAGTCGCCTCTCCCGCACCTTATCTTCATTCTTGCACGCCGCACATGCTCCTGAAGACATCAACCCACATCGATATCATTTAATATTCATCGCAGTGTGCGCCGCCGGTCAGACGGAGATCAATGCCACGCAAACTCTCAATCGTCGAGCGCCTTCCCGGCCACACCGAAGTGATGGGCGGCTTTGCCGCTCTGGCCCTCGAGCTCGGCTACGAACCTCACCTGCTCTTCAATCACACCGATCAATTCCATGTGGCCGAGTATCTCCGCACGCGCATTCCCGTCGCTGCCGATCATATCCGCGATTGGTCTTATATCAACGATCACAGCGCAGACTACGACGTGATCCTTCTAAATACTTCCTGCGTCTGGCTCGACTACGGACGTCAATTGCAGCACTGGAAGGCCCATAACCGCCTCATCGTCGTACACCACGATCTCGACGATATCATCCTGAACCCGCACGGGGCGTCGCTCTATCTGACCCCGGCAGCAGGCGAAGACAAGTGGATTTTCCCTTTGTACTCCGACCCCTCAACAGTCGAGTTAAACGCAGTCGAGTTAGACAACGAAAACGCTCTCTCCACGCGCGAGGCGACGGAACTCCCCACGCTCATCAGCATCGGTTCCTTCGACCGCAAAGATAAAGCCAGCGCCATCGCATACATGAAGGCCGGCGGCAAACTCGTGCACTACGATCGCCATCCCTGCCACCACTTCGCCGGCCACGAAGCCTATACCCAGCACAAGGGTCTCAACGGCACGCAGCTCATGGCGTCCCTTGCACAACAGACTCAGCCAATTATTCTTTGGTTTCCCATCGTCCCCGAATCCGAATACTTCATCTTCCGCTTCACCGGCGCGCTCATTATAGGCGCCGAAATGAACTGTACTATGGTGATGCCGGAGCGCCTGCGCAGCTTGTACGGGTTCCCGCGCGATGCGGTCATAACCTACGATGCGTCGCTAACCGAAGCACCATGCCTGGAGAAGCTCCATGATTCTCCGGCGCAGCAACAGCAACGCCGTAAGAAGTTAAGGCAATGGGCGATCGAGCGCTGGAAGAAAAACCTGGCCATCTTTCAACCGCTGTTGGAGTGCACGGTCTGAAGCAGGGTCCAATTACCCCAGAATGTTTACCGTATAGACGTTAAGCGGCGCCTGCGGCGGATCGCAGTACGTCTGCGATTTGCCGGGAATGCTGGCGTAGTAGTCGATGGCGGAATCCTCAGCCGCGAACGGCCCCAGTTGCGCGGTGTAGACATTGCGTCCGGCGTGAGCCGCGTCCGAGAAGAATCCGTCGCCACCGATTTTGCAGCTACGCGACCGGGCGACCGATTTCCCAGTGATGTCCGAAAGGATCCACGACGCGTCCTACTCGCCAGCCGTGTTCCTCGACCACCGGGTACACCTGCGACGCCCCGGGCCGCCAGAGCACGGGCGAAAACAGCGTCGGGGTCGCCTACAGTCAAGATGATACGCACCGAACTGCCGCCCAAAGTCTGTGGACTGAAGTTGAAATGTTCTGGAGACTCATCGCTCAACCAAAAGTCCGCCCCCTCCACGGAAAGGCGCGCCACAACGCTGCCGCCGTCCTCCAGCCGAAACATTTCGGTCGCCCCGAAAGCAGACTTGTAGAAATCAACTGCCCGAGCGCTTTCGCGAACGCTGAGCCAGGGTGCAATCGTAGTCCGGACAATCGAAGCCTTGATGGCTGCGGGATCAGTGGTCATTGAGCACTCCTCAACATAACCTTCGGTCAGAAGAAAAACGTAAAAACGACAAGGCTCAAACCATATCAAACGCACGTTGCCTTGTCGTGGTAAAATCCTCGCACTTCCAGCCGGACACCGCTTTCGACGGGCTGTTCCGGCATCGAACCTCTCTCCCGGAGGCTGTGCCCCATGATCCCTCGTAGCATGATCCCTCGTAACATGTTCTCTCGCTGCTTCTCGCTCTCCGGTCTGGCATCGCTCGCATCGGTCGGTTTGATAGCAATGGCTTCTCTCCCGAGCGCGCGTGCCCAAAGCCTGCCGAACAATCTCACCAAGCGCGTAGTCGCCGACTACGGATACTGGAGCAAGTATCAGACGCCGGCCTACGGCGCTCCGCAGATTCCCTACCATATGCTGACCCACATCAACCATGCCGGCGTGGGGTTCGATGCGACCGGAACCCTCTCCGTGCCCTCAGGACCACAGAATGAATTCCTTGAGCCAGAGCTCAACAATCTGGCCCACGCCAGGGGCGTGAAAGTTCTGCTCCTGATCGGCGGGGACTTCCCCGGGCTTGAAGCCAGCGGCGCCGTTCAGACCCTGGTCGACAACATCGCTGCCTTCGAAAAGGAACATCACTACGACGGCGTCGATCTCGACTGGGAATACCCTGAAACCGGCGGCGATCGCAAGTTCCTCGTGGAGCTGGTGAAGAAGCTGCGCCAGTCGAACCCCGACTACGTCCTGTCCCTCGACGCCGCCCCCTGGGGCGGCTACGGATACGACTTAAAGGACCTGCAGGAGCCCATCAGCTACGTCAACATTATGATGTACGACTGCGCTGGTCCCTGGACGGCTCACGGACAACTTAATTCGCCCATCTTCTGGGACCACCACGACCCTGCTCCCTATGAATGCCAGCCCGGAGGCAGCGTGGACGGTGCATCCACGATTTTTCTGAGGGGAATGTCCCGCGGCAAACTCAATATGGGCACTCCGTTCTACGGCTACTACTACCGCAACATCAAGCAGGAGTTCGGCTTGTGTCCGAACTCAGCGTTCACCACCGACGGTGAATGTGACAACACCGTGACCACTGGAAACTACGGTACAAACTTCAAGCCATGGATTAACGCGAAAGGCTGGGAGACCTTCTACGATCCCATCTCGTTCGTTCCTTACATGCTGAGGATTAACGGCGGCGATGGCTTTATCACCTACGACGATGCGTTCTCTACATACTATCGCGTCTGGTATTCCGATTGGCAGCGCGGACTCGGCGGGACCTTCATGTGGTCCCTCGACGCCGACTATGACGGTCAGTCTCAGGACTTGCTGGTCGCCATGTATAACGCGTCGTTGAAATCAGCCAACTGAACGCTGCCCACATCTGGAGCAAGATGAACCTTCCCCAATACACGCGAAGAGATTTTCCGGTTCGGCTGGCGGCCATCGTGCCGCTGTTCGGAATCGCGAAAACCGCATTCAGCCTGGATGCGCAGGCCGACCGGAACGGGATCTCGACAGCGTGTGAATGCATCCACCAGGAGGTCGTTTTCAAGGCGCCGCGGAAGAGAATCTACGAAGCGCTCACCCAGGAAAAGCAATTCAGCCAGGTGACCGACTTCATCATGAAAGGCTCTTCCACTCAAATCAGTTCTGACGTGGGTGGTTCATTCTCCATGTTCGGGGGCGTGATCCTGGGCCGCCACGTTGAACTGGTTCCCTACGAGCGCATCGTTCAGGCGTGGCGCGAAAAAGATTGGTCGCCAGGCCTGTACTCGATCGTGAGGTTCCAACTGACCGAGCAGGCGGCCGATACCAAACTCGTTTTCGATCACACTGGCTTTCCCCAGGGAGCCTCGGCCAGCCTGGCACCAGGATGGTGGTCCCACTACTGGGAACCCCTGCAGAAGTAT
>Ga0210391_10001704_pt1 | contig 19649 bp, 19 predicted proteins | sample IncBWC12OmetaG_FD_160573 | JGI IMG/M metagenome (GOLD analysis project Ga0210391, IMG submission 160573) | Forest soil microbial communities from Barre Woods Harvard Forest LTER site, Petersham, Massachusetts, United States - Inc-BW-C-12-O ...
TCCTGCGTCCGGGGAATAATCAGGACATTGTTGTGTTTGCGGCGCTGTCCGCGCTGATCTTCCTGCTGTTCGTCGCGCTCACGTTTGTTCTGCTGCGCAACCTGCTGAAGCTTTTTGCCGAGCGGCGCTTGGGAGTGCTGGGTTCGAAGTTTCGTACGCGCATGGTTGCGGGAGCGCTTCTGCTGTCGTCGTTGCCCGTCGTGATGATGTACTGGTTCGCTTACGGGTTGATGAACCGCTCGATCGACAAATGGTTTTCGACCCCGGTGGAAGAGGTCAGGTCCAATACCCATGCCATGGCCTCTGTGCTGGCAAGCTACGCCATGCAGAATGCCAGGGCTGAAGCGCTCTCGATTGCGGCCTCTCCTGAGATGGAGCATGGGTTTTCGAGCCGGGGATTTTCCGGAGTGGTGAGCGAGTTTCAGCATCATGAACAGACGCTGCAGGGCGGATTCGCCGTGGCACTGCAGGATGGCGATGAAGGGGCCAGTTTTAATGTGCCGGCGCCCTGGCCAATTCTGAAGGCACGCTTGCCGCTGGCCGACGCAACCGCAGGACGTCCCGCACGATTCACCTGGCAGCAGACGGATTACACGCTGGGCAGCGCTCAGGTTCCGGGCGGGGGCCTGATCCTGGTGGCGATTCCGCTGCCTCGCGAGTTTTCTGAGACCGTGCGCCAGGTCGAGGCCAGCCAGCAGCGCTACTACGACTTGGCCCGTGACCGAAAACTGGTGCGCCGCACTTACATGGGGCTGTTGTTGCTGCTGACGATGATCGTGCTGTTCGTCACGACGTGGCTTGCGTTATTTCTCTCGAAGATTGTCACGCGCCCGCTGTCGGCGCTGGCCGAGGCCACGCAGGAAATCGCCCGCGGACGGCTGGACTACCGCGTACCGGTCACCTTCGCCGACGAGATTGGCGACTTGGTGCGCTCCTTCAACCGGATGGCTGAAGATTTGGAAAGCAGCCGGCGACAGATTGAGGCATCCAGTCTGGACCTGAGTGCTGCCAACGCCGAACTCGACCAGCGCCGCCGACAAATGGAGACCATCCTCGAGAGCATTCCAACTGGAGTGCTTTCGCTGGATGCCGAACGACGTGTGACTCATGTGAACCAGGCGCTGCTGCGTATGTTTCATCCCGAGGGCGGACACGAGGGCGCTCGTCAAATTCTTTCGCACGCGTCGCTGGCGGATGTATTTCCGCCCGAGGTGCTGGAGGATTTTGAGCCGCTGCTGCGGCGCGCGGATCGCATGGGCATGACGACCAGCCAGATGGAGATGCAGTTGCCGCGGGCGTCATTGAATGTCGCGGTCACAGTGGCTACATTGCAACATCAAGCCGAGCGTTCGGGGTACGTGGTGGTGTTCGAAGATCTTTCGGACCTGCTGAAAGCGCAGAAACAGGCGGCGTGGCGGGAAGTGGCGCGCCGCGTGGCGCATGAAATCAAGAATCCGCTCACGCCGATTGCGTTGTCGGCGGAGCGCATCCGGCGGCATCTGGACCGGGCCACGCCGGATGATCCGGCATCGATCGAGGTGGTGCGCTCGTGCGCGGACACCATTACCGGGGCTGTAGAAACGGTGCGCCGATTGGTGGACGAGTTCTCGACTCTCGCCCGCTTTCCAGTTGCCAAGCCGCAACCCGCCGATATTAACGCGGTCATTGAGAATGCGCTCTCCATGTTCAATGGGCGGCTGGATGGAATTGGTGTGCACACTTCGCTGGCTTCCGATCTGCCTCGGGTTATGGCCGACAGCGAGGCCATTAAACGCGCGGTGGCTAATCTGGTGGATAATGCCGCCGAGGCTTCGCAGGGCTCGGTGGTGCGCGAGATTGAAATTTCGACGGTACTGGTGGCGAGCCGTGACGCCATCGAAATCAGCGTGGCCGATACAGGCCACGGCGTGACTCGCGAGCTCAAAGAGAAACTCTTTCTGCCATATTTTTCGACGAAGAAACGCGGCACCGGCCTCGGTCTGGCGATTGTCAGCCGCATTGTCGAAGATCACCATGGGTCTATCCGCGTGGAAGAAAACCATCCCGTGGGGACGCGCTTTATCGTAGAGCTTCCGGTTGTCCTTGAACCCACGCCGGCAGCGGCGACCGTCCAGCATGCATAGCATTCTCATCGTTGACGACGAAGCCGGAATTCGTGAATCGCTGGCCGGCATTCTGCAGGATGAAGGCTACTCGGCCTCGTCGGTGGGCAGTGGCGAGGCGTGCCTCGACCTGCTGCGCAAAACCGCATTTGACGTGGTGCTGCTCGATGTGTGGCTGCCCGGCGTCGATGGCCTGGAGACGCTGGAGAAAATTCGCGCACTCGATAATTCCCCGGAAGTCATCATGATCTCCGGCCACGGGACTATCGAGACTGCGGTGCGCGCGACCAAACTCGGTGCCTACGACTTTCTGGAGAAACCGCTGTCGCTCGAAAAGACGCTAATCCTGGTGAAGAACGCCATCGAGTCGAAGAAACTGCAGCGGGAAAATGTTGATCTGAAGAAGCAACTGCAGGGCAAGAGCATCATCGTGGGAGACAGCATCCCGATGAAAGCTTTGCGGCAGCAGATCGCGCTGATGGCCCCGACCAACGGCCGCGTTTTGATTTACGGCGAGTCCGGGACGGGCAAGGAGCTCGTGGCCCACGCCATCCACGGGCAGAGCCTGCGCAAGGACGAAACTTTTGTCGAGGTCAACTGCGCCGCGATTCCAGAAGATCTGATCGAGAGTGAATTGTTTGGACACTGCAAAGGATCGTTCCTGGGAGCGGCCATCGATAAAGAAGGCAAGTTTCAGCGGGCGCACGGCGGGACGCTCTTTCTCGATGAAGTCGGGGACATGAGCCTGAAGACGCAGTCGAAAGTGCTGCGCACGCTTGAAGAGCAGCGCTTTACGCCGGTAGGCGGCAACGAGACCGTTACCGTCGACGTGCGGGTGATTGCTTCGACGAATAAAGATCTGGAGGAAGAAATTTCGCGCGGCAATTTTCGCGAAGATCTTTTTTACCGGCTCAATGTGATTCCGTTCTTTGTGCCGCCGCTGCGCGAACGGAAAGAAGATATTCCGCTGTTTACGCGGCATTTTCTGAAGGAACTGGCGGGGACTTACGGGCGCCGGCCGCGGGAGATTACCGACGACGCCATTGAAGTGCTGATGCGCTATTCATGGCCGGGCAACGTGCGCGAGTTGCGCAACGTGATCGAGCGCATCGTGATCATGAATCCCACGACCACGCGCTTCGAGAGCAAGCATCTGCCGCCACTGGTTTATCGCGATGCCAGCCGGCGCGCACCCAAGAGTGAGTTCTCCACGCTGCACCAGGCTCGCGACGCCTACGAGCGCGATTACATCCTGAAGACGCTCGATCAGAATCATGGGAACGTGAGCCGAACGGCCGAGGTTTTAGGATTGGAGCGCAGCCACCTTTACCGGAAGATGAAGGCACTGGCCATTGCGGCGAAAGAGTGAGAGTGAAGCTGCGAACACAGATCATAACAATCAAGAGGTCAGACCCGATCGCGCCACTCCAGTCCGCCGGGCAGATTTTCGGCTGCGAACTCCAGGTGGATTACTCGGCGAGGCTCAGGCTTTAAGCAGGAAGACGAAGCGTGGACCACGAGAGGGCGCATCAGTATTGCACCGCCTCTGGGAACGGTGCAGATTACGCTTGCCCGCTCTCTCCAAGATGCAACGTCCTTCATTGAGAGACAACCGACCTTGTGAGAACTGGGAACAATGCGAAGCGGACCATTGTTCTCGTGACTTTCATCCAAGTGCAGTCGGATAGCTAGCGTCTTGGCCATGACTGTTCCCGGGGGTTGCACGCTGGGGACACCAGCCTTCACGGACCACGGGCCAAAAGCCGTCACGTCCTTTCGCTCACGAACTGCTATCGTTCGATCCTGATGCCACGCAACTTTCCAATTAGAGTCTGGGGTCTTGTTAAACAGGATGCCGCGTACCGCAAAGCATTCATTGCCCCGAGACATGCAGTCACGAGTTGCTTAACGGATTTCGAAACTGCTAGTTCACGTACGATTGGAATGTCGAACAGATTCCGTTGGGCGTGCTTCGCATCGTCAAGGCCTGCGCAGAGATCTTCCACCACTTGCTCAGAGAGACACTGGGGAACAATTGCGAACCCGCTCTCCTCGACACTTTTTGCTATGCGATCGAACACTAGTATCAGCTTATCGCAGGCGCGTAAATGTCGAAAACATAACGCTCATGGAGCTTTGCTGGTGAGCCAGGACCGAAGGCAGAGGCGACCCTAGTCGAACTCGATCTTCTCGAATCCCAGACCCTGCAGCAGGCTCGTGATCGTCGCGGTCGCGTTCTGCTGGGCGTTTCGCAGAATACCGTCGGCCATGACGGCCTCTTGCAGTTGGCGTTCCGCCTCCTGGCGGACTTGCGTTTCCAGATCCGGGTCGGTCGAGACCAGCAGCCCGGTCTGCCTGGAATATACTCGCGTTTTCCCGCTATCGATTCGAGTGCTGAAAATCTGGGGCGGAGGAAGCCGCAGGCGTATCTGTTTGCCATCCACTTTGACGTCGCCTGGCTTTAGGTTCGCGAAATCGATTCCCGCCACAACCTCGCCGTGCACTAGCATCAGCAGCCGATCTCCAGCGAGAAAATTCGGCAGGAGCGGATTCTCTTTGGCGCCGGTCACGATCTTATCCATCGTATAGATCACCGTCTCAAGGCGCTGCAGGCGCTGAATGCGATCGACTACCGTCGGCTGGCTCACGTCGATGGTGAGAGTTCTGCCGGTTACGGCAGACCACATATGGCTCAACAGAGATCGCCCTGAAGCTCGCGAAAGCATCAACCAGCCGACCGAGCCCACACTGATCACACCCAGGAATAGTCCGACGATCACAGCCAACACAAGCGCCGGGCGAGATCGCGCCGTCTTGAGGGGTTGTGGCTCAGGATCGTTGGGCATGCTGCAAGGTTACCACTCGCGAGCGGTGAATTAGCATTCGCGGGCCTTGATTCGCCGTTGACCGGTGATCGACCCGCCCCGAGACAGCAGATATCCCTTGGCGGTACACTGACTGCCAGAACAGCTCAAACAATTCAGGAGAGAATTCGCATGGCGCATCACATCGCAAAGCAAGTGCATGACCGGTTCAAGATTTTCAGCGGCGAACTCGCAGCCGACGGCACGATTGGCAAGCTGGCCGACGAGGTTGCCGCGTTCGCGAAGAAATCGAAGGCGGCCGCGAAGAGTATCGGCGTGGCTTACCTGGAACCGAGCAAGAAGCTGGTTATTACTTTGGGCTATATCGACGATGCGGATCCCTATCCGGTGAAGCTGCACTGCATCCCGCTGGGAAAAGTTGACGTGAAGGCGGGCGATTTCCACGCGCTCGAGGCCAGCATGGCAAAGGCTACGGGCAAACATCGCAACATCATTTGCCACGAACTATACGTAACGGGCGGGGATAATTTCACGATGGTCCTGATGACGCACGAAGCTGCGTAGGCGCGCCGGAGCGCAGAAATCTATTACCTCACACTCGCTTGACCATGCGGATTTCGGTGCCGTTCTTGTGGAACTGCACTTCGTCCATGAGCTGGTTGATGAGGAATATTCCTCGGCCGTGATTGGAGTAAAGGTTCTCGCCGACGGTGCAGCTGGGAATGGCCTGAGGATCGAAGCCGGGGCCGGGATCGCGCACGATAATGAGGATGCCGCGTTGCTCGTCGCAAGCCACCAGGCACTCCACAATTTTGGTGGGATCTTCCTTAGCGCCGTGAACAACAGCGTTGGCCAGCGCTTCCTGCAGGGCCAGTTCGATGGCGTCTTCCTTGCCGTCGACGCATTTCATTTCGCGGACGGAGTCCATGATTTGCGTGACCACCGGGTCTACGGACCGGCGGTCAGCTGCGAGCGTGACTCGCACGCGCAGGCTCAGCTTTCCTGGATCGAAGTCGTGCTCGGGAAGTTGTTCTTCGGAAGAAGCCCCAGATTCCATGGTTGGCTCGTTCGTCCCCTGGTCCACTCACTATAGTTCGCCAATCGCTAGATCGTTACAGGTGGCGAACACCCACTATTGCGATTCTAGCGGCCAGCCGCAAATCGGGCAATGGCCGCCTCATTTCGAGCGTTCGTTACCTATAACACAACGTCAATCTTCTGTTTGGTTACGATCGTCGGCGGCACTCGCGTCCGCGGGAACACGCGGCTCTTCCGATTTGGGTTCAGGCGTTCTGGGTTCCGGGGTCCCGTGTTCCAGCATGCGATGCTCTAATTGCCGGCGCCAATCCAGCTCTTCGACGAACCGGCGCGAGTCTCGCCATCCCGGCTCGGCTTTCACGTACAGTTCGAGAAAGACTTTTGTTCCCATCATGCGCTCGATCTGCAAGCGGGCTGATGTGCCGATTTTTTTTAGCATCTGCCCGCCCTTGCCGACGAGAATTCCCTTCTGGCCTTCGCGCTCGCAGTAGATGGTCGCGGCGATTCGGGTGAGGCGCGCGCCTTCTTCGAAGTTGTCGACGATCACGGTAGTCGCATAAGGAATTTCCTCGCTGGTGTTCAGCAGAACTTGCTCGCGGATGATTTCCGCGGCCATGAAGCGGGCGGGTTGATCGGTGATCTGGTCAGCGGGAAAATACGCTGGACCGGCTGGAAGGGCCGCGATCACCATGTCGAGGAGAGCGTCGAGTCCCCTGCGCTTGAGCGCGGAAATCGGGACCACTTCGGCGAAGGGGTAGAGCTTGCGGTACTGCTCGATGAGCGGCAGCAATTTCGCCTTCTCGCGAATCAGGTCGACCTTATTAAGGATCAGGAATGCCTTCGTCTTCGGGCGTCGCAGCAAGTCGAGCGCAAACTGATCGCGGGGATCGAACTTGCGCGTGACGTCCATGATGACGAGCACCAGGTCGCAGCCCTCGAGCGCTTCGCGCACCTCGACCATCATCTTGCGGCCGAGAGAACTGTCGGGCTTGTGAACTCCGGGAGTGTCGACTAGCACAATCTGGCCGCCGTCATTGCCTTTGCCCTTCCCTTTGCGATTGGGAACGTGGACGACTCCCTGAATACGGTTGCGTGTGGTTTGCGGCTTGGGCGAAATGATCGCCAGCTTTTCGCCGACGAGCGCATTGAGCAGCGTGGACTTGCCCGCGTTAGGGCGGCCGAGAATACAAACGAAACCGGAGCGGAAGGGCATAGGGAGCTGAGAGCTACGAGCTGCGAGTTGTCAGCCACGAGGTATGGCTCGTTGCTCGAAGCTCGCGGCTCACAGCTGTTATATCAGTTTCAACTGCTGCGGTTGCACGGCGGTGACGCGCACCCGCTCGACTTTGCGGTCCGTGGATTCCAGCACTTCAAAGCGCAGGCCGTCTTCTTCGACGACTTCGCCCTTGCGGGGGATGCGGCCGGCGAGCTCGCTGACCAGGCCGGCGATGGTGGCCGACTCTCTGCCTTCCGGCTTGCTGCCGAAGAGTTCATCGAGGCGGTCGACGTCCATGCCGCCAGCTACGATGAATGAACGGTCGCCTTCGCGAACTATTTCTGGCTTGTCATGGTCGTCGCGAATCTCGCCGACTATTTCTTCCACCAGATCTTCGATGGTGACGAGGCCGGCTACGCCACCGTATTCGTCGACGACAATGGCCATGCGGATATTCTGCCGCTGCATTTCGCGCAGCAGGTCGCTGCCTAGCTTGCTTTCGGGAACGAAGTAAACGTCGCGGCGCATGATGGTGTCGAGCCTGCGCACGTGGGCTTCGCTGTCGGGCACCTGCAGCACGTCCTGCGTGTAGACGACTCCTTTGATGTTGTGGATGCTGCCCTCGTAGACCGGCACGCGCGAGTAGTGCTTGGTGCGCAGCATTTCGATAAAGCGCTCGACCGTGGTGTCCACGGGAGCGACAAAAATCTGCGGGCGTGGCTTCATGGCTTCGCGCACCGTTTTGCCGCTGAATTCGACTACTGACTGAATCAGGTCGCGGTCGCCTTCCTGAATAATTCCTTCTTCCTGGCCAGCTTCAATCAGCGCGTCGACCGCCTCGGCTGAAGTCTCCGGTTCTTCGCTGGAGGTTTGCTTGGTGAGCGCCGCGACGGACTGCATGAAGCCCAGGACGATCGTCACCGGGAACACGAAGTAGATAAGAATTTTCAGGACCAGCGTCCAGTGGGTCAACCACGCGCCTTTGGTGCGCGAGAAAAACACGAACGGCAGGAATCGGTTGAAAATAATGACAATGAGGATCAGGCTGATGGTCGCCTGCAGAATTTCGTAGATGCTCCAGGCCTGATCGCGGAAAACCAGAAAGCCGATCAGCATGGCGATCGCAGCCATCGTCAGCTGAGTTACCACGGCCATGGAGAGCGCTGCGCGTGAATGGCTGACGCGCAGCGGCCGTTTTTCGAGCTCGGGCTCGATGTTCTGCTCGAAGAAGTCGATGTTGTCCTGGAATTCCCGCGAGAGAAATTTCCCCGCCTCCTGGTAGACGCGATCGACGTAGGAGGCTAACGTCAGCAGTCCGAGCAGGAGAAGAAGCGCGATGGGGACGGCGAAGTTCACGACGTCCTCCGCCGTTCGGTGCTCGGTCGTTCGATCCTCCACCGTTCGATTAGGGCCGGGGGCAGGCGAAGCGCCCGTCGCAGCGTGGCTTCTTTGCGCGCCATTTCACCATTATCGCGCTCGTGGTCGAAGCCCGCCAGATGAAGAATTCCGTGCAGTGCCAGAATCTTGATTTCCTGTGCGACGGGATGTCCGAGCCGTGCGGAATTTTCGCGGGCGACATCGGCCGAGATGGCGATCTCGCCCGCCAGCTTTTGTCGCTCGTTTTGGCCAGCCGGCCTCACCGCAGGAAACGACAGAACGTCCGTCGCTTTGTTCTTGCCGCGAAACTGGCGGTTTAGCGCGCGAATGGCGGTGCTGCTGGTCACGAGCACGTTCACTGATGCGCGGAGGCCCACTGCCTTTCGCGCCCGCAACACGAAGCGGCCAAGAGTGGCTTCGTTCAAGCCTTCGACTTTCTTTTGCAGAATGACCAACTCGTCCTTATGTATCCTCTATTTTGGGCAGCCAGCTTGCGATTCACCGCAAAAGCAAACAGGAGGGCCAAGTCGCGGCCCTCCCCCAGAAAGTGTACGGCTTTATCCTCTAGCTTCGGCTGAAGTTGAACTTTCTTTATTCGAGCCGGCTGGGCTCGGAGCCGGTTCGCTTGCGGCCGGCGTCCTTTTCTCGGCGATCCTTTCGGGAATCTTTTTCTCGCCTGAGTTTGGCCCTTCGGCATGCCGTGCATCAACTCCTCTCGGCTCAGCCAGCAAGGGCATCTGCTCCGCGACGCGCGTCTTATGTTCGTCGTAGGCGCGGACGATGCGCTGCACCAGGTGATGGCGCACCACGTCAGTTTCGTCGAAGTGGGTGAAGGCGAGGCCATTCACATTTTTCAGCACTTCCATCGCCTCTACCAAGCCGCTGCGGCGGGCGTTGGGCAAGTCGATCTGCGTGATGTCGCCGGTAATAACTGCCTTGGAGTTAAAGCCGAGGCGGGTGACGAACATCTTCATCTGCTCCGAGGTGGTGTTCTGGGCCTCGTCGAGAATGACGAACGAGTCGTTCAGAGTGCGCCCGCGCATGAAGGCTATCGGCGCGATCTCGATGACGTTCTTTTCCAGGTAGCGATCCACTTTTTCGGGATCGATCATGTCGTACAGCGCGTCGTATAGCGGACGCAAGTAGGGGTCGATCTTGTCCTGCAGCGTGCCCGGCAGAAAGCCGAGGCGCTCGCCGGCTTCCACGGCCGGACGCGCCAGGATGATGCGGTTCACGCGCTTGGCCAGCAGCGCGGAAATTGCCATAGCCACGGCGAGATAAGTTTTGCCGGTGCCGGCGGGGCCGATGCCAAACACCATGTCGTGCTTCTCGATGGCTTCGAGGTAGCGCCGCTGGTTGCTGCTCTTGGGCTGCACGGTGCGGCGTCCGAACGAGCGCTGGCGGCCGGCGTCGGTTAACCCGCGGAGCGTGGAACTGGGGTCCGACGTCAACACCCGCAGCATGCTGTTGAGGTCGCCGTTGTTGAAGGTGTGGCCTGAGCGTTGCAGGGTCTCGTAGTCGGTGAAAACCTGTTCAGCGCGCGCTACGTCTTTGGCTGCGCCTTCCAGCTCGATGGCGTTTGACCGCAGATTGATGGTGATGTTCAGGCCGTCTTCGAGCAGGCGCACATTCTCGTCGCGCGTGCCGAACAGCGTCTCGATGTTGGGGCTGACCCCGATGCTTTTTTTCATGCGTGCGTTCATACCTCTGGGTTCATCTTGAGTTCATGCTTAACGTTGGTCCAAATCTCTGACTCAGACAGCAGTCGCCAGACAGTTTGAGAGACACCTGCGCCTGCTTGACTTAACAGGCTTGACCAATGAGACAGAGCAGGGTTTCGCTTGGGGACGGGACCAGCCGAAATGCGCATGCCCAGGAGGCAAGTCACTACCATTCAGTAAAGCCTACCCCGCGGTGGATTGGGAGTCAATGGAGCAAAATGTATCGCCTGTGGGAAACTTGTAGGATGAAGAAGCCGCGGTTGCGTGTGACGAAGTGGCTGGGGGATATTCCGGTGGAAATCGAATGCACGGGTTGCCCGGACTGGACGTTCCGGGCGATGTCGACCAGCCATAGGCCGAACCGCGAAGAGTATACGAAGCAGATGCGACGGGCGTTTGATGAGCACTTCAAGGCTGTACATGAGCGCGAAGATCCTGCGCCGGTTATGTCGTGACGGGAGCGTCTTCGCGAGCCGTTGCGGGAACGGCTCTGGTGCGGGCCCACTCGCGTAAGGTTTGAATTTCTTCGGCGCGGGTGGTGGAGAGCGGAACTGTCTGCGCCAGCGCATCCAGCAGCGACTGCGTGCTCAGGGCCTTCTTCTCGGAATATGCGGCGTAGAGTCCGCCCTGGACGGCGGCGTCGATCTCGGCCCCGGAGTAGCCTTTCGCGGCGGCGGCGACTTTTTCCAGGTCGAAGTCCGCGGGATTGCGTTTGCGCTTGGCCAGTTGAATCGAGAAGATCTGCATGCGCTCGGACTGGTTGGGCAAGTCGACGAAGAACAATTCATCGAAGCGGCCTTTGCGAATCAGTTCCGGCGGCAACACGGTCACATTGTTGCAGGTCGCGGCAACGAAGACGGCGGCATTGCGGTCCTGCATCCAGGACAGGAACGAGGCGAGCAGGCGCGACGAAACGCCCGCGTCTGCGGACGCTGAGTCGGGGGCGCTGCCGGCGAATACTTTTTCCAGTTCGTCAATCCAGAGCACGCATGGGGCAAGCCCTTCGGCGATCTGGAAGACCTTCCGGATGCGCTTTTCGGTCTCGCCAATGTACTTGTCGTAGACGGCGGACGTGTCGAACTTTACCAGCGGCAGCTTCCATTCGCCGGCAACGGCGCGGGCGCACAGAGACTTGCCGCATCCTTGGACACCCAGGATGATCACGCCGCGCGGCGGTTCCAGGCCAAATTCGCGGGCCGAATCTTCCCAGGCGCCGCGGCGCTGGCCCAGCCAGTGCTTCAGGTTTTCGAGGCCGCCTACGGCTGCAAGGTTGTCCTGAGCTTCGACGAATTCGAGCATGCCCGAATGGCGCAGCAATTGTTTCTTGGCGTCGAGCACATCGGTGACGCTCTCGGGGCATAGGGCGTAGCGCATGACCAGGGCCTGCGAGATGGCGCGGTCGGTCTCTTCCTCGGTGAGCCCGCGGAGGTTGGCCGACATCGCGTCCACACCGGCCGGATCAAGTTGCATCTTCAGCGAATACGTCTTCGAGAGACGCGTGAAGGTGTCGTGAATGATTTCCTGCAGGCGCGTGCGGTCGGGCAGCGGGAGATCGAAATATTCGACCAGCGTCTTCAGTTCGGCCGGGACTGCGATTTCGGGCGCAGTGATGATTACTGTGCGGCGGTTGGCGGCGAATTTCTGGCCTACGTCGCGCAGGCGGCGCACTACGACTGGGTCGTCCATGTGACGGTGAAAATCTTTCAGGATGAAGACGGCTTCGATCGTCATTGACTCCATGTTGGCCAGAGCCTGCGCGGGCTCGCGAGTGTTGTAGATGGCCGTACTGGCAGCTGCGGCGCCGTCGGCTCCCTGGTATGACGACATTGCCTGGGCTAGTCGATCCGCTTCCCGTGCGCCGGGGCTGAGCGCGGTTCGCATCTGGGTATAGGCGCGTCCGGCCTGAGCCAGCATTGTGTTTTGATCGATGCGGGCCTGCAGCGGGATTTTCGGGGGCTCTGGGGGAGTGTTGGTCCCTGAGCGCAAGAGGCCGTCGGCGATGGTCCACTCGAAGGTCGCCATGTTCAGCTCGGTGCAGGCGGCGCGCACCAGGTTGACGGCGTGCGTCTCCTCCGACGTTTCCATCACGATGATGGGCGTCGACGAGTTGATGAGAACCTTGAGGCGATCGAGTCCGTCTGTCATGCGCTCTTATGTTGCGCGCGAGATCCTTCCCTTCGCCTGAAAACCGGCTCCGGTCGGGATGACGTCCGGCCGGGGGAGGCCGTTTCCACGCACGCCGAAAGTTTGACCGGTCGGGAATGCTTCCCTATAATAAGTAATTCGGACCTACCCCGAATATCTCTCTGACACACGAAGGTAACGATCCAGCTATGGCAAACCATCTTTCGGCGCTGAAACGTGCGCGCCAAACCGAACGTCGCACCGTGCGCAACCGCGCCAACACTTCCACCCTGCGCACCCAGTTGCGCGACCTGCGCGAGACCATTGAAAAAGGCGACAAAGCTGCCGCCGAGCAGTCCTATCGCAAGACAGTTTCGGCACTCGACAAGGCCATTCAGAAGGGGACGTTGCACGAGAATACGGCTTCGCGCTATAAGTCCAGGCTGGGCAAGCGCGTTGCGGCGATCAAGTAGGTTGGCGGATTAGCTGTCAGCTATCTCTGAGGCAGACTCTAGAGTCTGCCTCTTTGCTTTGGGACACTCGATGTTTTGGGATATTCAGTTTTTGCACGGGAAAGCGGCTTCAGCAATCAACCGTCACTGCGTGCCATGCTGCTCGGCGACTTCGCGTGCAATCAGCGAGTGCCAAGCTGCGGTTGACCGATTCCATCTTCCGGCGTAGGTGCCGTCCCAGACCATGCGGACATTTTCTGGGCCGAATTTGTCGGAGCGCCCTGCCAGGAAGACAGAACCAGGTCCGCCGTCTTTGTCAATGCAGTAACGCATGCCGTAGATCATGGTGAAGCCGTCGCGGTCGAAAGGAGTCGTCGGCTCAACCCCGCGCTTGAAATATACGATCTCGTACTCCCAGCCCAAGTCTCCGCCGGAGATCGGGCGCTCCCAATCGACAAAACCTGCCGTCCAAGGGTCGAAGTGCTGGAGCAGGTCGGGGTCGGTGATTTCGACTGGGTGCTTGAGCTCGCCGCCGCTGATCAGGATCATGTCGGGCGTACGTTGCGAATCGCTCGTCGCGACCGCATCGCCCAGCAGCAAGTTCCAGTCAGCAGTCGCGGCGTGCCACTTCCCGTCGGCGTCGCCACGGATGATCGTGCTGACGTTGCCTCGATATTGAGGCTCGCCGGGGCCGGGCAGATAGACGTAGCCCGCGGAGCCGGTCGAGCAGTAACGTGTGGCGTAGATCATCTGGAGATTGTTGCGGTCTGACGACGATTCCCTTCCCGGCCACTTCATATAGAACTGCACTTCGAAGGAACGCCGGAAGCAGGGCGCGTCGGCCAGCGGCTTCTCTTGCCAGTCCGCGAACTGGCCCGACCATGGATCGAATGCTTTCAACTGTGCCGGGTCGGTTATTTCGATGGGTTGGGCGAGACCGCCGCCGGAAATCACGATCAGAGCGGGAGAACCCTTGCTGTAGGCGAGAGGTGCGACCGCAAAAACAAGAAGCAGAACGAACAAGCAGCGCTTCGTCATAAGCCAACTCCTCTACACTGCCGGGCCGATAGGGAATAAATCTTACACCGGAAGCTGTTCCTGCATCCAGCCTGGGGTTTCGAGCTTGGGCTCGGTGGTCAGGTCCATGACCAGGCGTTCGAGAACCATGCGCTTGCTGACGGGATTGGAGCGCAGAGCGAGGTCGGCTTTCGCGACCAGGCGGATGGCGCGAGTCAGCTCGCGGCGGTTCTTGTAGCGGCGGGCTTGTTTGATAATGTCGTCGGCGGCGAACGGGGGGACGCGGAAGCCCTGCCAGAGCGCGGCCCACAGCATGCGCTGGTCGCGAACGTTGCGCTCGAGAATCACCAGCATCTGGCGGAAGGTTTTGGCCAGCATGTAGATGTGGCCGATGGCGGCTTCCTCGCCTTCACCGGAGAGCAGAATCGCATCCAGAATTTCGAGGGCGCGCACGCGCTCTTTCGCTGAGATGGCATCGGTCAGCTCATATAAAGACCGTTGCTTGGCGGCCAGCACCATGGTTTCAACGTCGCCGAGGGTGATGCGCTTTTTTTCGCCGACGTAGAGAATCAGCTTCTCCAGTTCGTTGGAGATCATCATCATGTCTCCACCGAGAGCGTCGACCAGTTCGCGAGCGCCGTCAGCGTCAATTTTCACGTCGCGGCTGGAGCAGTACTCGGAAATCCAGCGGACTGCTTCGCCTTCTTCCACGCGCGCCAGTTCGACGATGCCGCAGTATTGGCCCATGGTCTCGCGGATGCGCTGGTAGCGTTCTTTGTCCTGCATTTCCATGCGGCGGACGTCGGCGGGAATGCTGATGTGGTCGGCGACGAAGACAATGAGCGCGTCGGGATTCGGATTTTTGCAGTAGTCCTCGATGGCGGCGAGTTTGTCTTCGTTCGAACCGCGCCCAAAAAGATTTTTTACTCCGCGCACGAAGAAAACTTGAAATGGGGCCATCAGCGATGGAGTGCGGGCACGGTCGAGGACCTCAGCTAGATCGTTTTCGGCTAGGTCGAACTCGAAGAAGCTAAAGTCGCGAAGATCGGCGGGGACCAGGTGCTCGAGGATGGCGTCGCGAAAACGCTTGCGGAAAAAAGCTTCATCGCCGACGAAGACATAGGCCGCGCGCAGCTTGCGCGATTCCAGTTCGTTGACAAAGCGTTCGGCCTGGGCGAAAGCCCGCATTAGATTTCCGTCCTAGCGACGCGCATTGTTTTTGAATGTAACATCGCAAATTCGATTCGACTAGTGTCGTTCTGCGGAAGATCCCTTCGGCTCCGCTCAGGGCAGGCTCTTCTTTTCGCCTGAAGAACGGCTCCGTTCAGGATGACGCCCCAAGTTTGGTTGCGCCTAAATTATGACCCGTTACAGTTTGGTCAGGAAATCCATTACTTCGGGCGTGGTCCAGTCGACGGGGCCGATGAATTTGCGGCGCATCACGCCGGCGCGGTCGATGATGTAGGTTTCCGGCCAGCCTGAAGTTCCGTATATGGTTGCGACTTTCTGCTCGGGATCAAGCACAGTAAGAAAGTTGACGTTTCGCACTTTGAGGAAACGGTGGTAGGCGTCTGGATCCACATCGATGCTGACACCGAGGACAACAACTCCCTTATCTCGCGTGCGGTCCTGCATAGCGATCAAGGATGGAAGCTCTTCCTGGCACGGGGTACACCAGGTTGCCCAAAAATTCAAAACCACTACCTGGCCGCGAAACTGATTCAGCGTGATTTTTCGATCGGAGTCTTGCAGGGTGAAGTCACGGGCCGCGGTGCCTACATGCGGCGGGCGCGATCCGCCGGTACAGCCGGAGCCGAGCACGGTGGCACACAGAGCCAGGAGCAGCACGATTGGCTTCACGCTCTAGAATCCCTCCAGAACGTTAGCCACCAGCGTGCGCGCGAAATCCTGCGAGAGGCGGCGGAAGGCGGGGGAATCTTCTTCGAAAAAACTGCTGAGATCTTGTGAGACTTCGTATTGCTCGCGGAATAAGTACGACGGATTCTGGTAGAGAACTTTGCCGTTGCGGTCGGTGAGCACGACCTTCATGCTGACCACCACGAGGACGCTGGCGGCGCGGCCGGTCGCCGTGTCATAAGTGAGCGGAGACGCGGCGGTGGAGAGCACAGTGCCGCGCAGGGTGGCGTCGGCGTCTTCGCTGTCATTGTTGAGAATGCGGTAGCGAGTGCGGGTGTTGAACTCGCGCACCACCGCTGCAGTCAGCATCTGCTCGATGCGATAGGTGAGGGTTTCGTTCTTAAAAGCGGGCACGGCGATGGTTTTGACCGTGTCGGGAAGCTGCACGGAATGACCTACGGTGCGGTAGCCGCATCCGGCAATTGGCATGCAAAGAGTTAACAGCATCAGCGTCGGCACACGCGCCGCACGGACCCTCATCGCAACGTTCCCGTTGTGGCTTGAAACTTGCGCGTCATCGTCGAAACTTCCCTGTCACTGAATCTTTCCGGTGGGGCGCGAAGCGGTCATACTCTCCGCGATCTCGACCGCGGTGAGCGCCGAGACGCGCAGATTATCGACGGCCGCCCACAACCAGACGCCGTTAGGCTGCATAGCATCGGCCTTCAACTCGAGTTGGACTTCGGCCTGTCCGGCGGCACTCACGTTGCCGGGAGGATCATCTTCAGCGCCAGGAATCATCACGTGATCTCCGGCTATGGCCAGCGATAACGCAGGCAGATCGATCACTCCCTCCATCTCCAGGAAGACCGCAAGCGCGTAGCCGTGGAACAGGGGAGCCTGCAGGAGCAAGAGAGAAGGCTGGGGAGCAGTGTCTCCGGCAGTTTTCTGATAGTGCCGCGCGATCCGCGCCTCGACGGAATCAAGCGCAGGCTGCGACTTCTGTCCGTAGCGCGCGATCATGTTGAAGGCGACCTGGGCATCGTAAACATCTTTGGGAAGCGGCTGGAATGAAAGCAGGTTGACGGTCTGCTGGTGCAACTCGTCCATGCCGCGCTGGCCGTGTTCGGAAGCCGGCTCGAAGATCGTGGCCACGGCGCGCCGAACGGCGCCTGCCTTCTGGGCCCGCAAGATCAGTAGAGCCAGAGTCACGGCCGCTGGATGCGCGGCCACGCACGGGCCGGGTTGCAGTTCGGGCGCGGGGATCCGGGCACGTTCGCGCTCCACCCACGGCGAACGCACGCTGGCCCCCGGTTCGTTTTCCAAAGAGGAAGAGAGATCAATGATGGCGCTGCCGGCGTCGCGCGCGTCTTTCCAGTTGGCGCGCGTGCACTCCTCGTCCGAGGCGAAGAAAGTGAAGTCGACGTGTTCAAACTGCTCGGCGCGCACGCGCTGGATAAAACTGATCTCGTCTCCCATGGCCTCAAGCCGACCCATGGCCTCGTCGTCGTCGAGCAGGCGAATATCGGCAGCCGGGAAATTGCGTTCGCTGAGCATCTCGGCGACTTCTTTGCCCTTGAGCGAGCCCGCGCCCACAATCGCTGCGCGGTACAGATTGCCGCGAACCGCCGCAGGATGCGGCGCAGACGCTGTCTTTACGGAGTCGTTCATTACGCCTGCGGAGCCTCCTTATAGGGCGGCGGCGGAGGATCGGTGCGGCGACGGAAGATCCATTGCACCCGCCAGAAAATGCCCGAGATCATATAGAACAGTGCAAGGCCGAAAAGAACTTTGCGGTGGAACAGAAAGATCAAAGCAAATAACGCCGCCATCAAAACGATCAGCCGAAACGGGTGCCGGGAGCCGAAATCAATATCCTTAAAGCTATAGAAGCGCCAGGTGCTCACCATGAGATAGCCGATGGTCGTCACCATGGCGATCCAGGTCAGGGCCGTATACCAGGAGACGATGGGATCGCCGCCGGAAAAGTGAACCACGGCTGCGATCACGGCTGCGCCCGCCGGAATGGGGAAGCCGACAAAATATTTTTTGCCCGGGCGGCCGGGATTCGAGGGTTGCGGGTTGCTCGTGATGTTGAAGCGCGCCAGCCGGCTGACTCCGGCGGTCAGAAACAGGAAGCTGGCAATCGCGCCCAACTGCGTCATCTTGATGTGCCACTCGGTCAGCAGGACTGCGGGCATCAGATGGAATCCCCAGGTCCAGGCCAGCAGTGCGGGAGCTACGCCAAAGGCAATGGCGTCGGCCAGCGAGTCCAGTTCTTTGCCGAAATCGCTGGTGGTACCCGTCATGCGGGCGATGCGGCCGTCGAGCCCGTCAAACAGCACAGCGAACCCGATCGCCTTGGCCGAGTTGTCGAGGTGCCAGTATTCGGTCGCCGTGGCGTGCAGGACTTCGAGCATGGCGTAGTAGCCCAGCGCCATGTTCGCGGTCGTAAACAGCGACGGGAGAATGTACATCCCTTTGCTGTGGCGGCCTCGATGTGTGGGGAGGGATGGTTCCATCAGTGGGCTCTTTCGCTGGTATTGGCGCTTCCGGCGGCCGCCAGCTGGCTCTGCGCCTGTGGCAGATAGGCCAGCACGCTGGCGCCGCCTTTCACGCGGTCGCCGACCTTCACGTTGACTTTGGCCGAGGCATCGAGCAGCACATCGACGCGCGATCCGAACTTGATCAGGCCGACGCGTTGACCGCGCTCCAGGCGGTCGCCAACTTTGTGGTTGAACACGATGCGGCGCGCCAGCAGTCCGGCAATCTGCTTGAAAACCACCGTCTGGCCATCGCCCTCCACCGTGACAATATTCTGCTCGTTCAATTCGGCGGAAGTTTTGTTCATCGCGTTCAGATACTGTCCACGCTGGTAGCGTACCTCGCGAATCACGCCGGCGACGGGCGAGCGGTTTACGTGCACATTGAACACGCTGAGGAAAATACTCAGCCGGGTCAGCTTTTCGTCGCCGACGGTGACTGGCGAAACGTCTGTTACTTCGCCGTCACCGGGAGAAACCACTGCACCCGAATCCTGCGGGATGGCTCGCTCTGGATCACGAAAGAACCACAAGAAGAAAAACGCCAGCAGGCAGGGGATAATCGCCCACGCGGGGTTGGTCAGCCAGCCGAGCAAGACCGCGGCGGCGACCAGGGGCACGGCATAGAAGTATCCGTCACGTACCATGAGAGCTTTTTATTATAGAGCACGCTGATCAGCTCAGGACGATTTGGTGGCGGCAGCGCCGAGGCCTTTTCCGCGAGCGCGCAGAGCCCGACCGGTTCCCACCTAACTTCAGCCGGTGGTCCTGCAATCCCTATTTCTTCGGATGTCGAACTGAGACCAGTTGCAGTGCAGCCGATTCCCCCGCATGCAATCTGAAACCTTTCGGGTCGTACCAGAAAGCGTCGCCGGCGTTCAGGTAGTATTCCCGGTTGCTGAAATCGACTTCGTAGCGGCCTGCCGGAGCGCGGAAGTGAAAGTAACCGTCTTTGTCGGTGGTAGAAGTAAAGATTCGGGGTCCACTGCGAATCGCGACGTGGATTCCAGACAAATCCACTCCATCGGTTTCCGGAGCAAGCCAGCCCTCGATTTCTCCGTCCTGGGCCGCCGCGATGCTCTGAATCTCCTGGATGGACTTCGCAGCCTCCGACAATAACGCCGAGTTGTCACAGTCCTCGATCTCTAAGGGTCCATGCCATCGATAGGCGAAAAGCAGGTACTCGCTACCGAGTTCGAGTGGAAAGCGATTCGACGCATCCTCTGTATAAACCGTGAAATCTTTTCGAGCTGGTCCCTTAAAGACCTGCGAAACACTCACACGATAGAACCAACCCGAGTGGTGCTCGTCGACGTCGCGATAGTTTTGTGACAGTACTTTACCTGTGAACACCAGATCACTCTTGAAGAATTCTGC